>Ga0065711_1005832_pt1 | contig 19028 bp, 21 predicted proteins | sample Hoacrofraction12_FD_59098 | JGI IMG/M metagenome (GOLD analysis project Ga0065711, IMG submission 59098) | Hoatzin crop microbial communities from Cojedes, Venezuela - Epithelial fraction 12 v2 (version 2) | ecosystem: Host-associated > Birds > Digestive system > Esophagus > Crop | place... | reverse complement strand
CTCGCGCCCGCCGCCCTGGCGCTGGCCGCCGCGCGCTGCTGGGGCGGGGCCGGGGAGCCCGGTGGCGGCTGGGGGCTGCGGGGAAGCTCCGCGGTGGGGTGGTGGGAACCCGCACCTCACTGACCCCGGGGCACCCGCTGTCGTGTTCTTGTGATTCCCAACGTGTACTTAACTTCAGTTAAGACAATGGTTTGCAGTAATGCCAGCTGTTTATTGGGAACGTATCTCGCTGTAGAGTAACTTGCCTGTAAGAGATAACAAAGCTAGCATCATTATCTAGACATTGCGAGGGATGGAGAAATATATCTGGGTAATCAAGGCATTCTCATTGATAAACATGGCTCGGGAATAAAGCTTTGCTTTGGATAACCAGAAATCTAAGTGTGGCCTAGCTGGTTGAAGTTGAACTATATTTAAGTATAGCTAGATTGAAAAATAGCAGTGTTAGAAGTGTTCATGATGGTGATTAGAGTGTACTTGACTTATTATAACACTGGAAGAGAAGCTGACTAGTCAGAATGTCTGCAAGAGAGACAAAACAGAGTGCTTAGTTTTGCCTAAAGATTAACCAGTAAATTAGGGAAGTCAGAAGGGGAGCTTTGGCACTGAGTGATCTTGTATGCGTTAGTCATAGTTTTATAGAGAGTAGGCTTGGGGCCTTTCTGGTGCTGAGACGTCTCTGCCCTGGCTGGTATTTAAATACGAGGTGTTCCCTAGAGTGGTGCTGTCCTCTGCGTGGTACTGGCACATGCAGAACGTGCGTATCATCGGGGGCCTGCTGGAGGGAGGGGAAAGCTGATCTGACCAGTCTCATGTTTTGCATCTCAGACCAGCACACGGAGCTCCCATCTTATCCTCTCTGCAACTTATACATTGGCAGGGCATACCCACCCCTGCAGAGTCCTGTGCCAGTCCTATTCTTCAGAGAGATACCTCACAGAAGGCACAGCTTCCCAGATTTGTCCACTGTTCACAGAGGCTTTCAAAATACTAAGTAATAATACAACAGCTGATATAATAATTCAGGTATTTTATTCTGTTTCCAATACGAGTCCCAATGTTATCCCAATCCTATAGTACTATTTCCTCAAGTGTAAACAAATGAAGATTGTGTCAAGTGCTGCACCCGTACAATGCATAGTGTTTTTTCCCGAAGATTAGCGTGTACTTTTATGAGGTTCCCAATCTGGGGTAGTTGTAAATGGATAATACACATCTGCAAAGTGCCACGGATGGCTGTAAATGCTTATAGAGCAGGCTGTCTGTCTGGATTGAACTGTAGGAACGAGGCTTAATGTACACAACTCAGCCAAAGTGAGGATTAGGATTGTTTTTCAGTTGACCATGCATGTATTAATGAAGTTTAACACGAGTGACCAAACTATTTAGAAACCGTTCTTTGCCATTCAGGTTTTTTGAACAATTAGATTTAAGTATTTTTCCAAAGTTTCTGCATGGAGTTGCTTGCCAGGTAGTTTTCTGAGAAGCTACATAGAGGAGGTAGAAGGAAAACAAGCTTTCTAATTTCGCTTCACAGAGCTAAGGGAGAGCAATGTTTCATTTCAGAACATAAGAAATAAAATAAAAGTTGGTTTGAAACAAACAGAAAAAATGTTAGTGGTGATACAATGAAGTATATATTTAGTTATTGTGGTTTTCATAATGCAAAGTAAAAGAAATACTACAATTTTTGTGTCTAAGTGAGGAGTATGACTAGTTTTTTGTTTCCATACATATTTATTCTGCAGAAGTCTTTACTGTCACAAGCTTAAATTAAATTTAAGATCTAATTTGCCTGTTAATCTGTTGACTAAAGCTGGACACTAATACTGATGTTACTAATGAGGAGATACCATTTTCTAATTCATTGACCTGAAGATGTATCAGTGTCATGATTTTATTTTATAATTTTAGAAATTTAAATGTGTCCTTTCAGACCAACGCTAATGGAAAGCAGTTATAGCAAAATGCTAGTCTTTATATCATTAGCATAAAATGTAAATGATGTAAAAGTATTAAGTTACTAAATGCTGAGACAGCTTCAAGAACCAGCAAAACCAAATGAAGAGAGGGCCAGGGTTTTTCTCCAAAATGGGCAGATTTTTTTTCCATTTTAAACCAAACAAGCTCTTGTGGTTTTGAGTCAGGAATATACACTTTGTCAGTGAAATCTTACAGTAGGAAATACTTTATAGAAGTTCTTTAACTGTTGAATACCAAGATCCTCCTTATACCCCCTGTACTCATCGTGCTAACCTTACTGGCAGCGTTACTCCCAGAAGGTAAATACAGCAGTGCCAGTAGATCTTCCACAGAAGCCTTTTGGCCAAATTTGCTTTGTAGATCTAATTTGTGAAAAACTATTCTGAATTTACACCAGTACGCAAGCAGAGTTTTGTTCTTACTGATTATAAAATGTTGTAGATGTGACTAGAGACTAATGTGGCTTTGAAAGGAAATAATGTTTTGCCACATCATAAACCAGTTTTAATTGCAATTATTTATTAAGTTATTACAGTTAGATGTCAAGCATCAGACATAGTATGGACATTTACCTAAACAATGTCTTGCTAATGAAGTCTCCACACACACACTTTGAAATTTTACTCTCTGAGGAATCCATTTACAGTAAAATGTGTGAAAATTTTATTTATTATGTCAAAAGAATTTTCAAGTCCATTTCTTTTAGTCCCACAGCTATTTTTTTAAATGAAAATGATATAATTTTTTTATTCCAGTAAGAAAAATTATAACTACTCTGTAAAAAATGCAGTATGTCTTCTGAGTTAGCGATCATAAGCTTTAGTTTCTAGTTACACCACCAGCAGAAAAAAGATACTGCAGTCTTCCAAGTGGGAGAGCAGATAGTAGTGAATAGGGGCTCCATTAATTCGCTCTTGAAACCTGTGAGAGGGCAGTTGAAGCAGTTGGGCCTGGCTGAGTCTAATTGGTGTTCCGATAGACTTCCAATACACCAGAGAAGATTCCCTGCATCTGTTGCCTTCTCCACAACTGTCATTTGAGGCCTCCATAAGCTTTATTATTTCTTTTTTCTTAATATTCCAGCTTTGTTTCTTGTTTCTCTGTCTGTTTACGTTGGAAATGGTTCCCGTATTCCCTGGTCTCTGAGCTTGGGAAGGTGGCTATTACATTGCGAGACCTTTAGGGGTTTTTTATTGCCATAGTTTTACAGAAGATTGATAATAATTAGCACCATTTAACAAAATGCTGTGCAAGCTTATTTGTGACCCTTGAGTGACTGTAATTCTTACATTACTTCTTTGCTTCTCAGTTTTTCAATAGTGTTGTTCACTGCAGTATGGAAAAGCAAGGCAACTCAGGATTAAGGAGGATTGCCTAGCAGTGCTGGTTTACCTTATCTTCACTACTTTTTGTTTGTCTAGAATTCTATATTTAGAGAAGAAGTAAGTTGATTTCAGTTACTTCATATTAAATGGCCAAAATGTAACTTTCATTTAAATTCTACTTGTCTTATTATTCAGATATCTATCACCAGTACATCTTCAGTATTCTATCTAAATCTGTATATAGCACTTTCCTAGTCTTTAGACAGTTCAAGTTACTCAAGGGGCTTGCTTGTAACCACTTTTTAAAAAAAAGGTATTTTTTCCTTCCTTCTTCTGGAAAAAGATACGGAAGCATGTAATTGTTGGTGTGGTTTTTTTTTCTGATGACCTTTGTTATCATTCAGTTCTACTCCATTCTGATCAACTAGTTAAAATCATCTTGGATTTTTAGTTGCATTCAGTTTATGTTTGTTGTATGTCAAAATGAAGTTCAACTTTTCTAGTATAGCAATGGTAGAGAACCATAGGAATGTACTCGTTTCTTTCTTATTAGTGTTTTAATCTGCTCACTATTCTGTGATTTGGTGAGTAGCTTTTGTCCAGTTTTCTCATTGCTAGAGGGTTACCTGAGACATACAGAGTTAATTCTTTCACATGTTATCTCTTCTTTCCAGTTCTGGCAGCTTCCCATATCTTCTGTTTGAATCCTCTGGCCATGGCTGTTTTGGTTCCCCCAGAATGTATGCGTTCGGTATGTCAGGATCTGGATTCCTGCACCTCCCATTAGTTCCAGTTCAGCAAAGTATATAATTATACACCTAACTATAGCAAGGTGCCTCAGTGGAGTGTAAGTTTGCCTCCCAGAAACTTAGTAGGACATTAGCACCTCCTATCTTTTTCTGAATTATTCTTGAGCATTAAGGAATTGATTAACTGGAGCACTGAATCGGGACCTCAGCTATTCTCATGTCTGTTTGACTCCATGAGAAATAACGCTTGTTGATTTGGATAGCTCCCTAAATCACAAAGTCCTGACAACTCCTCCAGATTCATGGTGTTTGCTTTCCTTGGCATATCCCAAAACATCCTTCTCTGTTCAGCTGCACCTGTGATATTCCAGCAGCTCTCTTTGTTCCCAAGCCATTATGTCTTCCTACTCAAATTTCCATTCAAAGAGTGATTCATGCAGCAGGGGAAAGGCATGACCTAGCTGCCCCCTCAGTTTCCATCACTTTGCAAATCATGTGCAGTCTCATCTGAACCAGAGCTTTCATTTCAGACTTCTCTATTCCCATTTCTGGAACTAATTCTTTTATTCCTTACTCCTGCAGTCTGCACTGTGAGCAGAGAAATGTTTGCTGCATAAAGAGGCTTTTTTTAAAGAAACTAGCTTTTGTCACAGGAGCGATGAAAACACTTCAGCATGGATTTTCTTTCCCCTAGGAATGCCTTTTCTCACAACAGATGAATACATATGGTTGTTACCTGTTCTGTAGCTACTCTGTGAACAAAGCACAAGCTTGACTCATTATATGAGCGTTCTTTTTTTTAAATAATAGCTTTCATACTCTGAATGTTTGGTTCTGATGTCCAGCTGGAGAGAATTGCACATCTCCACCGACAGTCTTTACAAGAGCTGTATGCTCTTCAGTCGTTCTGTCTAATGCTTTTGATGTCTTCCGCTGTCCCCTGTACTACTTTCCCCTTCATCCTCTGAATATTACTACCTTATGCCTGTTTGAGTCTCCTCTTCCACCATTATTCCTCTATCATCAAACCCACTCATTTACAACTTTTGTCTCCTTTACTGTGCAGTAGAAGCATTCCCTGTCTGAGAAGGTTTATAAGGTTTGTTTTTCTGGGGTTTTTTTTTGGTGTTTTGTTGGTTTTTTTTTTCCCTTCCCTAAATAGCAGTTCTGGGTTTGCAAGACTCTCAGGATTAAACTGTGTTCTCTGAGACTTGTGAGACCCCTGCCAGGTGATGTGGTAGATGCTGAAGAGGCATCAAGACCCATTGTAGTCTACCTGTAGGTATATTTTCTGCTGCTGTGGTTCTCCAAACTGTTTGTGTCAATATGTATAGCATAATAGTACACAGAATAGTAATATGCCTGCTGGGGGTTTTAGAAGACCCAGAATAAGGCGTGATTTTTAACAATTACTTGTGCTGTGAATTAGCTACAGTAAGTAAAGAGATCAGCTAGAGAATCAACCTTCTTTTTCCCTTGTGTCACAATACATAGAGAAATCTTAGTTTTAACTAAGATTTAAGGTAGCATCATGAAAACGGGATCAACGTGACATTAAGAAATGAAAGAAGGGATATTGTAGTGACAGCTCAAGCTAAATTAGCAACTTCATGTTTAATTCAATAAAATATTCCTGTTTAAAATTTATCTGAAGCGGCCAGAGCTTTCAATAGAATTCAGAGCAAACCTACTAAAGAGTATACATGGCCGTGGCGTACTTGCTAGAAATATTGGCAAGTTTACATTAATTTTAGCAAATTATATCTCGGATTTGCACTTTCCAAACTGTTTTGATTTGGCATCTGTATTGTTTTCTTTTTTAATCTTTTAAATAAAAAACTATTAAACATCTTTTTGTGCTCCATAGGCTTGCATTTTGTTAGTTTATTTTACAATAGGTTGCCTTAATGTTATCTGGATGTGACATTCAGTTTTGCGGGGATTGGCACCGAAACCACCACGATGGTACTTTGTTCCCCCTTCCCCTCTTTTACTCGCTGGGATAATTTCCATCCAACAAAGCTTTTCACAAATAAGGAAGGAAAAGGCCTTCCTGTACAAGCTTCCTGTGAATCCTATCCAGATATAAAAGACTTGTGTAAAAGCTTGGCAGGCAATCCCAGCATATGCCACTTAGTGACTTCCTTATTTTATGCTATCATTCCACGTACAGCAAATGAATCTGAAAATCAGAGTAATTTCCATTCATTTTCGAACAAGAAATTTTAAATGCTAAATTTCCTATCTGTGTAGAACGCCCACATTTTAAATTAAAAGTTTTGAATGCTGACAGCATTAGTCATAGGAAATCCTGTATGAACATCCAGCACTTGAGTTGGACCTTCCCCTAGATCACGCCATAGAAGGAGTTTACAGGAAAACATTCTGTTACTCTTAAATACTGCATTGATTTTTAACCCTTTACATGCCATTGCATCTGGTATGACAGTGCTTTTTTTCTAGAGCCCATTTCTCATTTTCTTGTGATTGAAATGTTATTGAAACATATACATTTCAATGCTAAATTTTTCTGTATTTCAATAATATACCAGTAACATTCTATGGATACATATGTGTACATATACACCCTCCCCCATGGCCACCAACAGTCTTCAGTGTATGCTATTCAGAAGAAAATGAATTTGAAGAAAAAAATACTGGTTCAGAATATTATATTGGATAGAAGGAAAGCAAGTACATCTAATAGCAGGATGTAGAATTTTTTTATCGTTGCATATATATGGTTAATTCTCATACCAATATATTGCATGAAATACTACATACAGTATAAGAATTTTAGAATATTTGGTGCAAAAAAAATGGTGTTCACAGAAACACAGAGCTTTGACATATAGGCTTTGCTGTGTGCAGTTCTGCGGGTTAACCCATTACGTTTACCACCCTTCCTTGTACTGGCACAGGACACTGCCATCAAAGAGTGACCTTATGGAGGAGATGGCAGAGACCTCCTCTTCTGCAGCTGTATTTGGAAAGGTGGCCGTCGCTGTCGAGCAACGTAGTGAGCAATTGGCGGAGGTAAAATCTTGAGTTAGGTGTATCAGCTTACATTCATTCTCTGTTTTTGAGATACATACTGTCTTGGATGAAATAGCAGGTTACCCCAGACAGCAATTCACACTCACGTTAGGCGCTATGGTAGCAGTCTGAGAATGGCAGTGGGATCACCACAGCGCTCAGAGGAGGGTTTACTGGACATGAACATCAGTGTCAGCAGAGTGTTGCTACCTTAAGGAACAGACTGGTGCCATGATGCTGAGAGGGCAAATATATTATCATAGAATTATAGCATGGTAAGGGTTGGTAGGGACCTTAAAGATCACCTGGTTCCAACCCCCATGCGCATGAATTAGTATTGTTTAATTATGAATTAGTATTGTATAGTTCCAACCCCCATGCACATGAATTAGTATTAACACATGAATTAGTATTCATGTGTTAATTTTCAGCATCAAACAAACTGTATAGCTCAGTAAAAATGGAAAGCTAAAAAAGCCAACACAACTTTGTAAATTAAACCATAACGTGGTGAAGGCATGAAAGTAACATATACAGCTATGTTGCATGGGATCATTGTCATATTACATGGGTGAACCAACTTTGGTAGTTTCTTTGTCGTTATTTAAAAGGAACCATCCCACAATGGACATTATATCTCTTTAACAAGAAAAAATCCTTTTTTTTTCATTTTGGTATCATTTTCATTTAGTGGGAAAATCCCACACACATGTTAAGTTCCTGTGGAACAGCTGGCTTAAATTAAGGTCTCAGACTTAAGGAAAGAATCCCAGAGCATAAAGTATCAAATAATAGCTAAATTCAAGATTAGGATGAGGCTTGTGGTGTTAGGCATGGCAAGCATATATTAGGCAAATGAACTTAGAGAATCATTTTTTTTTTTTGGAATATGGTGAATCATAGTACTCCAATTTTAGATCAAAATACAGCAATGTTTAAATATAGTATAATATAGTTTTAAAATGAATCAAAACACATTTTAATATATCATTATTCATAGGTGAGAGGCTGTATATTATGCAAATACCAATAGATGACATTAAAAGAAATAGAAAGCCATTGAAAATTCTCAGTATTTGAGAGCTCAATTTCTATTCTGACTCTTCTCATGAATTTAAAGAGCCTTTCATATATTTTTGAAGCTTCATCATTACAGATTTTTGGTTGTATAGGCAAAAGTGATAATTTTTACTGGCTACATGGAGAGTTTCTGTTTGTTTTCAAACTATGCTTATAAAACTTCTCTTTTTTAATGCATAGACTCATAGAGTCATTTAAATCAGAGTGTAGATCTCTGTGAAGTCAGCATTATTCTGAAGATCCAAACCAGAGGGAGGATTTAGGCCAAGACATAGTTCTTTGGTTTGAGGCTTTTCGGTTTTGTTTTTTAAGCCAAGACCTGGACTGCCTGGAAGAGGAGAATTAAGTTCAGTACTTCTCTTCTGCACTGTAGATCTCACTTGTGCTTCACACAACCAGCAGTTACGGAAAATGGTGGGTGGGACTATGAAGTAGCTCCTCATGTAAAGCTGTAGGTGGAATTTGAACTCAAATTCGTTACTCTACTGTGCTATTGTCTGATGTGGTGTCAGCTGAACCCCAGAAACACTGAGGAATCTTATTTTATTTTTGTATGTTAATTGCTAGGTCTTGCTTGTTTCTGGTTTTATGCAGTTGTACAAGACAGGGACTGTTTCTTCTTAATGCCCTTAGATCACTACTGCCACCATAGAAGTTAGACCCTCCTAAAGAGGTGGGGAAAGGGTGAGATCATTAGTAGTGTGCTTTCACAGATGGATGGTCCTGCACTGCTATGCTTTGATGGGCAGTGTATTCCCAAAGGGGATAACATTTTCCTGCTTAGATTGGACTGTGGACTTACCAGAACTCTTAGAACTGAATTTCAGGAGAGAACACCGTTAGAAAGGCTACGGAAAATCACGTGGCACTAGTCTTCAAGTGAGCTGCTGGTGTTCCTAATTTGCAGCAGATTTGGGAATTGAGCTGTTGCTAATAGAAAAGCAATAACTTCGTTAGATCTTTGCTTCCCTGAGCTCATTACTTTCTGGCTTTTGTCACCATAACTCGCCATTATTACCTTTAGCGTTTGATTGGAAATGTAACTGGCTTTGCTAGTAGCAAGTAGGTATTCATGGTACTGTGAGAACATTTCGTTAACCAGGTTGCCAAATTCAACCCACAGGCATGTAACCATGGAAGCAAGAACAGTTAACATTAAGTTAAAAACTAATCCTTTTTTCTATTGCCAGTCTGGCATTTCCTGTCCAGTGGAAAACACCAGAGCAATTTCTGCACATAGGAATGATAACGCAGTGAACAGAGGGGGCCAAGGAAATAGCTTTAAACTAATTTTGGGTGTGCTGGTGTATTTTGTAAGTAAATTCAAAACAGCCATGGAAGCCAATATCAGGAACATGTGCAAGAAATTCCCTTTATAAGACTTTGAATAATAACCTCACTGCCCTCTTAAATAATTTGAAATATATATGCATAAAGTTAGTCATCTAACAAAAACAGTTTCATACGCAGGTATACTAAGGACTCACAGTTCTTGTTCAAGTTAATGGGTGCATGAAAAATGTTCACCGTGAAAGTCAAACCATGTTTTATAGGTTTGTCCATATGGGAAGTTGAGCTTGTTTAACAAAAAGTGTGAATTCAAATTAAGTTAGTAAAGCTGGTGCAAAATCTGCCTGGGCATTTTTGTAGTGTAATTTAAATTGGGAAGAGTGAATTTAAGAGTTCTGACTCAGTCTCTGGTAATTTGAAGATAGCTGGTGACCATTTCAGAAGATGCCACATCCCTACTGCTTGCACCTGCATTTATTGCCCCTCATCATTTCGTGTGTTCATAAAGCTGTGTGGTTAACAGAATAAGGGAAGCAATGCAGATTAAAATAAGCGCTACCAGCACAGATGAGGGAGTGGAAAAGAAGAGGCAAAAGGAGGGAAAAGGTGGCTGCTCAGGCTGGCACTGGTGTGAAAAAAATGCTTACACACATCAAAGCTGAGCTCCCCAAGGCCAAGAGGCGGATATGTCAGTGCTCGCCTGGCAGCAGCAGCCCTTGTAGCAGTACTGGCCAGCTGTTTAGCTACTGCAGTCCACAGACTGGCATGTAAACCTAAACTGCTTTATTGGTAGCTTCTTAAAACACCACAGCTAAAGCTGTGTGATGTCATGCAGCAAGACCCCAAGCTGTATCAAAAAAGTGAGGCTGTGCATGCGTGTGTACCAGTTTGAAACAATCAGTTTTAAAGAGCTAGAGCTATGTAAATGTCTTAGGAAAATAAAAGTTTAGTCTGAGGCTAACCAAATTCCTGATAAGAAAAAAACTCTCTTGGGACAAAATGTTTTGCCCTTGCTCATTTTCTTTCTTTCTTTCTGCTCTGGAAATTCTGACATCCCTGTTTCCCAACATAAGAAGATACTATGATTTTTAAACATGTTTTTTTTCCCAATGTTTGTCAGTTGTCTGATTTCCAAAACTGGTATATCCAGCATCTTTAGGACTTCTGCTACTTTTAACTGTCAATCAGGATGTTGAGAATCAAGTTGGTCAACTTTATTGTTACTTTCACAAAATTACACAGAAGCAAAAGCTGTCAGTAGTTGTGAAGCTTAGTCAGGGGCACTTCTCTAAATATACCACGCTTAGGTGGTTTGGGGAGTGCAGAAGTGAGAAATAAAATTCAGAAGTCTCCAACCAAGCTAACATATTAAAAGCACAGATAAATCTGCATAGAGAAAAGCAGCTTGCTTTTTCACAGGTCACAGCCCTGAAAACTGATGCAGTGGGAGATTAGAGAAAGATGTGCTGCTGCCTGCTGCACTGGAAAGATACTGGTTAGAAATCTCTGCTTCAGGGAGAAGGAACCTGGGCAAAACCCACTAAATTCTGCTTACATTCCATCAGTTAAAGAAGGAAACTGTGCTGTTAACTTTTCAGTGGTTAGCTTTGGTCAGTAACCTTGTTGCAGATTAACTGTAAACTCTTGTACTGTCAGTCCTGAAGTCAGCTATGCTTACTGTATAGCTTTACATAGTTGTATGTAATTTTGCATATACAAGCACTTTGTTAACTAATTAGAATGTATATATTTAGAAATACTTTATCTGGTTCCGTCATGGAGCAGGGAGAATGGACAATCTGTATGATAGCAAAGCCAAATAAGAAAACTAGAGGTGGATTCTGCCTTGAGAATTTGGGTTCCTTTTCTCCCCTTCCAGTATTTGGGTCAAACACTTGGTGATTATTTAGCATGATAAAGATCATATCTTGATTGGGGCCCTGAGACACCACTGGAGGGTTCATAGTAAGTCTTGTTTTTGATGACTTCTTGTAAGGAGCTTAGAACAGTTAATGTTTGGGCATGCCTTAGTGTTTGTAAGAGTGCACGTTATGTGTATGATACAGTAGAGTAAAAGTTTGCGTATGGAAATTTGTTCGTCACTAACACGTGGTGGATGTGTGCAGAACTTTTCTGTTTAGTAAAAGGAAGTATCTCCTGATTCTGATCAGGTAATTGTTTTGGCCTGGTTTCATCCTGTCGGACTAGAGGTTCCTAAGTTTAAAAAAGTAGAGTGCTGAGACATAGGCACTTTGAATTCGCAATTTCATTTACCCAGATCACTCTCTGAAGAGGCCGGTGCTTTTCTGTTAACCGTAAGGAGAACGTGTGGTGCCTCCTAACCTAGATAACTTAGCTAGGTGTGAGAAGTTAAACTGAATAAATCCTGAGCTATATCTTTGAAGTGTTACGGCTTCATTTAAAAATGAACTGTGTTTGACTTTTCAAGGTTAAAATAAAACAATAACCAGAGCTTGCAAGGTGGGTGCAGCAGCTTACGAGGTTTGCTGCTGTTAAAAGTTCTAAAACTACTTGTGGACACAAATGAAAATGAACTTTTCATAGTTGCCAAGGTGCTTTGATTTGCGGTCACACAGAGGTCAGCAACTTTGAGAATCGCATCACTTGAAATAGGCAGGCTCCAATTTTGGTAGCACTAGTCCATGCTTTTAAACCTACCGCTAATCCATTCAGTGGAGATTCAAAACGTCTTAAGTTATCTCTTTTCAATATGAGTGCTATGTGAATGGCTTTGTGAGTTTGAATAGCAACATTCAGTGGATTATGGCTGCATTGTGCATGTTTCATGACTTGTTATCTGAGACATAAAAGGCATGATAACAACAGACATCTAAAAGTCATGCCCATTAGTTCATCATCGTGGAAGAGAATTCAGAAAAATAGCTGTGGACGCTGAGTTTTGAATGCTTAGTGTCCTCTGAAATAACTCTTGTTATTCTATGATTAAAATGATGCCGGATCTCCCTACTTGTTGCAGTGATTATTTTAAGAATTCAGGAGAGCTGTTAAACTTAATCTTTTTTTTAGTATGTTTGCATGATAGCAGGTTTCATCTGAAGACTTTTCTGGTGACTACACCATCTGAGCAAAGGCTCCTGTTGCAGGCATCTGTGCAGCTTGTTCCAGGACTGTTTGCTTTTGAGCTCCATCTGCTGGAACTGTGTCCTGTTTCCCACATTTTTGGTGTTATGCTGCCAGGTTTCACAGGAATTGGTTTGAATTTAAAAGAGAATAAGGAACGAAGTTCACAGTTCAGAGGAATTTCTAGCAAGTCATTAGTGCTTTTGTGTAAGGAATCAACCTAAAGATTGCTTGGAGAATACAAGGCTCAAAACACAAAATAATTGTGAGACTGAGGAAAAGAAATACTAGTTCTTCCTCCACTTTTGTTTACAGAGTTAGTTTCTAGGTATTTTATACAGATTTGGATTAATCAGGTCAGTCACAACCTATCAAATTCTGTATGAGATTTCAAAAACAGGTTACTCACTTTGCTCGTTTTTCTGAATTAAGGTTTTGTTTTGTTTTCCCATAATGTCTGTTGTTACTCCATAACTAAGAAAATTAGCAGTGTTTTCAGTATTTAATTAACTTTTTAAAAGCCATTCTTCTCCATTGTAACTGCGTGTCTAGTATTTCAGAATATTCAAGGACAGAAGGGACCATGATGAATGTCTAATTTGATTTTTGTAGTTCCATTGTTCCTTAACAAAAGAATAATGTGCAAAATTGGAAAAGAGGGCCCTGCTGTGCAAAAACACTCTAAAACTGTTTAAGTAATCAGAGGCTTTCACAGTAAATTATATCATGACTTTCTACAAGTTTTCTTTGTAAGAAGCACCATTCTCTGTGCAGAAAGTATATATAATGTTTATGTCAACAATAATGTATATGTGTAGAATTAGGATTGCCAGCAGTCCTTGGGTGCAGACTCTGGCGTTGGCAGAACATGTAATTCTTAAGAACAAGCACTCCTCTGGAAGAATTACATTCTCAAAAGCAAACCACCTACATTTTGAATTTTCCTTTTTTTTAGTTGGAAGGCTCATACTACCTTCCTTATCCCTGTCCATAAGCTAATGTTAGATGTTACTAAGGGATATTCTGTTTCATAATGGGTTTGTGTGTATAGTAATTTCAAATATTATTTCCTTGCTGTCCATCTGCCTGTTAGCAATATTTTGTGTTCGGTTATGATGTTTGCAACTTTTTTTTCTATGCAGCAAACTTTGCCTGAACTGGTTTTAGTTTCTTGATGTGGGTAACTCTACGCTGTTACACCTAAGTCTTGGGAATAAAGGTAGGGAGGAAGAGATGTAGAACAGAGAAAGCGCTAGGCTTGATATTAAAGATAAGTGTTCGTTTTTTTCGGTTCTGCCTTGTACTTCTCATGGCCCTGGTACACCGCACTCCGTGGTGCACTCCACAGATGCCCAAGCGTGTTCCAGCCTGAGATGGTCCATCTGCCTCCGCAGTCTATTCAGTAACACTGCCTGGGCTAATAACCCCAGAGCCTCTGTCGGGGTTACCCACTCAGGCAGAGCACTGTGCTCGGTAACTTCCAGTTTCGACGCTGGTTCAGGCTCCACAATCCACCGTGCAGTGTCCATATGTGCTGTGTGATGCTGGGTAAATGATGTACGCCTGCTGTACAATAACCTGGCTGGCTGTAAGTTAGATTCTGTGCTGCCTGCAGAGTTGTAGAGAGAAGATCATGAATGCGTGTGCACCAATGTACTTCATCGAAATGCCTGTTTACTCTTTCAGAAAGCAATTATTATAAGGATTTCTCAGGCTTCTGCATGGGACAAAACTGTCAGTCATTTTCCACATAGGTTTGGAAGGATATTGTCTGTATTTCTTGTCAGCTTCCTATAAACTGGAAAGATAGCTAAGGCGTCTCTTGGTCGCTAGACTGCATTGTTAAATGGGTATGCGCTGCCTTAGGCTGGTATTTAAAGTGCCATGTTTTGAGGTCAGTATTTTTCAGACCTACAGAAACATAGGCAGTTGAAGGATGGGGACTCTATTAGTAACTGCTACTGTGTTCTGAGATTGAAACTGGCTGGTATGTAACTCTTTCCCACTGTAATATGTTAGATTGCTACTGTTACCTTTGTAATGACAAGTACTTTGGATTTAAAGTTATTCATGGAGTAATCATGGTCAGACTCCCCTTATAGCTCACTTCTGTTCATGGGATAGAATTCTGAAGGTTTTGTTGGTTTTATTACAGACCCAAATTCTAATTAATATTTCTGTGTCCCAAACATGTTGTTCTGATTAGAGGCTCTTTGCCTAGGCATTTCTGTGTAGCCTGCCCTGTTTGAAACCCTGCCTTTTTCTGACTTCACTTCCTGAATCCGTTGACAACACTCACAGCCAAACAAAATACATGTTCACAATGCTGTTATTTGCAAAATATTCCCTTGTGAGTACAGCTGGGGCAACAAAAAGAGAGTTTCTCTCCGAATCGCAGAGAGAACGGACTATTCCTTATAGAAGTAAGGCACATAATGCATTAGGCAATTTTGATCTCGGCAGTTAAGTAAGTGTTAAAACTTTGCATTTCACCCCATACAAATGCATGCGTGTCTTTCCTTAGTTGTGCTTACTGATCACCAAGTGATCTAGTAATATAGTAAGAGTGCTGAATTTTTATCTGTGCTGAAGTGAACCGATAGCAACAGGCTCATAGCCCACCACAGTGTTTACAAAACAGATGGAGGTGGAGGGGATATAAACTTACTTTGCCCTGTCTTAGGCCTGATCCTCAAACGAGGTGTGGAACCAAAGAAAGGGTTCATCTAAGTCACATGTTGTCTCCTTGTGAAACTGTGTAACTAGCACTAAAAAGCACCTTGCTGGAAGGTAGATTCTCTGACTGGACACCAGTACCCCCCCGAGCTGGACCAAGTCAAGTAACTCATGTCACAGAAGCCAACCCAGTGCCCACGTAACGAGCAGTGCTGTTCGTCAGTAAATTTTTTGCCTGTGCTACAGAATGTTGTGCTTGAGAGAGAAAACACATAACTGCAATGCTAAATGTCTGTGTGTGCGTATTAGAATAGGGTGGAGCAGACTGTCACTCAGCTGTNTTTAATTAACATAGTATTTTATATAATGTATTTATTTTTTACGTAATTAGGTGATTAAGCAAAATGCTTGCTAGTAACATCTATTCCAGAACCCAGCACTGTTGAGAGTTAAACATGCACCTTTGCAGGTAATTAATCTCCTTGCCCTGCTTATTTTGCTAGTTGGCACTTGCTAAATCCCTGTAAAACCACACCCAGCAGTGCTGTGTATTATCCCTCTGCTGTCTATTCCTACATATGGTCAAAATCAACTTACCTTCCGGGTTGCTGACATCAGCAAAATGTACTCTTGGCAAACTACGGTATCCTCCTAGTAACCCTTTGTTTGGTTGGTGTTATTACAATTGTATTCCTCTGACAGCAGCAAACACCATCTAAACAGTGCCTACCTTGACACTTGGATTATGATGTGGAAGGAGATTACCATATTACCATATTTTAAACATTAAAACAACCCCTCTTATGACAAAATGCGTATTATATTGGGGGGGGGGGAGGGGGGAAAGATACTTCTGTGCTTCCTGAAAGGAACTAACCCACATTAGTTGCAAGTTTCAGGGTATCATTTTGGTAGCAGTAAAGGTGTATATATCCGATTATCTAGTCATCTTGTGAAGTGACCTTCAACAAGACTGTCACTTCAATTCAAATTACATTTATTCCTATTTTAAGGAAAAAAGACATTTTTAAGACTGCCTACTCTAAAAAGTTAGCATTCGCTAATTATGAATTTCTGATGTTTTCTGGCTATCTTTTGACAGAACCTATTTCCTCTGCTGTTTGGCTCTAAGCAGCAAGCAGCAAAACATGTGGTCTCCCTTCAAATATATTCTTATTAAACTAAGGGAATTGGGTACAGTGTTGAAAATCCTGGTATATTAAGTGTTTCCCCCCGCCCCCCCACCCCCACAAGTTACGTAGCATGTTTCTAAGGTATATATTTATATTGTCATTGCACTGAAAACCAAGATTATGTTATAAAAAATATATGAAAAGTGCCAGAGAAGTTGCTATTTTCAGCAAGTTGCTGAACACAAGCAACAGGAGTTGCTGTTTTTCAGCAAGTTGCTCTTTTCATTTCCCACTAAGCTGTTTTCTCATTTTTTGCTAAAAAGCTTAGAATCCATAGTGACACCTAAAAGGGGAAGGATTTCAAGATAGCAAAAGGGCTATAAAATTTTTCTACTGTTGACAGCAACATTGACAAAGATATTAACAAGCAAGCATCACCCACCAAGGAAGGAAGGCAGGAGCAAAGGTGAATGTTTCTATTTTTGAGGTCTAGAGCATGTTTTTGTATTTTTTTTAAATGCAACCACTTGCCTTATCTTCTCGAGGGCATTTCTTTAATAAAAAGCATGTCAGATGAAGTAGCCAGCTGCTCCCCTTCTGGAGCAGTTTCATACACTGCCTTTCTAGCCCTCTGCAACCTGTTTAAAGTTAGCTGTCTGAACTGGGCCACTAGAGTAGGGCAGGCAAGCTAGTCAGGTTACGATGGGGAACTACAGCTTCAGGACAACTCGGAAAGCTGTATTAGTTTAGTGATCTAGCTTCTCTCTCCTCCTCACACATTCTCCAGGACATGCCTGTAGTTACAGAGCGAGTTTAACATAAACCCTACCCTTTAGATTTCAGCATAAGGGGCATTTTCCCAACTCAGGTACTAGCAAAAAAAAAAGTGTGAGGGGGAAATGCATTTTAATTATTTTATTTTTCTTAAATATAATAGAACCTTCTAGAATTTTTTCCAGAAACAGAAACATTAAAAAATTATACTTTATTACAAATGGTAAACTCAGAGTGCTAAAAAAAGCCTCTTATTTACAAACAATACTGGGCAGTGCCCAAATAAACAACATAAAAATAACTTACAAAGTCATGAAGTAGTTTATTGACATTAATCAACTTTCATAAAATAAAATAAAAAAAAGATATGTACATACACAATTTACTTGAAGGCAGGCAGAATAGTTCTTTTTTGTTTATCAGCCTCCCACAACCTCCCTCCCACTTTTTTTTTTTTCTTAAGGAATACTACATAAAGCAATCTACAATTTCTATTGCAGTTTAACCTTTAATACTGAATGATCATCGAATGTTAGGTCCATGCAGGTCTTGGTCAATGTTAAACGAAGATCCGACGCCTCATCTGAGCAGGAACAGCACTTCTGGGAGCAGTGCTGGCCGCTTCGCTAACTCAAGCTGAAGGCTCACCAGTCTTTCCACACATGCGCTTTGCAGAGCACAGGCAGGACTCAGCCTTTCAGCTTTTACCATTAGCTTTACACGTCTGCCACTTTGGGTTTTGTGTTGTAGTTATACCACAGTTCTCGTTTAAGACAGTCTCTTCAAAACGTTTGCAACTGTTGTGTTAGCATGAGCTGGCACCCGCTGTTGACATGGTTCATGACCTTCTGCTTAAGCTGTGCAACCTGTTCTCTGAGCATGTTGGCAGTGGATGCCAGCTCTGAGTTCTGGGCTTTCAAAGTTTTCACTTTTTCTTCCAACCTGGCAATCCTTTCCAACTTCCTTTTCCGGCATTTGGATGCCGCAATTCTGTTTCTCATGCGTTTTCTCTCGGCTTTGATTCTCTCCTGCGACTCCATGTCAATAGGGGACAGGGGAGGAGTCTCCCCTGGCATTTCGGGTACAGTCTGAGGCTCTTCTTTCAAAGCCTGAAGCCGGGGATGCTGCACCGGCATCTGGGGGTTTATGTGATGCTGAGCTGCATAGCCCATGTTGTTTGCATTGTAGTTGGGAGCAGAGTTGAGCGCGTTAGGGTTGAAGTTGCTGAGATTGGCATACACCGGGGGCTCGCTGTGCAAATTCGCGTTGAAACTGCTGTTGCCGGCCATCGAGGACACAGGTGCCATGCCGCCGTTAACAGGCTGAGCAGCGGAGGTGACGCTGGGCATGGTGTTCTGGTTGTGCAGTTCCGCCAGGGCTCTCACGAAGCCTTCCGCGAACCCCTCCTGCTCGTCGGTAACGTTTTTGGGGCAGAGGAACTGCGTCGGGGTCGGCGTGGTGGTGATTAACCCGTTGCTGGACTGGATGATGAGCCGCTCCAGCTCGGGCGAGGCCAGTTTCAGGAGTCCCACGTCGGGGGAGGTGAGGATGTCGGCGTTCTTGTTCCTCAGGTGCGGCTTCAGGTTGCTGGATGGGTCGGACAGGTTCAGCGTCATGTTCTGCTTCAGCACTTTGGCGTTATTATATCCATACCCGCCGCTCTCCGGCGGCACGAAGCTGGCGTTCAGGGCATCCTCGTAGAAAGTAGGCTCCATCTTTGCACTCATAGAACAGAGTCCGCGGAGTGGCGCCGGGAGCCGCGGCAGCGCCGAGAAGCCGCCCGGCCGCCGCTTGCGCCCCGCCGCCTCCCCAAGCCCCCCGGCCGCGCGGGGAGCGGGGACGGAGGAAGCCGAGCCTTACTTCTCGCCGGGGCGCGGAGG
>Ga0065711_1038206_pt1 | contig 19029 bp, 8 predicted proteins | sample Hoacrofraction12_FD_59098 | JGI IMG/M metagenome (GOLD analysis project Ga0065711, IMG submission 59098) | Hoatzin crop microbial communities from Cojedes, Venezuela - Epithelial fraction 12 v2 (version 2) | ecosystem: Host-associated > Birds > Digestive system > Esophagus > Crop | place... | reverse complement strand
GCTTGTTCAGCCTGAAGAAGAGAAGGCTGCGAGGGGACCTTATAAATGCTTATAAATATCTGAAGGGTGGGTGTCAGGAGGATGGGGCCAAACTCTTTTCAGTGGTGCCCAGCGACAGAACAAGGGGTAATGGGCACAAACTGAAGCATAGGAAATTCCGTCTGAACTTCCTATGAGGAAGAACTTCTTCCCTCTGAGGGTGACGGAGCACTGGAACAGGCTGCCCAGGGAGGTTGTGGATTCTCCTTCTCTGATTCAAGACCTGCCTGGACGTGGTCCTGTGCAGCCTGCTGTAGGTGACCCTGCTTTGGCAGGGGGGTTGGACTAGATGACCCACAGAGGTCCCTTCCAACCCTTAGCGTGTTGTGATTCTGTGATTCTGTGATTATATGATAACTTAATGGGTCACACAGAAGATTACAGAGGTCTTCATACTGAACACTAAGTCCAAAAGGAAAGGTTAATACACCTCCACAAAGAACACAATAGTTTGAACAGTTGAAATAAGCAGGTTTTATACAAAACAACAAACTATGCTGTATAAACATACAGCAAGATACATTTTGTGTCTTGGAGAATAGCTGCAAATAGTAATCAGTATCTGGAGGTATGTTTGCATAGTCTGTCAAGAAGGAACTGAGTTTGCTTCGAGCACAAACATAGCGTGTTCAGTTTTGTCATGGAATGTTTTCCACGAATTCCTCTTTGGAAATTTAGTTCATTAACTGAGTTTTCTTCCAGTTATACAAATGTAATATGGTGTCTCATAAATATGTGAAAATCAAAATAAACACTGGAACTCAGCACAAAAAAAAAAGACAGTTTGATTAATTTCATTGTCTTTTCTTTAGAACTAAACAGTTGTGATACATATTTTTTAATATTATGCAAAGAAAGAAAGAACAGTCCTTATCTTCAGAATATAAACAGAATAGATTATTCAGTGGTACTAAAGGATTATGCTTTATGCACAGCTTAGAAAATCCTATGGTAGGAAAAACATATGTCACTCCCTTTTAGAAAAAAACATTCGATTTAAGCATTCCAGACATAATCTAGTGAATTTTCTAGCTCTATACAACTAGTTTAAAGTAGGTCTTCTCAGCTAGAGTCCATCTATTGTATCAATGAGACTGGGGGGTGCAGAAGAGTCATCCTGCTGCCAAGGAAATTTTCTCTCACAGAGCTGTATTCATACTGTTTTGTCTAGTACAGATTTGCTTGCAGGATGTTTTCTCTTTGTTTTCTCCCTTAGTAGTATTTTGAACTGATATTCTTCATAAAGTATCCCATCTCTTATTTTCATGTTACAATCAACATACTTTTTTAATTTTTTAATTTTTTTTAATAACTATCAGGGAAAAAGACTGTTTTTCCTACTGGCATTTTTCTGCATGCTTATACTCTTTTGACTACATCTGGATGAATACTGAAGGAAAAAGGGGAAAAATACTCAAACTACCACATTATGTCAAGCCTATTAAAAAATCCTTTTGAATTTTATTCCTTACTATTTCAGCAAATACACTTGCTGGCATGGATGCTTACAAGAGAAAACAAGTTAAGCAAATGTTGGAGCATATTGACTGACTGAATTTCAGAGGAGTAACTGTGAAAAATCACATACGATACCTGATAAAGAGGTTTTCAGTCACTTAAACAGCAGGATGAACCCATTCCATTCAGTTATATTGATTTAATGATAAAGCATGCTTTGATACTCTTTGAAAATAAGGATTACTTTTTTTTTTTTTAATTACTTGTAGTACTGCAGTGCATGAAAGCCACTTACAGGTTCTCGGATTCTATTGTCATAGGCTCGTAGGAACAAAGGTTTTTCAAATAGTAGTATCAGCTACAAAATAAGCTAAATAAATAGACAACACTGAATTGATTTTTGTATAACATTGTATTTAAAGCAAAATATTTCATATTAATACTCACTTTTTCCAGTGCCTGCTTCTGCCACTTTTCAATTTTTGCTGTTTCAGAAGGGTTCTTTTTATTCTTGAGAATTTATTTGCAAGAATTTTGTTTGGAAGATTTAAAGAACTAAAAGATTGATAATTAGGGGGACCTTAATATTTTTTTACTTAGGAGTGATCTGATATGATTCTTAATACATTTGGTAAATTCAAATTGTTCACTTCCAGTTTTGACTTTGGCAGGCACTGTGTCTTTTTTAATTATTTAAATAAGTGAAATGATGCATAATTTTACTTTGAGACATTTTGCATACATTTGAGAATTTTTAATGTATTTGGAACCACACTTTCTACTACAGAGCACATTAGATCACCTTTGTCTTTGCATTCAATTTAATCAAAATAATTTTATTTTGCACATGCAGTTGTTAAGTATGTGCCACAGTTTCATTTCTCACTGCTACATAAATACACTGGGAAGAAAAAAATGGCATATTCAATACTTGCGTGTTCCATTTAGGTTTTTTCATCATTCACATAATGTATAGTATATAGACTTGAACCACATAAGGAAAGGAGATGTTGATCAAAGACTTTCATACAGTTTCACATCATTGTAAAAAGGAGATCTGATACTACCCACCCAGCATTAAGCCTCCTGTGTGCGCTGCCTTGTACTATGTTCTTACAGTTTGAGAGACAAAGCTAGTCGGCTAACAATGTTTCAGTTTGAGCTGAAGGTTAAGTTGCTGCTTAGAAGGGGTTAAAGTTTAATTCTTTACTTAAACTGTGGAAACCACATGAAATGCCGAAGTGTCAGAACACAAGCTTGATGGGAGACGTGTTTTTACTTTTAAAACCTGTGTTAGCCATAAGGTGGCAGTATGGCAACTATATTTAACTGAAATGGAAAGAAGCGCTGTAACTCCTAGACTGATTTCCTGTGTACAAGAAAAGAAATACAGAAACAATGTCAGTGTTTCAGGGATTTTTTTTTCTTTAAATGTATGACCTAAAACAACTTCGGTTACTGAACAGCAGAAATTCCTAGCAGTGAAATCTCTTTTGCTAATACCCAACTTCAAGTGAGGAATGATTCTGGCAAGGTATAGAAGCAGTATGTAAAAATATGTCTACAAAATATTAATCAGAAGCAGGATGAGACGTTTAGTTATGAATATGCTACACTGTCTATACACATTTCTTAAAGGAAGATTATTCTTTTCTTAGAGAAATAACATTTATTTAAAACATTAGGAGAGCAATTATATGCATGTGCATATACCCACTTAGGCACATCCACATATGAAAACAATTCCAAAAACAAAACACTTTCAAACACTCTGAAGCTGTAAATTCACAAACACCCTCCCTCTGCTCCCCTTCTCCTATATTCCCTTAGCATCTTCCTTTGTTAAACACTAAAGATTAGACAAAACAGATGTGGGAAAGTTCAGTGAATTCTTTATTGGCTTCAAGTGTGCATCATCCCAAAAATTTCTTCAAAAAAGGCCCCAAAAGATAGGAAGTGTATCACTAAAATGCAGATGGAGGCAAGCTCAATACCTGTTCTTCTCAAACGTTTTCAATAGGTTTGATCTCATTTCTGCAGTAAAAGTACACATATAGACAGCATTTGGCCATTCCTATTCATTTTTGAATGTGCAGATGGATAATGAAAAATTTGGATCAATGCCAAATGTGCAATTTTGATACAGATGACGTATTCATATGAAGTGTTTTCAAAGCTAATTTTCCTTCTAAAAAATGCTTACCATAAAGGCACAACTTGCAAAGTGTGGAGAATTTCAACAAAAGCAAATCTGTTGGTTTGGAGTTGGAACTAAAGGGCATTTACATCCTAGAGACTTAAAATAAGTGAAGAGAAAAGAAAACGAGGACAAGTTAGTGTTCAGAACTGAATGCATTATTTTCCATTCTCTACAACACATTGCTGATAATTACTGGCTTTTCTATTTTAAGTCAGATAGTCATGCTTAAAATCTAATTCCAGTCCCAGATTTGCAGTGAATTTTTTGCTTTCAGTCCTTTGGATTAGCAGTTTCCTCGCACAAATGATTTACACAGATCACAAATCTATAAAAAGCAAATAAAAGCAACCTACATTCATGATGACATGTCTGTATTTAAGCACTTTTCTGTGCATTTATAAGGGCCTGCAGAATAGCTTTTCTATTCCACAAAAGTGATAAAATTAATACGTATCTTCTTCAGAAATTCATTTTCATTCTTGTCTTTTTTCTAATCGGTAATAAAAACTACAGGTATTTGCAAACGTAGTAACTTTGCAGTTTCCTTAAAAAAAAAAGCAAGAAAACAAACAAAAATTCATGTCTACTACCAGAGGAAGAACTGCAAAAAGTCTATTTTCCCAAGGCTGCATAAATGTTGTCTTGAACTCTTTGAGATATCAGTGATAAATTTTCATCTTTCTGACACGTATTAGATGAAAATCAGTTAGAAATGTTTAATAATATTTTAACTATAGACTACCGGTGTTTTCTTAGTAAATAATAATTATTTGTTTCACCCACGAAGCGGTGAGCACAACATTTCAGAAAGTATTTAAATGTCCTTAAAACAGCCAAGAAACAAAAGAATTCAGCTAAAATCAGATTTTAAAAATGCAACCAAACAACCAAAACCCCCCAAACCTGCCCTTTTTGTCACTTAGGATTAGAACCGATGAGAAATAAATTCAACTGAAAAGAAAAGAGGACTTTAATTCACCAGCAATGTAGTGATGCACAAGCTACTCAGTGCTTTAGGTGTCTGAATTACATGTTTAAAAGCAGACCACGCTTCTGTTAGGTTTGCACCGAGTTTTTGTCATGTCGCAAGGGCAGTTCCCTCTTGAACCCTACAACTACAGATGAAAGCAGATGGCAGTCTGCACAGTTAGTGTCCCTGAAGAAACCGGTCCTGGAGTTATGAGTCCCCAGACCACGAATAGCCTATGGCCCTGAACCTTGTCAACCCACAGCTGGAATGAAGCCTCCTTCTGCAGCCCTTAAGCTCTCCTCTTTCTGCAAGGCTGTTTGCAACCTCCATGTCGCTCAATAGCCTAGAGCTGTACAGCCTGTGCAGATGCCCAGGTTCTGGCAGTGGGTGCTGCAGGGGTGGCCTCTGTGAAAAGGGGATGAGGGCTGCTCTGTGCTGGACACTTCTGGTTGCAGCCACCTCCAACACACCCGTCAAAGGACACAGCTGGACCCCTCAGAAAAGATTGTGATGCTTCGGGGAAAACATGTTTAAGAAAGGGCAAAGATGCTGAACAGTCAGAGGACGGAAAAATAGTGGGAAACATGAGAGTGAACACTAGGGGCAGAGAAGGAGAAGAAGAATGTGTTTAAGGTGCCAGAGCGAGACTTTCCTGCAGCACACACCGGAGCAAGGGAAAAGAGTGAGGAGGAAGCTTCAGCAGAGAGAAATCATTGTGTCCTGACCACAGCTCCCTCACCCCCAACACACTTCCTGAGACAACTGGAGGAGTCAGGAGTGAAGAGCTAAATGGAGCCTGAGAGAGGAGGGGAGAAAGGTGTTGTTCTAATATTTGTCTTTATTTCTTGCTACTCACATCTGTTTTTAATGGGCAATAAATTGAATTGATTTTTCCCAAATCAAGTCTGTTTTGTCCATAACTCGTAAGTGATCTCCCTGCCTTTACCTTGACTCATGAACTTTTTTAATCTTGTTTTCTTCTCCTGTCCTTTAGAGCAGGGGGAGTAAATGAGGAGCTGGGTGTACCTTTGTCTGTTTGCCAAGGCCTAACACCACAACAAGCTTCCCTGTTTAAAGCATAAAACTGTCACTCTTACTGCTACAGGTCCATTTGCTTTACCAGTTCTTCATCAGTTATATTCTCTCCTTTGCCTCTCTTTCTACACTTTCAGAGTTAAGGGGCTGTGACCCAGCTACTTGTGCAATTTGACCTATTTAAACAGCAATGCGTCACCTCTAGATTTATATAGGAACATAGATATATCTCAGTCATTTTTTGTTGCAAGTTTCTTTAGTCTTATCTTCTCATTTAATCCATATCTCTCGCTGCCTTCTCCTATACTCTTTACGCCATGTAAGGTCTTTCCTCAGATCTCTCTTTTTTTTTTGTGAATCTTTTTTCTGTGTGAGCTTTTGTGACACTTTATCTAGAAGCTCACTTTTCCCATTGAGGAACTATACTATGTCTAGAAGAAAGAAAGAATGAGACAAGTGTCATTATGAAAAAGAAATGTATGGAAAAAAAGAAGGAAAAAGAAAACAGAGTTTTCTTGAGAGGGTTCACAAGAGAGTTGAACTGCAGTGAATAATGCTGTTTTCTTTTGCCTGGTTTTGAGGATCTTTCAGGCTTAGTATCTTAGAAATTCACCTTTAAAAACTCAGTTCTTTGTGCATTCCTGGGTACCTTGTTGACGTTCTCCTCTCCAAAGTCAGCAAAAGCTAAAAGAAACCAGTGTTTGGAAGTGTATTCTTCCCCATAGTTACAAACAAGTGTATAAGCAGACTGCACAAGACTGGTTTTCTAGCATCATGTGTTTTGGGAGCAGGCGTATCTGGGAAAACAGGGATGATAACAGGTGGCAGGTGTGCCATGACACAAGCAACAGAGCAGAAATGTTCCCAGGATGTGATTTTTCACTTTATTCTCTTTTGTCTACTCAGCACGTTGGTGAGGAAATAAATGTCTTTTCTCAGGTAATGCCATTTGTACAAGCAGAATTCTGATGTGGGAAGCCTCTCCAGCTTTTTAGCCTGGATTTCGTGCCATTGGTTGACCTTAGACTGTTTAAGAAATCGATAAAGCACAGGGTCATGAGCTGTACCACATCTCTTATTATCACACTGTCAAAGAGTCCTCTTTAAAACAAAACAAAATGAAACAAAACAAATCAAAATCTCAGTATGACAGAGGTAAGAAAAAGCATGAATTTGATTAATTATTGCAGACTATTTCTGTTCTTTTCATAAAAGGGATATTTACTTTCAGACTCTTTGCTGTCCTTTCTTCACACCTCTACAATTACAAAGAAAGAAACAAATTCATACTGAATAATCTGGTAGTCTGTTAACAGTTAATTTGTGTTCAGCTACCATAATACAGTATTTCAACATGGAGGAAACTAGCCCTGTGCAAATCAAATGAACATCTTACATTATACACCTTCTGCAATCTTGAGTACCCTACCTGTTGGCCACCAGTAAGACTCTTTAAAAATTCAGGTTTTTACACTTATCTTCATAGTATGGCAAAGTTAACACATTTCCCGGCTATTCCGTAATCAGTAGTTACCTGATTCTTACCTGATCTTTACGCTGATTCGTTGTCTCTTCCTTCTGTTCCTAAGCTCTAGTTTCTGCAAAATACTTTTTTTAAGAAGTCTCAACAAGCTTTTACTTTCAAATATATGCAGCTTCCATTGCCCACTCAGATTGTTCATGACACCAGCAGTCATGAAACAATTTATGAAATGTCTACAAGGGAGGCCTCCATATTCCCATGAATTATTATACCAGTTTGAGTACTGTAGAAGTGCTCTGTTAGTGTTTTTTTCAGTGAAGCTCTTATACTCCACTTTTAGTCTCAGGGTGGATTCAAGAAAACTGTCTAACAGCATGCACATTTTTGTCTAAGTCAACCTTTAAGGAGTCTTCTGAGTTGCTGATTAGTAACAGGTATTTGCCAGGCCCTAGTTTCATTACTGCAGGATGGGGCACATGAATGTACCTCTCCCCCAAGGGAGGAATTTAGTCGGGATTTCTGGTGGAGTAACTATGAGTTCTTTATTAGCGTTCCAGAGAGTGAAATCCAAAGATCAGGAGTGTTACAAATTTCTCCCAGCAATGTCAATAGGGAAGAAAACCTTATTTAGCTGCAAGGAAAAAGGAAACAGAGAGATGCATTAGAATAATATATAGCAGATCAAGAGCCTGTTGTACAGTAAAAAATCCCTAGTGAATCTGAATCATGTTAGTCCAAAATATGTGAACCATCCTTCACTGTCCAAAATTTGAAGACTCTGTGAAGCTTATTAGCAAAGCATTCATCTAGCTCTGCAAACTACTAATATGTCATAGTAAGACCTCTCAGCCTCTGTGAATGAATTGCAAGAGATGCTTCAAAAGTTCAGAAGATTTCTATTATTTTGGTATTTTTACATTTTTCTTAACGTGTGTTGGAAGGGCATAAAATGTAAAAAACTGAAAACCATCTTATCTTGAATTTAATACAAGTTTTGACAAGTAGGTTACTTTTACAATCAGGACACCGTACTATGCTTGAGTGGACTAAATGTCATGAGCACATTATCATCATCTGAGGTAATCACACTGAATTTTAATTTTGTTGTGGGATGTTAATTTGGAATGTTATGGCCACCAAGCACATGTTTTGCCTGAGAAGACTTAATCAGATGATACTATTATTTAGCATATTATTTCCCATGGGCAAATTAAGCTCAAGTGTTTAGCTCTGTGGATCCTTGAGAATCTAATGAACTACCCTGGGATCACACACAAGACAACAGTGCATGCACAGAGATACATAGCAAATCACATTTTAATTTCTTCAAACAAATACATAAATTCTGATATTTTAGGGAAAATTTATCAGGTTTGCTTTACATTTTAAGCTTGACACTGAACCAGGTCAGTGTTTATCCCAGTATACTTATACAAGGCTTAGCACTTTGTTAATTAGAACTAGAAGGCAAATGGAATATATCACTCAATCTCCTTTTAAGATATAATAATGGCATTTGCATAGCCTTTAGCTCTATTGCTCTGACAATGTAATATAATTTGGGATATCAGCTGACACTACATTTTAAGAAGTTCAAATCTATCTTCATCTGCTTCAGCAAAAATTCTCTGTTTAAAGCAAGTTTATGAGAGGTATACTTCTGTAATTTTATGGAAAATATTTGTCAAAGTAAGGGAATTGCTTTCTGAAGCCATTAGCTATGAGATGTGTGTATGAAGACATGAAAATCTTTTGAAAGATGTAAAAAAACCCGATAAAATAAGTGATCTGGTATAACTTTTACCTGTTAGGGGGTGACTTTTGTATTTAAGTTCACTCATCAAACCAAGAAAGAAGCTTTTGCAAGACTGATTCCTAATACTATGTATTACAAAGACAGTCTCTTACTAGCACAAACGCAGTCATCACCCACCATCTTTCATTAGTACTTTGTAGTCAAGGACAAGGTCATTTTCTGCAGCTTATTTATTTTTCCTTCTAGGATATAGGAGAAAATAAAGACATAGGAATCAAATTATATCTTACCAAACCACCAAGAAAGTACAACGGCATATAAAATAAACTAATGAATTTGGAAAAAATCAAGACCCATCACTATTATATATTTATTATTTAGAATTACTCTATGTTTATTCCTTTAAATGATTGCTTGTATTTTACATTGTGAAGAATTTCTCTTGGTGTCTGAAATCAGTTTTTCTTTGTATAGGCTAGAAGCCATCATCTTATTTACCATAAATTTAAATAAGTTCCCTCTCCTACATTGCAAATATCAAAACAATCAAAAATATTAAAAGAAAATATTAAAAAATAGTATATGGCATTGGCTTCCATTTGTAATTTGAAATACAGTTTTTTCTGCTATTTTACCAGTTTGGCTGGATATCCTTCAGTCAAAACATTTTCAGGTTCCAAACCAAGGAAGCTCCATTGCCTGAACCATTTTGTGTTTCCTTCCTGTTGTGGTTTAACCCAGCAGCTGTCAACTCAGCACTAGACAGCTGATCACTTACCCCTCCCCTTCCACCCCAGCAGCAGGTGGAGGAGAAATGAATCATAGAATCGTAGACTCATAGGTTGGAAAAGACCTCTAAAATCATCAAGTCCAACAATCCACCTAACACCACCACGCCTACTAAACCATATCCCGAAGTGCCATATCTACACGTTTATTGAACACCTCCAGGGATGGTGACTCCACCCCTTCCCTGGGCAGCCTGTTCCAATGTCTAGCCACTCTTTTGGTAAAGAAATTTTTCCTAATATCCAATCTAATCCTCCCTTGATACAACTTCAGGCCACTGCCTCTCGTCCTATTGCTAGTTAATGGGGAGAAGAGACCAACACCTATCTCACTATAACATCCTTTCAGGTAGCTGTAGAGAGAAATAAGGTCCCTCCTCAGCCTCGTTTTCTCCAGACTAAACAATCCCAGCTCTCTCCAGCCACAACTGATAAGACTTGTTCTCTAGACCCCCCACCAGCCTCGTTACACTTCTCTGGACACTCTCCAGCAACTCAATGTCCTTCTTGTAGTGAGGTGCCCAAAACTGAACACAGTACTCCAGGTGTGGCCTCACCAGTGCAGAGTACAGGGGCACGATCACCTCCCTTCTCCTGCTGGCCACGCTATTCCTGATACATACCAGGATGTTGTTGGCCTTCTTGGCCACCTGGGTACACTGCTGGCTCATATTCTGCAAGCTGCCAGCCAATGCCCCAAGATCCTTTTCTGCCAGGCAGCTTTCCAGCCACTCTTCCCCAAGCCTGTAGCATTGCATGGGGTTGCACAGTGTTGTGACTGAAGTACAGGACCCGGCATTTGGCCTTGTTGAAACTCACACAGCTGGCCTCAGCCCATCGACCCAGTCTGTGCAGATCTCTCTGTAGATCCTACCTACCCTCAAGCAGATCGATACTCCCGATGTGTTTTTTCAACAAAAGTTTAAATTCATGGGTTGACATAAAGACAGTTTAATAAGAAAAAAAAGTAAATACTAATTAATAATAGTTGTGGTAATAATAAAAATAATGATAATAGTGAATATGCAAAATAAACTATATACAATAAGATTTTTTCACCACCTAATGACCAATTCTCAGTCAGCTCCTGAGAACTGATCACGGAACCCGGAACTCAAATAGTTCACGAATTCCACAAAACTTCCAAAGAAGACCGAACTCCTGGAAAAGGTCAAACTGCTGGACAAGAGAGGATTCACACTCATGGAAATGAGAAAAAAAGATTACAGCCCCCTGGGTAAGCCCCATTTATAAACTGACCATGATGTCTATGGTATGGAATATTTCCATCGGCCAGCTTGGGCTATCTGTCTCACTATGCTCACTCCCAGCACACCTGCTCATCAGCTAGACATGGGAAACTGGAAAACGTCCTTGATTTCTTAGCACCAACTAAAACCATCAGTGTTATCAGCATTCTTCTCATACTAAATCCAAAACACAGCAGCTACTGAGGGGAAAATTATCCCAGACAAAACCAGGACAATTCCCCTCTTCCACTAGCAGAAAAAGCATTTTTTAACCACTGTTACTAGGATATTTATTAAAAATAGAATTAGGAACAGTACTAACATGAGAAATGTGTGACAAAAATATTTGTTACAACAAATAAAACTCATTTAATTTTGATTCTTATGTGGCAACTGTGTAAACTTTATAATTGATCATTTTTAGTACATTTTTAAAAAGGAAAGGGAAGATTATCAGAAATAAAAAATATTTTTAGGGATGTATCTTTTTTTCCTTCTTACATATTAATTTGAAATTATTTTTAAAAAGTGACCCAAAAGTAATCTTCTGCTTGTTTCCTTGAGATCCAACATTTCTATGAGTAGTATTGTGTCTTTATTTGTGTATCTCTGCAGTGAACTTTGGCAGGAAGAAAGAGAGGAATCTATTTCCTATCAGTTAAGAATGCTTTATCACATAAGAAGCCCATTTTTGTATAATTTGCTCATTCTACGACAACTCTAATGAAGAGAAAATGTACTACTGTAATAACCTGACAGCCACATTTATCCATAAAGAAGGTTAGTTTCATATCAGATCCCACCTTCAGATCTATGACTCTGTACTATGATGGAAAAAATTCAAACAGTAAGAGAGAAATCTCCAGAACTCTGTTATTTATTTTTGTTAAATATACAGCTAACAAACAAAGCTCTGTATCGTTTTCCATTTTCATAGTCATAAATCTAATGAAGCAGTAGGATCACTGGAACTAAGGAACATTTTATTTTCTTATATTTTTATAAACATGTAGTCAGGGCCAAGAAGAAAATTGTATCATTTTAATCACCAGCCCAAAATCATCTGTAAATGAATACATATCTGAGTAAAGATAGTGTTTACAATGATGTCAAAAGCATGCTGATCTGAATTAAATCAGCTGGTCTATCATATGTATTTTATCTTTGGCAAATGTTAATTGCAAGATATTGAGAAAAGTACCTAAAAAATCCCTGCTCAAACTTCAAACTTTCACACTGACACTCTTTCAGTCTACATACAGCATAGTTTCTTCTTAGATGGAGGTTGATTCCACCCACTGTTGAGTGGGTTTTTATGCTTCTCAGAATTTTCTTAAAATTTGCCATGGTCTGAGTTGCCTTGGGTTTGCCAAGAGCCAGCCAAATTAAGGACTAATCTGGGTATTGCCCTTCACTGTCTCCCTGATGAAGTAGGGTTTCTAGAGCTCCCTTTGACTTGTGAAGGATGCTATACTTGTTTTCTGTCAATAAAAATCTGCCTACATGGAGTATCTAACCAGGTTAATCTACTGTGAAGCCTCAGCCTTTGATGTGTATGCTTAGGCTATTGTTGAATTTTGATCATTCTACCTCATAGCCAGGAAAAGATCAAGCCAATAACTGGACAGATGAGTTTTCTAAATAACATTATCTTTGTGTTTCTTTTCCTGATATTCCTGAAACTCATTGCTTCTTAATGTGCTCTTTTTGATCAGAATAAACAAGAGATAAAAGACTCTAAAAAAATATGCATAAGATATAGTAAAATGAACAGGAGTCTTTCAAGTTCTTTCCTTCTCTTTTTTTTAATTTGCATATGAGAATTTTTGCCTTCCTTCTCACCCTGTTTCCAGAGTGTATAGCTATGTACTAGAAACTGATGGTGAAACATTTCTCTTTCTTGGAGAAAAAAAGGAAATAAATATATTAGAACGAGATTGTGAAAATATTGGGGAATGACTCAAAAATAAACAGAATTTGTAAATTTTTTGCATATCAGAGTATATTCACTGTCTATGGTCACTAGCAACAGTTCCGTTTTTCTAGGAAATGAGGTGAAAGACCAGATATGAACGAGTTAATTTTAAACGATTCCTCAGTTATGTAAATGCACAAAATGTGGTGCCGCTTTCTATTCTTATTGCAATCGTGAGACTGTCACTGTAATTGATTAATTTTGTACCATTCTTTCCCAGTGATCTCTTTGTCACAAGAATGAGCTATCACAGAATTTTAATGCTTAGTACATTTTAGTTTTCATAATGTATTCTGATTCTCATTCTAGTGACAAAGGTTGGCATAAAATCAGACCATATTCATAACAAAGGCTGCAGAAATAAAGCAGGAAACTGTATAGAATCCATCTTTATGACAATCTCAGAACAAAGAGAACAGAAATATCACAAAACAAAACTCTTTGTTCTTGTGGCAGTCTTGGTATTGTAACATCACAATACTCACAAATGCATTTCTGAACCTTTTGGAGTGGATGTATTAAACTCATTTTGTAGTATAGATATCTTTCACAATATTTTAAAAATGGGACAGTGGGAAAAAAATTAATGTCAAAATATGATTTCTTAGAAATAGTTGTAGTTTGATGGAAAATACCATTTGGCTGCTTGCTAATTGCTAAATCTACCACAGAGTTACTGGGGGTAAGGGAGTAGGGGCAAGCAAGGGAGGAAGGAAAAAATAATGACTATATTTCATAGAACCTTTACACGACGAGGTAGCTGTTTCTTTCTGGGGCTACTGTTAGTACAATTATTTGTTAAACTGCTAACATGGCAAAACTGTATCAAATACAAGAAACCTTCAGTAAGTTAGAAATAATTGCCATTTATTGAAGTTGTGGGTTGTGATGTTATGAATTATGTGTATTATGCATGTTCTGCTCCTAGAAGGACTGTGAGCCAAGAATCAATAATGAATTTATTTTTGGTCCTCTAGAGTAAAAAAAGTTATGTTCTTTAACACCAAACTCATTGATTGTGTACAATCTCTACATTCGTCTATCCTTCTGTGTAACATCAGTTTTTCTTTTACCATCCCAGTTTTTCAAACTCTCTGTTGGAATGAAAACTATTATTAATATGCAAACAGATAGGTAAAAAGCCTGGCTATGTTGTACTTTATTGTAAACAGAAAGAAAAACAACCTGTTGAACAGCTTGGTGGACAGATAATTGGATGGTGAAAATATTTTGTTGTTGAACAATGAAAGAGCACTTGTAAATGTTTTAATTCAAAGGTCAGTCTATATTTCTAATTTGAACAGTTTTCGTTTATGGCTGTGAGCTCACACTTGATACACAACTCAAAGTTGTATTTTATATTATTTTTATATATATTTCTGCAATCCAAGAGGAATAGGAGGGAATACCAAGTACTTACAGTAATATTTATTAACTTGTAGTGTACTACAATGTAACTTCAGAAAAAGCACTAAAATATTTATGTATGTATGGGACATCACCTGTCACCTATACTGCAATACTGCACATAGAGTCTTGATACATATTTAAATATTGCAGACTGGAGGCTAAAAAGGTGTACTAGGGAAATACTCCATGCTTATCTTTTATATTCTAACCTTTGTCTCTGCTGTTCCCCACTGTTGAAATAACAGTGTTTCACTAGATGTGCTTTTAGACTGACTTAGTAATGCTTCTCTAATAGCAGCTAGAAACCAAGAAGTACACAGTCTTTTGGAAGAATAGTATATATTTGAAAAGTATTTCTTGTTATTTCCTGTTTCCACTGCACTACAATTCTGATAGGTAGTACAGTAATAGGCATTTTTGTAGCTCTGGCCAGGTTTGTACATTTGTGATACCATTGTTTTTCAACATTGAGAGAAGGTAATTGAAAAAAAATCTCTTGTTCAGACTCTGGAGAAAGGTCTCTTCTTCAGGGCATCAATATTAAATGGAGTGCTTTGTTTAGCCCTCTGAATTCATAAGTGTACGATCATGTACTGTCATGGGAGTCTATGACCATCCCAGGAGGGAAGTACAGAGGTCTTACTTACAGGAATCATATTTTCAGACCACAATTTCGGTATACAAAAAGAGAAGCTAGCTTCTCATGGTGAAGCCAGTGGGTCTTAAAGGTCAGGTCCCAAACAATGATGACCAAGAACTATGCTCACATGTGTAGATAATCAAATCTATGGTATTTAGGCATTTACAGCGTTTATCATCCATCTGGACTAAAGGCTGAACACTTGCTCCAAAATAAAACAGCAGAATCTTATCTGAAAACAGAAAAATATGCAATGATTTCAGACTTTTATTAGAGGAAATCAGGTCTGCTACTATTCAAACTGAAATTATCTCACAAATTAAAATAGAAGATCAGCAGTTTTGTAGTATATAAGCTAGTATATAAGCTATATGTGGATTTCTTGGAATTCACTCTTTACATTTGTCTGCATATTTTTATTTCTTAAGGACATTCCTTTAAAAGTTTAGAGAAAGCTGTGCAATTGTCTGTGAATCTGTTTAGTTGACATACTACATTTTCCAAAGTATTTGCCAACCTCATCCCCATTACATAAAAAAAAAAAAAACAATTTCTCTAGAGAAGGAGTGCCTATACCATTGTTAACAGAAAGTACCTATCGGTATGTATTGCATGCTCCATTTTTGCATGTGTAGGTCTCTTCAGTCAAAGGAATGGACAGGTCTATGGGAGGAGAGAGGAAATAAACATTTGTGACCCTTCACAGTATTCCGTAAGCAAGATGTGCCTCTACTGGGAGGTACCTCCTGGTACTACAGGTTAGATTTGTGGACCAGGTATACATTAGCACTGCTAATGGAATGAAATTCTTCCAATGAAATAATTTTCCCTGCTCTATGCCTTCTTATCCTTCCTGTGATACATGATACTGCAATCCTGGAGTCCCATTTAATGAGTTTTGAACTATCCCAGCTAAGTGTTACCCCATTCATTGATCAGAAGAGCATCAAGTTTTCTGCTGTTGCGTTAGGCATATGCTTTCCATGACTGACTGATTTGGGTGTTCACCAAAGGATTCCTGATTGTGGCCACTGTCCAGGCATCACAGCAATGGCCACTTTCTTTACTTCTTCAGCAGCTGAATCTCCAGGGTTACCAACAACTCTTCAGAAAACAGAAAACACCAGAGGGGAGTAGAGCTGTTCTGGTACACAGGCTCTAATTTCCACCAGTAAATACTTAAACAGTGTTGTCAGGGAGGGACTGTCTTTCCAGACACTGCTGTTTGTGCTGCTGCATGGACTGAGGTAATCTTTGTAGCTCCCCAGGGTGAGGCAGGAGGGATGAGTGAGACCTGGCCAAAGACCTGCCATGACCCCGCTTTTCCCAGCCCCAGAAGAGGTATTTGCACATCCCAGGCAGGTACCGTAGCCCCTGTCTGGGAAAGTCAGGCCATATGACTACAGCCCCTCTGCAGCAAAGGGGAGAACTGGCCAGGCAGCCCAGGAGCTTGCAGAAGGAATTCAGTCTGATGGCCCAAGAGCTCTCCAAGTGCAGAGGTCCAGCACCGCTGACAGCATCTCTCATGCTGACACTGCTTGCTTCAGCAACCCCAAACCTTCAGGTCCTCTTTTGTGGCCCCCTGGGGATTGGCACACCAAGCTGGTTATAAGTGTGATTGTATCCAAGGATGTGTGAGCGTGGATACCTTGAGCATTTTACCCCATGTTCTCCAAATTTTGCTCCTCTGCTTCAATCAGAAGAAAAACTCCTAGACAAACTGAAGTGAAAGTGGTTTCTATCAGACTAGTTATCCCCCTAGGCAGCAAATGCAGAAAGATGGCCAGTTTGCTGTTCCCTGTTTGTGCTCCCCTCCCCTCCAGACCTTCAGTATGTGTGATCCCTCCTTCTTGTGCTGAAGTGTATCTGCTCTCATCCTGAATAGTAATGAGATGCAAAATGTGTTAATGAAATAAGAGCTTCAAATCATTGTCCTAGTGAGTGCCCTGTTAAAACCACTGAAAACTTAACATTCAAATCTGTCCCCAGGTAAACCACAGGGAATTGCTGCCAGGGATCACGCTTGTGTAACTGCAAGCAGGCTCAAGAATGAGGGTGAGTTCTACAAACCACACTGTTCTGTACTTTTAGGGAGGTGAAAAGGCAGTTTTGGCTCTCTAAATAAGAGTGTTCCAAGTGAAGGGAGAAGAGACCCGTGTCTCAAAGAAAGCGAGTGACCAATTTCTGTGGTTTTGTTTGTTTGGGGCTTTTTTCAAACACAGCTCTGAAATATTCTGTGGATATATTTTACAAACTACGAGAATATAGGATTGCTTTATGAAATAACAACTTTTATACCCTCTTCTGAGAAATTTTAGCATTTATGTGCTATCAATACTCTATCTTCTTCACTTGTAAGAATTTTTCAGTGTAGAACTTACTACTTTTTTTTTCCTTTTCTTTTTTCCGGGAAATCAAACCAAGAGGATCTGTTAACAAATCTCTTTGGAAGTCTTAATATCAATAGTGGTTCTTCTGGATGCTCTAGAAAGTATGTCCTGGAAGAAGTCAGTTGACTGGAGGATGTTGCTTGTCTGCCTTGAACATGGCTAGTTACTGTTTCTGTGTGAGGGGTGTTAGTTCCGGTATCCATTATGACAAGACTCTGATCATCAGCTGTTTCTCAAAAGTCAGCTTCAGCATTTCTACAGTCACCATCTAAGCCCCTTCTTGTGGTAGTAAAACTATAACTTTTGGCGGCTGCTTTCTTACTGAATCTCTAAATATCATCACATTCTATCATTCCCAGAAAAGAAGATTGAGACTTATTTTCCTTCTCATTTATCTGAGTTTTACCTGTCCGAGTAAGGTTGCTGTTAAATTCAATTCTTTTAACTCCTTGTCACTATCACTAACAATTGTAACCACAGTTGGAAAAGAATGTGCCAAGTTACTTGTGTGGTTTTTCTAGTGTTTATTCCTATGCTTTTCCTTTTACTTTTTATGATGCCTCATTGCATCTTTTTTCCATCATAGACTGTATTCACACTTGGACTCCTAATCTCCTTTTTTCAGTTTCTTACACTTTGTCTTGATACTTGCTTAATTTTCTGAAAGGCTATCTTCATGCTGCTTTTTGTACCAGTCACTGAATTTTGATAATGTTTTCTTGTAGTCATTTCCTTTCTCCAGAACAGTGCTGTTTTAAGTCCATCAGTACTTTCAGAGGGTGTTAGATCAGCTCCTTCACCTGCATCTTTCATAACAAGAGTGTCTCTCAGGGTCCCCACACTCTATGCAGACTTCTCATTTCAGCAAAAGACTGTATACTGTGTTTTGAACTAGTAACTTGTCTTGAATAGTGAGCATTACATGGAGTCCTCCTCCTGCATGAGGATTCATAGACATCTTTGACCATGTTTTGACTATAAAAATCAGAACCCTCCTGGTATCTACTTTGGCAATTGTGTCTCGCATAATAATGATGACTGTCTATGCTTCTTGATCTTCTTTTGCCACAGCCTTTGCTACATGCTTGGGGTCTACTTACTTGTGTGGATGTACTGCTTTCACAGCTTCATTGAGAGGTGCTGGTGTCATGAGTTCTCAACATCCTCTCGTATCTTTTGCTTCTCCTTTTTCTTCTTTTTGTGCTCCTATACCTGTTTCTTGATCATCTCCCTTTAAGTTGACCATTGCCACAATATTTGTTCCTAGTCCTACAGCCATGACTGCCTCGACTGGCTATGAGGGCTACGAGGATGATGAGGGGACTGAAGCATCTCTCCTATGCGGAGAGGCTGAGGGAGCTGGGCTTGTTCAGCCTGAAGAAGGCTGAGAGGGGACCTAAAAAATGCCTATAAATATCTCAAGGGTGGGCGTCAGGAGGATGGGGCCAAACTCTTTTCAGTGGTGCCCAGCGACAGGACAAGGGGTAATGGGCACACACTGAAGCATAGGAAGTTCCATCTGAACATGAGGAAGAACTTTTTCCCTCTGAGGGTGACGGAGCACTGGAACAGGCTGCCCAGGGAGGCTGTGGAGTCTCCTTCTCTGGAGATATTCAAGACCTGCCTGGACGTGGT
>Ga0065711_1038205_pt1 | contig 19029 bp, 14 predicted proteins | sample Hoacrofraction12_FD_59098 | JGI IMG/M metagenome (GOLD analysis project Ga0065711, IMG submission 59098) | Hoatzin crop microbial communities from Cojedes, Venezuela - Epithelial fraction 12 v2 (version 2) | ecosystem: Host-associated > Birds > Digestive system > Esophagus > Crop | place... | reverse complement strand
CAGGGCCGGAGACCGGGCGGCGGCTGGTCCCGTTGCCGGGTGTCGGAATTACGGTCACCACTTCTCCGCGCCCTTCCCGCGCCCCGGGAGAGGGGGCCTGGCCGGCGCGGGAGGCGCGGGCGGCGGTTCCCGCATCCAGCCCGCTGACCCGCCGTGTGCGTTGGCGAACGGGGCCGGTGGTGGCTGCGTGTGGTGGGTCCGGGTGTTCGCCTGACTGCTCTGCCCGCGCTCAGTGTGACAAACGAGTTCTGTTTTTTTGCACTGGGTGCTGTGGTCATTTCACCGTTGTGGTTTCGTTTTTGTTCCCTAGAGGAAGCCGGTAGTGCTGGAGGGAATGGAGCTGGGCGCTTGCACAACCAAGTGGACGGTCGGTTACCTGAGCCAAGCCGAAGGATCCAAAGAAGTCAAGATTCACGTGTCGGCGGTGCCACAGATGGATTTCCTCAGTAAGAACTTTGTGTATAGGTACTTCATTTCAAGGTCTCTTGTATTTGAAGGCACGCGCTTGTAGCTGTCAGACATAGGGTGCATCTGTTTGAAGCTGAGGGTGAGAATGCGAAGATACTTTGTGAAAACTTTAAATTACGTATCAAAGTGCTGTCCTCAATTTCCCTGTCTTCACTTCGTGCCACAGATATCTCAACAACCTGAATAAATACTGCAGAGTGAAAGGAGGGGCCAAACCGGGCTGTACAAGCAATGGCATGAAGAACTGTTATAAAGATACTTTGACAGAGCGCTCTTGTAGGAAATTTGATCCTGGCGTTTGCTGGTGTTAATAAAACAAACAAACAAACCAACCCCAAACCTGATACTAGACCATACGCTGTTTTGTTCTAATTATATGGTGCGTTTTCAATGTTGCTGAGAGTGCTAGACCCTGACATACCGCGTATCTGAGCCTCTTTGAATGCTGGTATCTGGCAGGCATGCTGTTCCACTCCAGGGGGATGTTACTAATTAGAACCAAGCTCCTTTCAAAGTTAGCATGTGCAGGTCTCAGAATAAGTATTCACACTGTTGGATACCCCGCATTTCACCAGCTCTTTAATCTTGATGCGGGTCACATAAGCTCTCGATCTCCTCTGAAGTTCATCTCGTGTAGCCGAAACGTTTCTTCAGAGTTCATCTAATCTCAGTTGTTGTGTTGTTCTTCAAGGGTGAATGCCTTTGGTTTAGTTGTCCTTTGTCTTCCCTAAGTGGGAACAAGATGTGTTCAGTCTGTTAAACTTCTAAGATGGCAGAAGCACATGCTATAAGTGCAAACGAGCTGCACGTTTCTGTGAGTGGAGCCGTTGTTCAGGGGAAAACACACCTTATAATCATGCTATATTCTGCTCACTGCGTAATGAACTTTGGGATCTTTGAAATTAGGTCATGCTTGAATGACTTGGCCTTATCGCCGTATATCATTTCCCCTGCTATGTTTTGTTTCTTTTTATGATACCTCTTACTGTGAGCTCACACGCAGCTGATGCGGCATACCAGTTTTAGCCGGTTTGTGGGCCACCATATGGAGGTGCTCTGAGGTGCTTCATTGTAGCCGGTGTTAGAACTTTCACCTGCTTCACCTGAAATTCAGGAAGCTTTGACCCTTTCCACAGCAAGCCCCTTGTTCTAATATGAAAGGAGAATAAGCAGAACTAAAAGAATAGAAACACTGAGGACTTAAGATGCAGTTCCGTGATTTTAAGCTGATAGATGTGAGTAGTACTGCAGCTCTGCTGTAAGCTGCATGCTCCTACCCTGCCTTTGTGTTGGTTCTGGAACTCATTCAGCCACGTTGTGATGCGCTGCAGAAATCTGAATGTTTTTCTGCTGTTTTAGCTTCGCTAGCAGGTTCACCGTGAGGTCAGATGAGTGCCAGTGGTAGCGTAAGGGAGGAGATGGGATGATGAGGGTAGACAGCAAGGGCAGAGCTGTGGCAGCACCGGCATGCCTCAGTTTAATCTTTCGTGGAGCTGTGCTCTCACTTTCTTCAGCAGCAAATGTAAATGGGCATGATGTAGCAGTTCAGCTGAGGTCAGAGGGTTGGGTTTTGTTTGTTTTTCCCCTGACTTCAGCGGTTGTTGTGTTTGACTATTACAAACAAGCCTAAAATGTGTGGAGAAGTGGTCTAAGTACTGTCAGATGCAAGTCACGTTCTGTTAGGGGGGTAACAGGATCACGAAACATTTTGCTTGAGGATAGTTTCTTCTTATCCCTGTGTACTTGGTGGCTGCTCTGAAATTTGATGTTTACATGCAATATATTCTTTGTCCAGTGACACTCAGTGTGAGATGCTGAGCTGAATGAACATCACATTGAATTCTCAACATAATATTCATAACAATGAGTACCTGTCCTATTACTACTTGTGCTTGGTTTGCCATTCAGCTGTCAACTGATGCCAAAATCTGTAATCCTTATGAAAAGCTCCCATTATTTAAGCAAACATGTAACACTTCTACTGACTTCAGAGGGACAGGCTCTAATGCCTAGTGATTCTTTCTGAATCTTCTGAAGTTGTGTTTAATAAATTCAAGCAAAACTGTAAAGAAAATACCAAGATTCCTATTTTGCTCAGCTAAAAAAAAAAATCGGATAACTGAAATAAATTTCATAGATCTATAAATGAAGATCGGTATCTGTGTTCATGCACAAATTCATAGCAGAAAATGCATAGATATAAGCATATGTATTTGATCTGCAGTAGTTTTCTTGATGCTGAGCTTTTCTGCAAATTTATAAAAATGTACAGTAAACAAGCCTAAAAATGACACAGTGTTAGACAAATAGTATAAGCAATTATTGTCAGGCACTGGCCACAGTTTGAGTCTAATCTGACTGTGAAGAAATTTCTTGCGCTGTGTCTCAGACCTTTCAGACCTTTTGAGCTCAGGAGGGGATCTTATCGAAGTGCATAAATAGCTGATGGAGGGAGTAAAGAAGATGGAGCTGCATTCCTCTCAGTGGTTCATGGTGACAGGACAAGAGGCAATGGGCATGAGCTGAAATACTGGAAATTCTGTTAAACTATTTAAAAACCCCCAATCTTCTTTTACAGTGAGGGTGGTCAAACAGTGGAACAGGTTGCCCAGAAAGGTTACGGAGTCTCCATCTTTTCAGATAGGCAAAACCCAACTGGGTGCTGTCCTGGGCAACCTGATGTAGTTGACCCTGCTCTTGGCAAGGGGGCTGGACTTGGAAGATCTCCGAGGTGCCTTCCAGCCGCAGCAATTACATGACTCGGTTTGGATCTGCACTGGGACAATTTACGAAAGCAGAGAGGTTTGTAAGAGTAGGATTTCTATCTCAATACAACTCTTCAAACATCCACTGCAAACACTGAGTAGTCACCATGTTTAAAAAAAAAACCAACATGCAGCATATTGCATCTTCAATTATACTAGATTTGGTAAGAGAGCTTATGACTTTAACCCTAGCATTTAGACCATGTGTCGTTACGTTGAGCCATTGTGTAAATTTAAATATTTGTATTTCAGAACTCTGCCTTTTGATGTATTTGTACGAAGAGCAGCTGAAGTCAAACACAAGGAGTACTTTCTTTCTGAGGTAATTTACTTAGCGACACAGTTACTTGTATCGGTGATTTTGCCAGTATATGGAGGGGAAAACGATGCCTTGTAATTTAAAGTCTTACTCCAATAAAGCACTTGATCTTAGATTTAAAAGTTTTGTGTGGCTTGGAGCCAAATATGAGGAGAAGGTAATTTTTCTCAGAAATTGCTTTCTATGTGTACAGTGTGGTTAACTTCAGTGGTCCTGTTCCTATTAACAAAAACTGCTTACATGAGAAAAAATTCCAGCAAAAAAATTGAGAATTCAAGTCTTACTTTAGAATAGTAGCTATAATTTTTGTGTTTTGCAAGAAAACGTCATGAAGATATTTTAGATTTTTATTACATCTGCGATCAAAATACAAATACAGATTTATTGTAACATAATTTGTGAGTAGCAAATGTGTGGCTATCTTTATGTAGCAGTGTTCAAACTAGTGATTTATCAGATAACTGCGACTGGGAAGCAAACAGTTTTGAATGCAGACGTGCTCTTCACCTTTTATGCTACATGGAATGCCCTAAGTTTTGAAGCTAATTGAAATAGCTTCCTGCATCAGTGTTCTGAAGAACTTGATTTGTAATCTGCATTTGCTTTGAATCTGTTCAGTAACAGCAATGCTGAAGCAGTTGACAAGTCTCCCGCTACTTCGCCCTTCTACACTCGGTTAACGAACATATTTTTGCTGTTTCTTGAGGTGAACAGCAGGGAGCAGTAGATAAAGGCAGTATAACAGAGTAGCTGAGTTTGTAAATGCCGCTTATTTGTACCGTGTTTTAATCGAGCCCTGCATTAGATTGAAGAGAAAATTCAGGCTATTTGTTCAAGCATGCTTGTAATTCGTATTAAAAAAACCCCACCAAAACAACTCTGATTTTGTGTTCTCTTTAGGATGAAAAGTACTATTTGCGGTCAGTGGGTGAAGATGCTAGGAAGGTGAGTTGCTTGAGATTACAGTTCTAATATTGTAAAGTAGCAGTTTAGGAATATTTTTTAAAGCCTGTTGTCATCTGCTGGCTGTGTAGTACAGGCACACAACTTGTTGAGGGTCACGTGGCCTGTGAATCTGACCAGATTTAGGCCAGAACATTTAAATGTATAACAGCAACTATTTTAGGCACTTACATTCTGATGGGTTTCGGATGGATTTCTGATGATCTCCTGTTCCTTCATTGTGATTTCTAGCAGCCATGGTTCAAAGCAGATCTCTGCTGTTCTTATTATCGTTGATGAAGTCAATGCTGAAAAGGAGACCATCAAAAAGCATTGCTATTTTCAACTGTTCGCCAGTGGTGAAGTTCGAGCCCCGTGTTTCATATGATGGGAAATGATAGTGAAGTGCTCCTTTATTTTAGTGTGCATGCATGGCGCTCTGAGAATTATGCCCTTTTTTGTTTCAGGATATTGCAGATATTAGAAAGCAGTTTCCTATTTTGGCAGAAGATGTTCAGATTCCAGAGTATTTTGAGAAGGAACAGTTTTTCTCTAGTGTCTTCCGCATCAGCTCAGCTGGATTACAGTTATGGACACATTATGATGTAAGTAACACATGTGTTTAGCATAAAATGTTGCAGATGGCATTACAGAGTTGAGATGATCTCTGATAAAAATCTGTTAATGACAAACTTCACGTATTTTGAAATAGTAGAACAAGTCACATGCGGTGGTACAGTAAATTCTAAATAGATGTATTGTGTGGGCATAATATCTTACTGGTTTTGTGTCTAATTCCATACTTGTAAGATTAAATGATGTTTGATTTTTTTTCCTTTTTTTTTTTACTGTTTTGAGTTTCAGTTAAAAATATTTAAGACAATAACTTTCAATATTTTCCTCTTCAAGATTACCTTCATTTTTTTATTCTAATGGACAGATTTCTGGTAATTGTACAATTATTTGGGTGGTCTGTTGCTGCAATGCGGTAGATTCCAAATAAGATTGTCTTCTAACATTTTGCAGTGTAATTCTGAATAAATGTATTTATAAGAAAAATAGTTTTTTGCATTATAATTAGGAAAAAGAATCCTTTATCAATAGAAAGTCAGCAAAATGAGGTAGAAGTAACACTGAAAAAGAAAAGGAATTCCATATATATTTTGTATTACATTTTGGTGGTTTATATGTCTAAAGCACGGTATGTCTTTAAGAAGGCAGAACTTGCTTCCTGTTTAAGGAAAAACACAAAGTTGTTGGAAAGCAACACATTATGTTTCTACATACACTATGTGTCAAGAATATGCAGCGAAGGGGATAGAGTAACTAACATTCTGGAGTTTTTTGGATTAACTGTATATGGAAGCTCTTTTAGCTAATTCTTAACATATGAAAGTTTAAATAATTCCCTCTTTTAAGCTGATGATATTTTAGATTAGATTAGTTGCAGGCTATGCACTGATTCTTAACTCTTGGCTGACATCTCTCTTACTATGCTTATTCCAGGTGATGGATAACTTCTTAATCCAAGTAACAGGGAAAAAAAGAGTTGTTTTGTACAGTCCTCGAGATGCACCATATTTATATTTATCAGGTATGCATGTCACATTTATCTAGTTCAGTGTTTGGTGATCGTAGTTGCCTTTCCAGCTCACAGGTGTTGCACAGTAGAAAAAAATCACTAACAGACGGCTTGATATAAAAAGTCATTTGGTCCCATAATTCTGATGCTGTTTGCTTTAGTCAAAACTGATTGTTTTAGCGGGGCAGGATATGAAATTTGCAAAGGAGCACAGCAGCTTCGATGGGTTCTGTTTTCAGCACCCAACTGTGGAGGAGCACAGTGCTCTGTCTGGATTCAATGCGGCATTTTAAATGTCAGGGAAAGCGTCTTTCAGTGTTAATAAGGCTGCAGTTACAGGAGAAACACAGACAACAGAAGAACATGTCTCTTCAGTAAATAAGGAGCACCATCCAGTTTGCTTGGTTTTTAGAAGAGTTACAGAGCAGTAAAGCAGTATTAAAGCTGATTCAAGAACTGCCGTTTCCAGCAATGTGATAAAGCTTTGTTACTGTGTGGAAGAGTACGAACATTTATTCATTACTTCTGAAAACTTTCCTAGGTACTAAATCAGAGGTGCTGGATGTGGACAACCCAGACTTAGAGAAATATCCCCTTTTTGTGAAAGCCAAGCGCTATCAGTGTTTGCTGGAAGCAGGAGATGTGTTATTTATTCCAGGTAAGTAACAAACAGTTCCTGACCATGTGCTGTGTTTTTAAACAGTTTTGTTTGCAATTTCTCATTTCTAGGGATGGTAAGAGGTTACTAAAATATTTCTGTGTTATAAGTAGAAGCATCTAAGGGCACTGGCAAAACTCGTCTACTTCTTCCAACTGTACTAATTTGCCCAATAAAAGGTATTATTATATCTACCTGCAAGTCCTACCTTCCCTCAAGATTACACTGTATGCTTCTGAATTTGTGTCTTAATAGATTAGCATTATAATATCAGCTTGGAAAATCTGAAATTACTTCAGTGACCTGAGTTTTCTCATGACAGAATTTGAGTGAAGCACCATTTCTGTTTTTCTGTAGCTCTGTCACTTAAGAACTGTGAGGCATGTGATTTGATAATGGTAGAGTTACTGGACCTTCTAGAAATTTGAAATCACCTTTGGGGAATGAGAAGACAACTCCTAATCATTTTCTGCATGAGCAGGAAATACAAAGCTGTTTCCTGGGCTAAGATGACAATTCTAGTGATAAGCGAAAGGCATCTGAATTACTCCTATTGAACTATTCCTACTTGTTATTAATTTTTTATTTTAACTTGTCATGAGCTTGTGGCAGATACTTACTCTGTTGCTTGTCATATTAGCTGGACAGTATAAACAGGCCAGTAAACAAGAAGGCTGTAGGGTTTTAGGAAGATTTAAACCAGATTCTTAGCCTTGGAGTCGTTACTTAATTTTGAATTTACCATTTAGGTTTCTTTCTAAAGAAACTTTTGGTTACAGTTAGTGGAAGGTACGCAATTTCTGTTTTGTTCTGTGCAGTACAGATGCTAGTTTGTCTTTGCCAGTAGGTGTGCTGGTCCAAACTGAAGACATGCTCAGCACTCTTCAGAATGACTGGGGAGTACAGGGATTTTTGAGTCCAGAGAACAGTGCTAGCTTTGTCAACGTTCTGGAATGCACATCACTGAAAAAGGAGATGTTCTTTGAGAAATGTTTGTGGTTATTAGGGAGAAGGTAGAAGCAGCCCCTCTTCATAACCTGAAAGAAACTTGTTCATTTCTCAGAGGAAGCTTTTCTGTGTCTTCAGCACAAACAAGCAACTAAGCTGCAATAAGCACGGTATTCAGTCTTTTACCTTAAAATTGAAATAGGGTAAATATACCATATTAAACTTATTTTTAAAATGTATTTAATGAGGCAGAAGTGCATTTGCTTCCTTACCACAGCCATGATGATTATACTGAAAAGCCTCATGACTTTACTACGAAAAGATCAGCAACTTGCATGGCCGACCTGGCTGACGCTCGTGGTTCACATTAATGCTTGGACAATCTGTGCAAGGTTAGGGACTAAATCTGTGAAAATATATATCTGCATTCACAGTAGAGATGAGTGAGGCGAACAGGGGACATGTCTTATTTTCATCCTACACATGCTTACTATTTGCTCACATTTGAATATCTCTTTATACTTCAGCAATTGTTATTTTTGTGTGAAGTTGTGGATCAACATAAACATCTTGAAGAACTTCTTAAATTTGGTAGAATAGGATATATTCAGGGATGAATGTTTGTTATGAGTCGCATGGAAGTTTCAGATAGTAATTTTCATTTTAGACATTCTTCTTTACAGCTTTGTGGTTCCACAATGTAATTTCTGAGGAATTTGGAGTGGCACTGAATGTCTTTTGGAAGCACCTTCCTGCTGAGTCCTATGATAGGAGTGACACTTACGGAAATAAAGATCCCACAGCAGCCTCTAGAGCTATACAGATCTTGGACAGGGCCTTGAAAACACTTGAAGAACTACCTGAGGAATATAGGGATTTTTATGCTCGTAGAATGGTGTTACGCATCCAAGAAAAAGCCTATAGGAATGATTATGAATAAAATAACACATTGTAATTTGTCAAGCTCTTGTGAAAGCAGAGAATCGTATGTTAATATGGAAACTGTCCATGTGTACATACATACACTTGCTGTAAGACTAATAAAAACTGTTGATAAACTTTGTTATAGATGAATGTTTATCTTGTAGATTTTTTTTCTTGTTTTTTCTTCATGTGCAGTGAGTGCACAGTCTGCTTGATCTGGAGATGGTTTCCCGTCTACAAGGCTTACATCTGCAGCACCTGCACTTACAACTCTACTTTTTTGGGACTGTTCTACTTAAATTTTTCTGAACGAAAGTTTGGGCGGACAGCATGTATGCTTAGAAGTAACTGCACATATTCCTGATGTCACCTCGTTTACTAAAGTTTAGGAAAACCATAGTGGTTTCTGAGGAGGCCCAAGAAAGCCATTGGTGGTAGATCTAACGGTCATGGTTTCTTTTGACTAATAGCCTGGTAATAAGTGTGGGGAGTTTCTGCTCCCTCTTGTGGTGAAACTGAGAGTGGGCATGGGAAAAAAGCAAAAGCTAATCACGCAAGGTTAATCTTGGAGTTGTGCAGTACCTTGATGGCAAGGTAAATAATTTACCCCTTTCCTAGCGGAATTAGGTATTGTGCAGGAAACTTTGGTTGTCACTGCAGTGAAACCCTTGCAGCTAATGTGCCTCAAATCCATCCAGCCACAGTCCTAGAATCTGAAATGAAGTCCACAGTTGTGGAATAGGTGTAGAATCTGTTGGGAGCGGTGTTTGAGATGCATCACGTTACCACGGGAAAGGGCGTTGCGTTGCACCTTGGGGCATGGAGCCTGTTGCAGAGGTGTTGTAGATGGTTACTGTTCAGCAGAAAGCAGTGCTTACAAAAGCCCTTTGAAATAAAGACGGGCCTCTCACAGAAAAGAGAGATTGTCCCTGTCCCTTTGAAATCCCTCTGACCTTGATACTTGTGCTCCTTGGGGAATGCAGCATTATCTGACATTTAGGTCAGTCTGTTACTTCCAGCAGTGTTCTTTGAGAACTGTAACTTGTCAAAAGCTCTTAGACTAAATAGATACATAGTGTTAATAAAGTGCTGGAAAAATCTTTCTCCAGAGGAGCAGGGGCTTGCAACACTGTGCAGATTATTCTTCTAAACCTGTTCTTCTTGGCAGTTCAACACAGTGAAAATAGTCTGCTACCATGTGAGTGGGCACGCGGCCATCTTAATGAATAGGCATGAATGGAACCAGCCAAGCGATTCTGATGGGCATCGTTGTACCTTCTGAGGTTAGAATTTAAATTTGGGATCACAAATAGGTCTCCCAATATTTTTTTTTTGAAAATGAACAAGGATCGTTTGTGTACGCTGCTCAGACAGAATGTGTGTGTCTGTTGGGCTGGGGAAGCCTCTTGACTTTGTTGGGCTGGTAATGTCGAGGGCCCCATCTGAATTGTTCTGCAGAGGTGTACAGAGATTCTTTGTGTGTTAGATCTAAATGGAGAGGCTGAGAGAGCCTGCGGGGCTCGACAAAGCTGTGCTCCAGCACGGTGCCTGCACAGCTATCACTGTTAACCCTAACCCCCAGCGGTTCCTCAGTGTGCTAGTACAGAGAGGTGCTAGCTGTTCCCAAAAGAGAAGTGCTGGCTTGGTGTTCCCAGGCCTCCTCAACGCTCAAACATAAACAAGGAAAGCTTCCTGGAGCAGCAGTCAAGTGTATGAGTGACCTGTTTGTGTCTCCGCTTGCAAGGAGTGCCTGCTGTGCTCCCAAGGGAGGGCGGGAGCCATCCGGGGCTCTTGGGGAGAGAAGGTAAGAGGAGGAGAATCCTGCAGGAGAAATGCATTCACTGCTGTGCCACTTGATGGTGATACCAAGATTTGTAATAACACGTGTTTCATAGTATGTGTGTAAAAAGCATACATAACATCTGTCAAGCCACAAGCATTCAGAATGCCATTCTGAATATTTTTTCAGTCCCCTTTTTTATTTATTAAGGGAGGCTGTTAAACTGTTAATCTAAACACCTTAGGCCAAACGCAACTCTCAGTTGCAGTTACTAGTGCTGAGGAAGCCCAGCAGGAAAGCTGCAATAATTCACTTGTTTAGGCTAGCATCAAATTTGGATTGCAAAGTGCGTTTCTGGCTGGGAAGAGAGGGTCATGCTGAACTAAATGTGAGCCAAGTGCTATAGCAAGTGCAGCTAGTGCCTCTTCACACTACAAACTTTAAAATGAAGCCTTTATTTTATTTTTATAGGTCAGCAAATGAGGTTCTCTCACCCTGGTCAGCTGGTGGGTAACCCAGCCCTGCTCATGCTTCTCTTGCAGCGTTCTGTCAGAAATCTCTGCAATGACAGTAGGTTGGGGTTTTTTCCCTCCCCATGACCCCTTTAATTTTCAGTTCTCTAAGACTGCCAGTAAACCCCACCAGATGTGATGTAAGTGCGTATTCAAGAAAGATCAACAAAAACTATTCTACATAGGTCAGCTGGAAAACCAGCACAGTAATTGTTCTGTCAGTGCCACCCTTTTTCTCACTTTGAACCAGTTTCTTCAATTTCTTATTTGATAACTTCTATAAAACAATTGTTCTGAAATACTATAAAAGAAGAAACCAAGCAGTTTAAAAACGTATTTTCTTAATTTGAGCACAATGTGACTAGTTATAAAAATCTTGAAGTTACTATTTAAAAAATACAAAATAAAAAATTACTTGGTGCTTTCTAAGCATTGTGCTACGTGGTACAAAACAGGCAATAAAGTGATGAATGAATGATGAAAGCATTAAAGGAGTAACTCCTAGCTAACATAGTGAGAAAATCCATGTAGCCACACTTAAAAATCCACTACTGAAATAACACAAAGAATTAGAGCTACTGACATTTTGTGGAAGTTTGTCCTTTAGAGACCTAAAGCAAAATGGGATCATGCCACAATAAAACAGATGAAGTTGTGGTAATAGACATTATAAAAATAAACACTGACCATCTTAAGCATTCAGAACAGCCACTTCAAACAGTGTATTCGACAGAGGAGTTTGGTGGTGCAGACTGTCCAGGACTGAAAGATGAGTTAAGATAAATATGGACAGCATCTGAAATCAGGAGTTTAAACTTGGCCCAGCCCAAACTTTGACTTAATCTAAAAATTTGGCGATTGAGGCTTTTAAAACGTAAGTGCATTGCAAATCAACACATGGAAAGAATTAATTGGTCATATGAAATATAAAGGACAACCAATGATTTCAGAAGATAAATGGTTTATACATTTTTCTTAATGTGGTTGCTGTGAAAAGAATCAAATTAAAAAATTATTCTAAAAATATTATCTTGTCAAACTATTAAAACAGGTCACTAAAAATCTGGCTGTCATGTAAGTAAATGCTGAAGATTTGATGTACCTAACTTAAGAATGTGTTTCTCTCCAGGAGCTACACAGTGTCTAGGTCCTTAATACAAGTGTCAAGCTCAGTGCCTAATGTGAAAGGGTTTGACTTGATCATGAAGGATGAGAAATATATTTGCAATCCTTTTTAAGTATGCAGAATGAAACTATTTGCCTCATTCATAACTTAACTAAGATGGGATGATTTTATCGTAGTAGAGGTTGTATTACATACAGTGTGATCCCAATACGCATTAACTGCACAGCTTCAAAAACATTCCTGTACAGACTTGATTCTTTTTTCTTCTGGCTAAAATCTATCTTCCCAAACCTGAGACCTTTAGAGGTTTCCATGCAGACGACACAGGTGTTGAAAACAAGTAGTTCTGAGACAGTAACTTTTACAAGGGATTATCTCTAAGTTAGTATCACTGAATAACCAAAGATTCCGGTGCTACTAGAAGCACAGATGAAATCTTAATTTTTTTCTGGACAGTTGTCTAAGTTTGAGATAAAGTTGAATGTTAACATTTTGTATTTTGGTTGGGGTCAGACTCTATGAGAGGTGATAGATCTGAGCTCTGTACTTGGTAATTCCCAAGAGCAATGCTCTCTTTTAAGTGTATCCGGAGAGCGATAAGAGCAGATTACTTCCTTTCTTTCCAATTGCTCAGATCTGGTCCTCATCAACATTTTTAAGAGCAGACTGAAAACATTAAAAGAATTGCTCAACCATGTAAAACACACAGCTCCACGTGCAATGCTATGTTCGTACAAAAATGCTCAGAAGCTATTGCTTGCAATAATAGCACCGATCACAGTAACAGGCAGTTTTTGCTGTGAAAATATTTATACTTCAGCTGTCAAGCAATACACGAATTGCTCAAAACCTCTATCACACAAAACCAGTGACTGGGAATGAGAGAGAAGAGCTATGCAGATAGCCTGCAAGGGATGCAATGGCTCTGTCTGGCACCCGGGCTCAGGAGTATTGCCCAGAGGGTAAACACTGGTGCACTTCCACACTGGTCTGTCTCCCGACTGTTATCTGTGTCTTGCTGCAGGCTTTCTTTAGAAACAACTTGGCTCTGAAGTGCCAACTTTAACCCTTATGACAGAAAACAACTACAAAACCATCACTACTTTATAACCCATGCTACGCTACATGCAAAATGACTGCCTGAATCCATTTGCCATGGTTTCCACGGTGATGTGGAACAGCTAATCCTGTGCAAGTGTTTTTTGTCAGCAGGAGGAGTGAATTATGCTGTTAATACTGATGGAATGAATTTAGCCAGGAACAGTATGTCTGGCTCCGGGAGCAGCAGTGCCAGTCTCTGCCACTTAGGCATTCTGTGATCTTGGACTACTTGCTTCATGACTTCATGTTATTTTATTTGAGTTAAAAAGTCACCTTGCATCTGAACAGAGTTAAGAGACCAGTAAGACCAACAGAAAGCCAGCCTTGGTCTTAGGGTCTCCATCAGCAATATTTAAATGTGTCTAAATTTTCATCAGGTTAAGAGCATCAGAAGTAAACTTTTTTTTCCCCCTTAATCCACCATCCTTATAAAAAAAAAAAAAGAAATGAGATTTCAATATAAGATTAAAAAGATTGTGAAGAAGTAACTGCAAAGGTGATTTGAAGAGGCTGTCTCTTGTGGATTGCAGTCCGAGACATCCACCTTTGCTTTTCTATTGCACAGGGACACCAGACACACAATTCACATTTGTGGATTCTGCTAGGCAGTGACATACCTAAAAACGTGGCTCACAACAGAGCACACGCATGCCAAAATTTTTACTGTTCTTGAACCTCTCTCTTATATTAACTAATAAGACCCCGTGTAATTTAAAATAAGCATTCAAGGTAAATGGATGGGTATACTTTAACCTCAGTGCTTCAACTTTCAGACAACAAACACTGTTTATCTGAAGAGATGGTGAAATAACTGTTAGCTCAGGAAAGACAGCAATGTAAAAAGCACCGTAAAAGGGAGGAAAAAAACAGACGATGTTCTTTCTGCAAATAGCTCAAAAAGAACCTGGTGGGAAAACCTGAGCACATGATCATGCACAACTGCTTTTACCTGTGAATATCCACAGCTGTAACATCCTAACTCCTGAACTGACTCTGCAGTCTTATTTAAAATAATTTCTATGACTATTTAAATACATAGCGCTCCTGTTACTTATCTCTATCAGCCATAGCACTATTTCAGTAAGACAGAACAGCTCACCATAATGTGCACATGCTACCATAAGGGAGGCAGCAGGATGTTATCAGTGGGGGGACAGGAAAGATTGCTCCTTTCAGCAATGTTAAGACTTGGACACTTAATCACCTTTCAAAATTAGGGGCCAATACCAATTTATGCAATGGCATTTACAGAGATGCGATGAAATTAGTCCTAGACAGGAAGCAGTTTACCAAAGTTTCTAGTATTTAAATTGCACTCAAAATCATTTAAGTCAAACAGAATCTGGACAATTTCACAGAACCAAGCCCTGTTTTAAAGGAATTTAACAGGCACAGCTTAAAACATTTTAGCATTTCTCAAAATCTGAAGAATGCCTTGTCTATTGTGTAAGAAACAAGCATGTAATATAAAGAATAGCAGCTATTACTAAGGACTGTGTAATGTTGCTCGCTCCATTCAAAACCAGAAATATCTTGAACTAAACCACTGTAGGTAAGCAAGAGAATCACTTAACTCTAGGCATTTACATATAAGCTTATTAAAAACTGCCTTTACAGTTAACATCAAAAAACAGGCATACACAAACTATGACCCATTTCATACTAACATCGAAATGTTCACATCTTTGGCATCTCGCATACATGGGAAGGCTGGCACAAAGGACCCAATAAGCTGTTTCAGAATTACAGATACGGACTACACACATAAAAAGCCTGCCTTGAAGAAAAGTTATCAAATAAATCTGACTTTTTCAAGCTAGGTCTCCACAAACACCTGATAAAGCTTAATCCACAAAACTTAACTGCATATTCCTTGTTCAGTGGTTTTACATTCACACCAAAGTGGTTTCGCCCATTGGAAATAGTTTATTTTCTACACTGTTTGCAAAATTTATTTTTAGCATGCATTGTAGTGAATGACAGAGGCACATTCCAACAGAGTACTACAACTGTTTAGAGAATGAAAAACAGGTCAGTTTTCCCTCCACAACATGAAGTCTCAAAACAAGATTAGTTTTACAACAAAGTGCTTATTCTTCAAATTAATACAGCAACACTTGAGCTTATTTCATCTAACAGTTATTGTAAGCAGCCTCCATCAAGCAGGTTAATATTATTTTCATAGGACAGCCATCCAGAAACTTCTGAAGACAATGCCAATATTTTAACAGCTGTTTCCCAAAGCTTGCAACAACCTACTCCTGCTGTTTTGGCTGGCACAGAATTGTTTTAGAAATTGGTCTGTGATCTGCACTGTTATTGGATAGGGTAAGTTTTAGCACACCCAACTTAGCCTGGTCAGTCCAACTCTGAAAGGAGAGGGAGCAAGATCAGTGGGGTGTTTTGGTATTGTTTTTTTAAATTTTATTTTATAAGTGGATAATCAAAGAAATTTCAAGCAATTTGTAGGCTTTCTATTAAAGCCACATTGTAAGGTGCACACTGTATGCACAATCCTACTACGCTTAAAATTCTGAGTATTAAGAAAATTTCTCTTAGGAGTTCACCACACTTTTCTCATTCTTCAGTGATCACTAATGTGCACAACCTCTGCAAGAGTTGTGAAAAAACTGCCTCCAGCGAACCTTATAAGTTTTAATGATGCCAACAGCAGGAAGATGACCCAGGACTTTCCTTCCATGGTGTAAGAGTCACCAGAAGGAAGAAGCAGGGGGAAGATGTTGCTATCAAAGATATGAAAAAAGTTGAATAAAAGGCCTTTTTTCAGAACGGAGCCACATTTGTTTGTGTAATCTTCACACTGTTTTGCCAACTTCCTTTTGTATTCCTATACTTCCAGGAAATCCAAAACCATTTTAAGCTACTGGTTCACTGTTAATAACTGCAGTTGTTTCTAAAAGAGTGACTCAGATTTATTTGTAGAAAAATGGAAAGTTACTTACAACAGCAGAAAAGTTTCACTAATACTCTCACTTATTTCAGTAATTCTTTCTGAAGAACATTCACGTTTGGGCCTGAACTAGATTACATCTTTTGTATCTAATTTGTCCAGCTTTGTATTTAATTAGAGAGGTGTTTTTTTTACCGTAAGAAAAATTAGGCTCTACAAATAGATTTGTGGACGGCTCTAGAAGCAACTACTGCAATTTAAAGGAGATAATAGTTATAAAACCTGAAGCATTCTGAAACAGCTACAGTCAGTATACTCCAAAAATTTTTATGCAACTTGTAATACATTATGTACTTACGGCTCAATTTAGATCAACATCAATGCAGCAATTATCAAGAAAAACCTCACCATTCCAAGGCAGGGATAAAGACACCTCTTGACTGGAAATAGAGATATTACTGCTGGTCCTTACAGAAAATAGCCAAATCAATAGCAAGGTATGTTGAAACAGCAATAAACTACAGCCTCATCAACATTCTTGGTCACTTAACATAGCCATGTCAAAATTCTCAAGCCCCCAGGTGAAAGGGCTGTTCACTAGCAGATACTACACAATGAATTAATGAAACCTCATAGCAACAGAAAAGGCAAGGCACACATCAGGAAGAAAAATGGACTGGCACTATTATTCCAAAGGTAAGTATTTGTGACTTTGTTTCAGTTAGGAGAAATGCTGCAAAACTCTAAGATTTAATTAACTAATTACAACAATTTTCACCAAAATATGTAACTAAAATTGTTCTAACAATCACAATTTTCCTTACGCCAAAAAACTAACATTGTGTCTGTTGTTGACGAAGACCGAAGTTTTTTGCCCTGGCAGCTACTAAATTGCAGTATCCAGACATCTTAAAGTCTTGAGTACTTTAAGCTCCCATTAAAGAAAGTATACGAGGTTAGACATCCAAGGCTAAAAATTCTGCCAACAGTTTGAGAATAAATGTTCACACTTTAAAAAAAAAAACCACGTGTAGGATAGTTCTTCATAACACTTTCTTTCCAGGAATCAAATGACAACATCTGTTGTAGGTATAGGGTCCCAATCCACCTTTTTCAACTACTGAAATTTACATATGGTATCTATTAGCAACACAGGACTGCTTTAGTATTCTCTTCAGAAAGCATCTACTCAAAGCTGGAAACCTAGATGACGACATTTACAGTGTCAAAAGCGCTTTTACAATGAGTATACTATTCAGATGCATATAGTCTCAAAACACTTCATGAACTCTGAAATGATTATCTAAGGAGGGAACATCATCAGCAAAATGCAGTTGATCATTTATTTCCACACCAAATTCTTCAAGTATCTGTACAAATTTCTCATGCTCTCTCCCAATCCACGACCTCATTGTGTCAAACACTTGGTATGGTGTAACGTGAGCATGAACTTCAATTCCTGTCTGCGCAAGTTCTTTCAGCACTTCAGGGTAAGTAACCCAAGTATTGCTTCCTCCTGAGTGACCACCATCCAGCCAGTAAATTGCTTTTATGCTTTTTAAGAAGGCATCTGTATTCTTGTCTTTTTTAGCTTCCTTCAGCTCATAAAGCAGCTGGTTCAAAACCACACAACCTTTACTGAAGCCAATCAAAGTAAATGACACTGCACCTACAGCAGAGGGTATAATGAAGCTCATAGCAGAATTATTAGAGCGTTCACAATCTCTCTCTCCTCCTGTGGATGAGCAGCCGTTCGTTGCAGGAACAGACTGCGGCTGTGATTTACAAGCAGCTATTTTTGCATTCTTGCTGACACCGTGCACACTTTTCTGGGACAGCAGAATATTCTGAGAGAGTCTGAATGCATTAACTAGCAACGCATGGAGATGCTTGAAAGCTCCAAAGTCAGTGCTGTGCTCTGGTGCTCCAAACATGTTGCTCGCCACAAAGTTGTCATAACAACTGAATTTATGCAGGTGCATTCGAGAACACTTCACAACCCAAATAAAGCTGTTAGGGAACCGGCGAGCAAGTATGGTAGCAATATTTTCAAAGCTCCAGTGCTCCCACTGAAAGTTTTCTGGGTGGCAAGACATGATGTCATGATAGTTCTGAAAAATTAAAAAAAATAGAAAAGACGCATTACTACATTTTGAAATCACTTCAGCTCTGTCTAGTGTACTTACGGTCATAAGAAAGGACTGTAACTAACAGAGAAACCTGCACTGAAGAGGTGCTTGCTTGCTAGGATTCAAGAACAAGAAACACATTAAAGAAACTGGCGTATTTAGATTTAATTAGTCTACTTTAATATTTTTACCACACGTTTTTAATAGCCCCAAAATTAATACAATAAAAATAAGCACATAGAAGCATTTGTAATTTTTGTTGACTTCATTCCAAGGGAAGATTATATTATTAGTATTATTCAACTCTGTATGACACAGAACACGTAATTTTACTGTAACATCTCCATCTGCAGAAATACCGATTATTTTGTTACAGACAAACAGTAGACCTAAAACTTTGTCATAAGTCTTCTATTTTTTACACAGAAAAAAAAATCCCTCTCATCCAGCTGTAAGGAGTCTTTATTCCCCTTGTCGTCTTGTTATTCCCCATTCATAGGGGGCTCAGATGGAAATACATTAACCCCCAAATCACGAACGACGCTCACCTCTGAAATCATCATGGCAGAGAATACTAATTAGTTTATTTCATTACAGAACAATAAAGCCGTACCCAGGAACGCTAATGAAAGAGGTTTCCTCAGGCCATTCCAATCCTTGAAATTACAATCCACAGAGTTCTGCACCTCTGCCTCACGGACGAGGAACGCCTTTCCCGGAGCGAGGAGGCGCGACCCCCGCTCCTGGGAGGTGACGGCCTTGGCGGGGAGCCGGCGGCCCAGGGCTCCGGGGCACCGCGCCATTCCCGGCGCCTCGTCAGCCCGGCCACCGGGCACCGGGCGCGGGGGGGGCCCGCACGGCCCC
>Ga0065711_1038203_pt1 | contig 19029 bp, 17 predicted proteins | sample Hoacrofraction12_FD_59098 | JGI IMG/M metagenome (GOLD analysis project Ga0065711, IMG submission 59098) | Hoatzin crop microbial communities from Cojedes, Venezuela - Epithelial fraction 12 v2 (version 2) | ecosystem: Host-associated > Birds > Digestive system > Esophagus > Crop | place... | reverse complement strand
AAGGGACCCCTAGAGGTCATCTAGTCCGACCCCCCCGCAGCGAGCAGGGACACCACTAACTAGATCAGGTTGCTCAGAGCCCTGTCCAACCTGGTCTTGAATGTTTCCAGAGATGGGCTGCTTGGCTGCCCCAGCCACCCAGCAGCACTGGGAGGAGGCAGCAACTGGCAGGAGTGGAAGAATCCCTTTTGTGGGGGATAGAGGCCCACATCTGCTCACCCAGCCTGTCATCTAAGGATGTTTGCTGGTTGCTCTGGTCCTGCTCTTCCATGAAGCCACCAATGATGTGGCTGGGGGAAACCTGGAGTACATCAAGAGTGGCTACATGTCTCTAGGGGCAAGGACCAAGGGCATGGGGTCCTAGCTGTTCTTCTGCTCAATCCTGCTGTTGATGAGAAAGGGCTTCAGGAGGAGTGGACTAATCCTGCAGTGCAACTGATGGTTGTGCAGCTACTATTGACAACTGGGATTTGGTTTTTATGATTGTGGGAGCCTCTTTGAGGATCAACGACTGCTGGGGAGAGACAGGAATCCACCTCACCTCATCGGACAAAAGTGGGCCAGCAGGCAGGCCAACGTGGTGGGGAGAGCTTCAAACTAGGAACAATGGGGGAGGGAGCAGGTGACCCATCATCAAGTGAGGAAGTGGTGGACCAGGTTGACAAGGAAAGGGTTCAGTGTGATGTGGACAGGAGGGACATCATAAACAAACAAAATGGGGCTGAAGTGAGGCAACCTCAAGAGTACGCACACAGATAAGGAATTGCCTGTGGAAGAGCTTTATGGCAGAAGCTCTCATAGTGCTTCTGGGAAATCAACACGACTGGGTGCCTCTTCAAAGTGCCTGTACACTAGTGCACACAGCATGGAGAACAAACAGGAGAAATTACAAGTCTGCGTGCCATTGCAGGGGTACAGTCTCACTGGGATCGTGAGTCATGGTGGGATAGCTCACTGGTATGGATGCTGCCAGGGATGGATACAGGTGCTACAGGAAGGATAGGCTGAGAAGGTGAAGGCATAAATTCCACTGGTCTGAGGGAACCATGGGAATGCATGGAGCTCTAACTAGGATGGGTGATGAGCCAGCTGAGAGCTCATGGGTCAGGATTAGTGGGCAGACAAACACAGGTGACGTTGTGGATGTCTGCTATGGACCACCTGATCAGAAATAAGTAGTTGAGGCCTTCTTGAGGCAACTGGAAGAAGGCTCATGTTTGCAGGCCCATGAGGACATGGGAGATCTCATCAGTATGTTTAAAAACCTGATGTTGAGGGAGAGTAAAGAAGATAGAGCCAGGGTCTTCTCAGTGGTGCCCAGTGACATGACAAGAAGGAATGAGCACAAACTGAAATACTTTTTTACTGTGAGGGTGGCTGAACATCTGAAGAGGTTGCCCAGAAAGGTTGTAGAGTGTCTGTCCTTGAAGATACTCAAAACCTGACTAGACGTGGTCCTGGTCAACCTGCTTTTACTGACCCTGCTTGAGCAGGGAGCTTGACCTAGGCGATCTCCAGGGGTCCCTTCCAACCTCAACCATGCTACGAGTCTGTGGGATTTGCTTATATCTCCAGCACACATCACAGCTCTTTTCAAGTATTCCATCAATTCTCACCTCAGCACAGGAAATTTGGCTTTGAACCCCAACAGCACATTGAACCTTTACCAAACCTGTGAGGCCAGAGTTTCAGGAGTGCTTTGAGAACCTAACAAACCAAGGAAGTACAAAATGTGCTGTGCAAGCCAGATGTTTCTACTGCAACAGTTACTCAAACAAAACCACTTGCTGTTGGGACAGAATGGAGGCGAGTCAGTGTGATTCAAGTTTTTAGACTCAATTTGTAAAATGTCAGAAGGAGTTACTTAGTGCCACCCAGTGTTGGCAGCTAGAAAAAGGAAGGTTAAATATGGTTACAACTGGGTGTAGTCTAATGAAACAGGAAAAAAAATCCCTGCTCTTGCTGTCTGTATCAGGGGTGAGTAATTCCACAGAAGCTGTGCAGCACTGAGGTCCTGGAGACAGCTGTCCTGCAGCCGAAAGGCGGCTTAGCTGTCGTTAAAAAAAAATCTTCCACTTCTTATAGTCACTGTTCAAAGCAGGCAATCAGTTTGAGATGTAGATGGCCTCTTTTGTCACAAGACTCGCTCCTCTAGTCTGGCATCAGTTGTGAGAAAGTTGTGCTGACTTTTCTAGTTAGATGTTCAGGAATTTAAATGAGAAACAACTATATAAGAGGTGTCTCCTTCCTAGGGTAAGTAGGGTACAGTTAAAACATTACCTGTTTCCCCCTTTATCTCAGATGCTGCACATGACCTGCCTTTTCCCTGAAGCCTTTTAAATTATACAGGATCTCATACACATCAGACATGGAAAGAAATACTCTCGCAGTTATGATCTTTGGATGACTGAATGACTGAACTTACGCTTTCGTCCTTCAAAGGACTATATAAAGCCGGTTAAGTGTCATGGTCCCATTTAACAGACATGGAAAGGGAGGTGCTGAGCAGGCTCAATCCTCCCCATCGCAGCGGAGAGCTGGGTCCTGGCCAGGAGGAGATGGAGGGGACACGGAGCTCAGAACCCAAGTGGGAAAGAGGGGAAGGGGAAAGCAAGGCACTGGACATGCCTCAGACCCACCAGACATTTGGGGGGTGAGGGGATCCCAGGGTTGTGGTTTCACCTGTGGTGGCCATGGCAGAGGAATCCTCCTCCCAGCATTTTGGGCTCCTTTACTCTGCCCTGAAGTAGTCCCGTTGCCCAGAGAAAAAAAGACAACAGCGGTTTGAGTGGTTCTCTGCCCGTTCTTTATTTCAGCCCCTACAAGACAGAGGGCCAAGGAGAGCTGACGAAGGAGTTTATCTCGGATGGATACAACAAAAAACCAACAGCAGAGTGGAGGGTGGTTGCCCTCTGAAGCAACCTCACGTCCATGAGGTCCCATGCCAGTTATCTGTGTTTCTGGGTGGAGGAGTCCCCACTGGCATTTTTACTTTTTTCTCCCACCCATGGAGCTGTCTCCCAGCCACCGAGCGGATCCCTTGGATTTGTGCCTGCTGACAACAAGCTTCTTTTCTCACTTACCTTTCACCGAGCACTGGGAAACAGGCCAGGCGGTGCGGCCACAGGTCACATACCGAAAAATCCTCTTCAGGGGCCAATACACTCGGGGTGTTTTTTTCTTTTCTTGCCAGTCCTGTGAGGTTCCTGCAGGTCCTGGGAGCTGGGCTGGTTCTGCTGGCTCCTGTAGGAGGACCTCCACGGTCATTAATCACATCTGCATGTCTCACTAGGGCCCCACATGTCCTAGGTGCTCTCCACAGCTATGAGATTCCCAGTCCTCCTCCCACAGAGCTCACCGTTTAAAACCCAAGGCAGAAAATCACTAATTCCTGTGATGACTGCTCAGCTCATGCCTCAGGAATTCATCAAAAAGAGAATTCTCCCAAAGAGGGGCCGCGGGACACAGTGAGCACAGAAAGAGTTGGGTGGAGGAAGGAGACCAGACAAATACAGCATTCATGGAAAGAAAAATATCCATGTGCTTCCCCCTAGTTCGGAAGGTTTACAAAGTAATGAGAGACAGTCCCTGCTCCAGAGGTTTTACAGTCCCAGCGATCAGGATGAAATAGCAGGAAGGGGAAAGGCAGGAGCAGGATATCTGGGAGTCCCTGCGTTACACAGAGCAACTCCACTCAGTTTGCAGGTCCAAGGCGTTTCTACGCCTATAAATAAACTGGGGACGTTAATGATGCCATTAATCTCCGTTGGCTGCTGTCCCAGCTGTTTTCAGTGGCGAGGTTACCTTGCCTCTCCCAGCAAAAGTGGGTCCTGAGGGGAGGGTCGGGCGAGTGGCAGGGACGGACGCTGCGTGCCCAGGGCCAGGGCCACTGACCTGGGCGGAAGGACGCTGCCGCCGTCCCTGGCATCGCACCGGGAGGAGGTGTCCCAAGCATCAGCTCTCCTGGCTCCCAGCCCAGAGGGAAACACACCAAACCAGTCAGGTAATAAATGATGGGAAAAAGCAGAGTGCTGCTGGCTGCAGAGGGAAGCGTGTGACTGGTCCTGCCTGAAGCCCCCACAGCAGAGATGTCTTCTTCATCTCCTGCAAGGAGATGCCCCCCATGGAGACGGAGACCCTCTGCTCCCCCTGGAAGCCTGCTCCCTCACCTCTGCCTTTCCAAGGACAGAAAGTGGGGGGGCCATGAGCGATGGAAGAGGGGGCAGCCCAGGAGGGGACAGGCCAGGAGTCCCAGCACACCAGCCTAGGGCAGGGAGTGGCTGGTGTGCAGGTCCCTGGAGAGAACAAGGTCTGCCCTGAGAAAGCTTCTTGCCCATCACTCACACCAATAGTGCAGAGAGAGAGAAGAGGTCCCTTTCCTTTCTACACGGGGGGAGCAGGAATGTCATAAACTCAGACAGTAAAAGGTGCTTTTCCTCATCTGCACAAACATCAGGAACATAAAAGGAGGAGGATGCATGTTGCTTTTCCATTCTTGCATGAAGCTAGTCTGAGGTAGGTCAATATATAGGTGCCCCAACACATCCTTGCTTTGTCATGTATGGTATGACACAAGAAAATTTCTGTCTCTGCTCTTCACTATGGGATCCTGTGAGGAGAGCAACACTAGGCCCACATCTGCCAGGGAGAAGAGTGGCCCAACATCTGCCCTCTGTGCTCACACTGGTTTGGCTGTAGACGATATGGTCCTGAGGTTCATCTTAGAAGTGTACCATGCTTTTGTTTATTTTATTATTTCTGTCACAATATTCCAGGAAAACTGAATTTCTAAAAGAAAATGAAGTTCACACTTACTGGAGATAGGTGCTCAGATATCCAAGATGGTCGGATACCACCACATGTGGTTAGAGAAATGAATGTTGCTGTACCACCAGATAATAATACTGGCCAACCTCTTCTTTTATCTTCTCCAATGAGCTCAAGAAGTTGAGACATTTGCTAAGTAATATCACAAAAGAGTCATTCATATTCAGGTGACATTTGGCTACTGTAGCTATTAGGATTTATTCTCCTGAAGCATTCAGTGGCATAGGACTCAGTGTCCCTATCTTCTTAGAAAGCACCCACTGTTTTTTGTTCTTTGTGTTGCTTAGTGTTGTTTCCCGAATTCTTAATACCTATAGTGGTCTGGATGCCACTTGCTTATAACATACCAACTAAGAAAAGTTAAGAGAAATTTGGATGTTTTTCTTACCTTAACAACAACATTTTGGGGCAAATGTCAGCAATTTCTCTGTGGAAGATCCAGCTCTCTTGACCTGTGGCTTTCAGCTCACAAAAAATGCAACCTGTTCTTCCTCAGGAACTGCTATGAAACACATTTAATTTAACTGGGGTTTGCTGTTTTATATCCACTGGACAATCTGAAAGCACTGTTAAGGCTACAGCTTCCATTCTGCAACTGCGGTCTACTCTCTTTCAGGGACCATGCAGAACACAACCACCTGAAGGTCTCTGGAGGCCTGGGCGGCATGTGCATGGCATAAGGAGGCAAGGTTTGGTGCTGCGTGTAGCCACTTTGGCAAGCAGAGACATAACAGGATCCCACGCCGTACACTGGACCTGTGGGGGGGAGCTATGGACTCACATGTTGATGGCACGATCTAAGACACCAACCCCAGTGATATCCCACTATGCAATGGAGGGGAAGTTTCTTTCCCACCTTCATGAGCCTACACAGCGTCACGCCCTTTTTGCAATTCTTTCGCAGAGGCTCCTTCCCGGACCCTCCTGTCTGTAACTGGCACTGTGGGGAGCCTGTCAGCCCCACCGCTCAGCCAGGACGCTGCCTTTTTGGATGTGCTGATGAGTGCCGCAGGGAGCAGGCACCGCAACAATCCTCTGGCTCCATGGAGGTGTCTCTTAGTCACATCTCCAGCAGCTTTTGCAGACTTGGTGCAGTTATTATTAACTCCTAATCACTATTTGCAGACTTTGCTGGGTGGTCACCAGTATGGGAAATTTACAACAAAATTTCATCAGTTGGGTTTGCTTGCCATGCATTACTTTTTGTCACATTTAGAGACAAAGCCATCTAAATCCTATTGGTATAAACTGGAGCAACATCAATCACAGTAGGGAAGTGGAGAAAAACGTTCCTCAAAATCTCAGTTTTACTCCTGGTATTCTGTGTCTGGAGAAATAGCACATCCAATAAGAAACCAGTTTGCAATTGCAATCTGGCACAAGATTCACAGAGATACTCCAGACAGGCTTAGCATTCACCTTGACAAAGTAATCAACTTGTCAAACAAAGGAAGTCATCGTGGCCAGAGTGGTGATGGAAGGTAACTAATACTCTCCATCTGCAGCATCAGGCAATTAAGGATTTAAAATATTACAGGAGAGAAGAAAATGTTAGAAATGAAATGTTAGAGAAGAAAACGTATATACAGAGGTGGAGACATTAGCAACATGTAAGGGCCAGAAAAATGGAAACCAAATGCCTGAAATGTTTAATATTGCCCCCAAATGAATAACAGCCTCAAATGAAGTGGTTAAGGCTTGTTGCATATGGTAAAAATACACGCGAAGCCAAGCAAACGGTCTCAGGCTAGTAGCACGGAAGAAATTATCTCCCTCAGGCAAAAAAGGCATCTGTTTATTTATCTCGGTTATGAAAATGTCCTTGTCAGATGTCAGCAGTGCTGAGGTCTCTCTGGGCAGGTCATTTACCTCCTCCCCGCTTGAGAGCAGACCCGTAAACCGCTGGCCCCAAATACACGATGCATCCACCCATCCTGAGCGGCTGTCCCCGCTCTTTCCTGAGCGCTGAGCTCCCCAAGCAGCCCCAGAAGCCACAGCCCTCCTTACACCTGGACGATCCTGCTGCAAAAAAGCGTGGTTGCTGGAAGCAGCGACACTGGAAGAGATCCCTGCGCTCGCCCTGAAGCCTCACCTGCACAGAATCACTCTGCGGGGACAGGGTTACATAAAAAGTGCCTTTAATGGCAATGCCAGCTGAAATAATTCCTTCCTGCTGACCCCGCTGCTCAGTCACTCACCCCAGCGCGTGGCTCCTGCCGACACAGCCCTTCCCGGCACCAGGAGGGAGGTGCTGAGGACCGGGGCCCAGAATCGACCACTCTTAAACAAAATCCAGCAAAAACTTGTTTCTGCTTAGAAAACCCCCCAAACAAAGAAAAACTCCCCTAACTCGGGGAGTCCCCTGCTCGGCACGCCACTGAAGAGGTGATGCTCAGAGGTCGGAGGGCGCAGCTAGAGCCGGGATGGGCGTTGCTGCCGAAGGTTAGCCTCAAACTGTGGCCAGTGTTTCTGCATTTCCAAAAGGAGGGAGAGAAGGGTGGCAGCGTCTCAGACAGGCAATAGCTGGAGCGAGGTGGGAGAGCTGAGCCCTGCCCCAAGGCTTGAGAGGACCAATGCAGGCATCCACTGCCTGGCAGCGCCCACATCTCCAGGAAGGCCACGAGAACCCACGCCTGATCTGCACATTTTGCAAACCAACAAAAGCTGCGACTCACCACATCAGTCAGAGAAATGTGACATTCTCTCTTGGTAATGTTGACAATTAACTCTCACATTTGCCTGGGAAGACGGGTCCTGGTGCCTTTCCTCCAGGAGATTCGGGCACAGAGCAGTGGGAGCCCATTGTTGCTGTCTGTCAGACCAGGATGATGCTGCACTGGCCAGGCAAGAAATGAAGTTGCTTCCCTGGTCCTGAGTGAGCACTGAACAGGCTACAGGATTCAGGAACACTGGAAATGACCACAGCTACATAAACCTGGCGTTTCAGTGTGCCCTTGGAGCAGCAGAGCCTCCTAACGCTGCTGGTCTGAACGGACTGCTTTAGCTCGTTTGGGTTTCTCAGTGTCCTGGAGGAGACATTAGACAGTTGTGAGGCTCAGTCTCTAATTAGGTCCCTGTAGTGGTAAGATTGCTTCCTTTATAATCACTCAGTGGGAACCGGTACTTTATCCTCTGTACTCAAATTTTCATTTCTTTTACCCTTGTCTCCTCTCCAAAGCCCGGAGTCTCGCAGTCCACTGGATGACAGCTGCAAAAGCCATCGACATTCACTTTCAGGACCTTTCTTTTCAGCTGCTTCACATTTCCTTCTGACAAGCTCTTCTAGCAATATTTACTGCAGCTAATGAATTAACTCGCAGCTGGATCACTTGCTAGTATTTTCAACACAGTGCTGTTTCAAATCTTGATTAGCTGGTTTGATTTTTAAATATCATAGAACTGCTAAGTCCAAGCTGTCCTGTCACACACTGCGATCGGGAGATGGTTCCTGGTTACGCAGAGCGGCAGCCATGGGCAGTGCACAGGCATTTGGGGGGAATCCACCCCTCCAGCAGGCAGCAAACCAGCGTATGATCCAGAGGAAATAGTTTAGTTCCCATGGAAAGTTATTTGGATAGCTGGAAAAGAAAGGGTCTTGCTAATTTAAGCGTATGTGAAAAAAGATGCAATGCAACATGCACCACATCTCACAAGCATCTTGCACAAGTGATATTACACAAATGCACCTTTCTCCACATTTTTCCAGATCCTTTTTTCTGTTTCTAGCTACTGAGCTCATTCTTAGCAATGAACAGAAGTCCAGAATTTCAAATTAGGATCGTTACTTCAGTTCCTACACAAAATTAGTCTGATTTGTATAGATTCTGCCCTCTGAAGTCCCATGATACTTACAGGGTCTGCAGGTGTTCAACCGTTGCGACAGTCAGGTCTTTTTTAGTTTGGCAGCTAACCGTGGTTTTAGGCACCTGATTTTTAATGATTTGACTTCCAATTCTAAAATTTTGGTCTGAAGGTAAGCAGAAAACTGGAATTTGTAGCCCAGAGCCCAGGAACACGCTAGTCATGTAGTTGCCCGAGTTCAGGCTGCAATGCCAACGCACGTGGAGGCTCTTCGCTTGCCAGAAGACGCACACCAAAACAGGAAGCTACTAATATCAGAGCCTGACCTGCCTTGAGAGCCGAACAATATCAAACAGAAGGTGTCTCCCCTTTTTCCTGTTTATCTCTTGCTATTTTAGAAGCCAGGGGAGACGATGAGTCAAAGAGCTTCTCAATTTGGTGCTGCAAGGCAGAGAATTCGAACCAGCAGACTGTACCTCAGCACAGTAAAGACACAGCATCTCTCTCCTCAAGATTTTAAAGCTCTTGCTGTACGTTTACACAAAGAGGCAACTTATTTTGAAATGACAAGGTGGAACACGACAAAATAATGCAGTGCAATGGCATGCAGAAGTTTAGACACAGTGAACAACAGATGAAACTACAGGGGAGGGTAATAGGCTGGCTTGGTATAATTATCTTAGGAAAATACTGGAACTAAAGAACTTGCTCCTGAGAAAGAGTCATTTGATTTTTAATTAACACAGGTCAATAGGTCTACGGTTCCACGTTGTGTTTGTGTGATGGTTTATCAAAGCAGGATCAAATTACTGACAGATTCCTGGGAGGAAGCTCTAGGATAAAGGAAAAATACTGTACATGCTGGCTTACCCTGACATGGCATAGAAATGAGCAAAACTTGCTGGACTCACGGCCCAGCCGCGTCACATCAATGCAGCACATGCCAGAGAGCACTTAGCCCTCCGTTCCCACTGCTGCCAAGCACAGTATTTTCTTTCAAACAAGGACAATTTGAAAAATGGCCTTTTCTGAAAGGGAGCTGGACACAGTCCGTCCTTGAAAGCCGAGACCAAGCAGAAAACCCTGTGCTGTGAGCAGTGGCGAGGGCAGAAAGGGAGAGCCAACCTGTTGGGATGCGGGCTGGGTGGCTGCTGCAGCTCTTCTGCATTTCATGCTTTGGAGGTGACAGGGCCAGGGAGCTGCCTTCCTGGCCTCCAAATTCTCAGATCATTTCTGAAAAGTCTCTGCCAGTAGATCTACCAGGTCCCTTGGAAAAGGTCTCCATCCTCTTGGGGAAGCAGGAGATGCAAGGACTCATTTGCTGGGCTCTTTCGGTCTTTCAGAGTTATTTGAAGGTTTGAGCCTGTTTCTTTTTTCCCATCCTATCTTGCCGAGCCACTCACAGCCATGTGAAATAAATTCCTAGAAGCGGGTCACTCCCACAGAGCCCTATGCCTCTCAATTTACACCAAAAAAACACTGTTCGTACCTGCAGAAGATTAAAAAAAAAATAGAGGTGCATCTTCTTTTCTGCCCTTGATAAGGCTTCAGCTGCAAATGCAAGGCAAGAGTCACACTGTTTTCTTTCCACTGGTGTTGCAAATGTCAAACAAAACCACCATGGATTTCATCGCTACCTCAAGGAAATCTGCTGTAAACTTGCAGGCTCTAGCACCTCTGACAAGACTTGCTACCTATGGCATTGATGTAAGCAGCATATTCCTCACGGGAAGGCACAGCAGCCAGCTATCCCCCAAAATGGCATCTTCTCCACTCAGACCACTTTGGGGTGGTGGTGAGTAAAGGGGGGTACAGCTGCAAGGCTCCTAGCCACTTTTGTAATCATTGCTACAGTCCTTGCTAGGCTCTTTCATCATCCCAAACGTCATCCCTACAAGAGAAGAAAATATCGTTCTCTCTTAAAAAGAGGGAACAGGAGCACAGGATGACAAAACATCTGGCCCCACCGGCTCGGAGATGCAGTTTTGTGTTAGAGCAGAGTCAGTCTAACAGCATCATGCTGTAGACAAAGATGGGCTCATAGAATAGAACCATAGAATCATAGACTCACTAAAGTTGGAAAAGACCTCCAAGATTATCAAGGCCAACCATCAACCCAACACCACCATGGCTGCTAAACCATGTCCTGAAGTCATCTCCGGCTCAGGCCTGGTGGTCCCTTTCCTGCCTTTGCACTTGGCTGACTTGCACCCTGAGGACACCATTTCAGGGATCTAAATGAAAGAAAAATAACTCTGTAAACCAAGTCAGTCTCCTGAATCTCACGCTAATATCTTAGCTGCTACACCTCCTTTCATGCAAGTAGGGAAAAGAAAAAAGGTGAGGACAGAGACAGCATCTTTACAGGCTTGAATCCACAGTGATCCCATACTCTTTTTTTCTCCCTGTTCTCGCCCCAGCTATCAATCCAGCAAGCTCCTGTTTCGCACCGCAGTGCTTCTCAGAGGCTTAGCCTGTCGAGGAGCCACACTGCTCCCCAGGTCCTCCCTCAGCACACCCCAGCCTCTTCCGCACACGGCGAGCCCGGCGTGGATGGATGGAACAACCGCTCACCTCAGCCTCTCCCAGGCACCAAGTGGGATGTGGGAGCTGGGGAGCTCTCACTGCTCTTGCAATCTACCCTGTGGCCAGCTCCAGCCAGCCGCTCCTCGCTGCAAAGGGTCTGTAAATCCTGGTCCTAGCAGGTACCCCAACGATGGGTGGCTCCTGTTGGAGCTCAGGGGTGAGGCGGAGAAGGAAGGAAAGAAGAATGGTTTCAAATGAAGTGGAACTAGGCAAGACAAAAGAGTGATTACTGGGAAAAGAAAATGAATAATACAAAAAGAGATATGAACAGTTTCCATGTTTGAAGCAAGAAATGTGAGAGACAAGTGGAACGAGGCAGAATGACTAGGAAGTGTTCTGCAGAGTGTACTGGAGAGATTTACAGCAGAACGTCGTTTCCCTGAGTAGCTCAGGTCAAACATTGCTTTGCATTTGAAAGTCAGCTACGCTGCGTGCTCTGAAGGATTCCCTTTGCTGTCCAAGGTGTACAGTCGAAAGGTAATGCAGCGTGAATCTCTTCAGGGTCTGATATGGCTCGCTGTCATACCATACCTGAATCCCTCACAGGCTTTGAAGTATTAACCTCGTGCGCCTCGGGGGTGTGGAAGTGCTGTTCTTCCTTGGAGAATGAGCGGCAAAAGGCAGAGGGTATGGGAGCAGCTTACCCTAGAGAGTCACTGGCAAGGCAGAAACCTGGACGCAGATCATCTAAGTCCCAAGCTAGCACCTGAACTTCCAGATGCACCCTCTTCTCCCCCAGAATGTGAGAAAAGAAGAAACAAAACCAAAGCCATACCACAGTGGTTTAAGTCGTTTGAGAGTCCTGGCTGCAACCTCCCACACAGCAATCACCGCACAGTCCTGGCTGGTTTCACCAGTACCGTCTTACCTTTCCCCTCTCAGGCTTTCTGCTGCATCTTGACACAAACTGGGAGCTGCCTGAGGCAGAGGCTGTTTAACCCTCCCCATTACTTTGCATGTGGCATGCAGTATCATGGGGTATTACATAGTTTTGACTCTGAATTGAGCTTTTGACTCTGAGAGTCAAATTATTTAATGCCACTTACGTCTGCCTTGTGAAGTCTTTCCCTTCCCGTGAGCAACTGAAAGAAGCAACACGTGTGAGCAGGAGCCACCCATGCACACCACTCAGGTTTTACCATCTCTGCTCACTCTGAGATTTTTGATATTAGAGAGATTATTTAGGCTGCAGGAGATAGCTCTTGAGGGTGACAACAATCCAGCTAGTGAGTCTGTCCTGAGGCTAGCGAGCCTAAAAGACCTGCACGCAGCCGAGACTGCTTATAGGAATGAGGCCCTGCAAATGAATTACGAAAACTCTGTTGTCCGAAGTGCTGCTGTGAAGGATTTATGCAACAGCGATGTGTGTTCCTACTGCACTATTGACTATTCGTACGTATCTCCTCTCTCCCGGCCCTTCAAGGCTTTGCTCTGAATAAGTGATGTACACTATTCCTGAGGAGACTTGGGAGACAATCTAGAGGGTAAACATTTGCTTCAAAGCAGATCTTCAAATACCTGTTGGTACTTATGGCAAAAATATTTAGCACACTAGAGCACATAGATGCCTGTAGCTTCAAGGCAAACGCAAATGCGAAGAGGTATTAAAGACTGATAAACATAAACAAGATAGCCTGGAGCAGCTTATCGGTTGGGTGGTAATGGGTGGGGAAAGGCTCGTTGTATATATAAGGCTCAGTCTTTTTCCCACCGATTTTTTCTGTGTCGGTAATGGGCCAGGGAGAGGAAAACTTTTGTGCATTTTAGCCTGGCAATATTGCTCAGGTCAGAGTCAGTCCCGGCTCGCTCCCACTTGCTGCGGCATGGGGGTGCAAGGGCAGCTTCTGGCTAGCCGCCCTCCGAGTCAGGAGGGGAAGGAGACAACCGCTGATGGCAACTACACTTCTGACAGCAGTGCCACGTCCCACAGCAGGTTACTACTATCACATAACAGAGATGACAGCTGAAGTGGCCTTGCTAGTTGGCCATACAGGAGGACTGGGGGAGTCTCTGGCCTAAGAGTACTCTTTGGTTGGAAAACAGATGAGCAGACAAAGACATTATCACCTGCTGTTGCTTGACACTGCTCTGCCACCAAAAGCTAGAGTGGACCTGAGACACCAGAAGGACACTTGTACCATTGCCCGAGAGAGAGATATCATGATTAAGCTATAGATGTTCATGGTGTTTTAGTCCCCCACACTCCTTCTAGGTGAATGAGGAGATCATCTGGCTAGTTGAAGTCCCTGAATCATCTCCTATCAGGATCTGATGACTTCCAGTTCTGGTGCAAAGAGGGGACAGAAACATGGGGCAGATGCCGTAAGGACCTGAGGCATGGAAGCAGTGCTGCTCTTGATGGGCATAAACCATTATGGACCACATCTCAGTATCGCTAGTTCACAGTCTTCTGCCTAGTCTAATCCCATCTCCTTGAAGATTTCAACTCAAACGCCACTTGGAGCAGCTCTGCCCTGGATATATGTTGTCTTCTGCCAGCTCTGCTGCAGGGACTGTAATCTTTGCCAGTGGAGCAGTAATAAACAGCTGGGTGGGTCACCTCTTCAGTCACCTCACCATCATTCGCTAGGGCTCATTTGTCAGAGCCCTAAATCACAACACTAACACTAAAAATCAGCCCGAAATGGATATGCCTAGACCACAAAACCTGCAAATTCTCTGAAAACATGCAGTCTAGCCCAATAAATAGTGCCTTCCCCAGGAGAGTGAATTTTGGTCCTCCAAGCAAAGCAGTGTCAACACGAAAAGCACTTTTACACCAATATTTTTGGCGGTATGGAAACAACCCTGGATATTACAAGGTACTTACTACATGGGCAGAAGTTTCTAACATAGATCTGCATTCAGCTCTGTGTTTCTGGAGGTGAAGAGGGCTTTTCAGTCATGCTGAGCTGATACGACTGAGCCAACAGGAATTAAAGCTATGCCCTTTTTTGCCTGTTGAGACATGGTGAAAGAAAGCAGCCACCTTAAATCAAAGGGTCCAGATTCAGGGAGGTGCTCCAGCTAGAAATCAGAAGGCAGTTTACAGATACTTTGATAACTTGAGCTTTTATCATTCCACAAGCCCCCGAGATCAGTTGGTGAGGGCTGAGTGAGTTTCCTGATATGGTATTTGAAGGCAAAGTCAATCTACATTTGCTTCCCAACAGGCAAGTCCAGGCAGCTACAGTATGTTATAAAAAGAGGAGATTAAACACAAGTTTTGCAGTGCTACTGTCTAAAAAGATACGATCGGTTCTATCGTTAGGAGCTTAGGAGTTAGGATTTTAAATCTGATGTAGGCAGCTTTGAAGCACCGGTTTTGTCAAGAATATCCCATGCTTTGTCCTATCTCAAAAACTAAATTGTTTAGCTATTAAAAGAGATTAATGTAATCTCTGTGTCTATGAAATTGGATTTTGAAACTGCTTGCTCACTGTACTATCTCCAGCGCAGTGCATGAAGCCTCTGCTCCTATTCACCTTGCTTGAGTCACACCTTGTTTGAGCCCAGCGTGTGCTGGCATCACCAATGGGACAAAGTGCCTGGTGGGCTGCAGGAGAAGGCACATAGCCAGTGGGGCGAGGGCAGTTGTTATTCCCTGGAGGCCACCGGTGATGTACCATGTCGCGTTGGACCACTCAGTGTCAGCAGGCCCAGTAAGAGGGATACCGAGATGGTCAGGGCAGAGCTCACAAGCTATGAGCAGAGGCTGAGCCAGCTGGGTGAGTTTAGTCCAGAGACGAAGAGATGGAGGGGTGATCTAGCAGGAGTCTATTGGAAATCACACCTCCCTTGACAGGAGTTACACGAGTGACGGAGCTCAATGCCTCCTGCGAGTGGTGGATGGAAAAATGAGGGGCAACAAGACCAGGCTGGAGCCTGGGAGATGAGAATGGACATTAGGGAAAACATCTCCCAGAAATGAGAACTCTCCATCCTTGGAGGCTTTCAAGACTTGACGAGACAACGCCAAGGATGACCTGACCCAATGCAATAGTCCTGTGTTAAGCAGGAGGCTGGAGAAGCTTGGGCCTTCAGAGGTCCCTTCCAGCCAACATTTCTGTATTTCTGTGCTTTTCCTAGTGAAGGAGCCGAACGTTGTTCAGCTCCGTGAATCCACGTCCTTTTATGCTAGCTAAGGATCTGGAACTGCAGCCTGAAAGTCCTGAAACAGTGTTCGGAAAACATTTCAGAAAATTGGTTTGGAAACATTCTTTCTTCTGCTGACACATTCAGCTGTGGTCTACGACAGAAAGCTCTGCAAACAGAAACTGTCTCAAACATCTGGCTTCACAAAAAAATGAAAGCAAGCACAGGATTTTTCTTCAGCTGTGAACGACCATCTCCTTGGGAGATGCAAGCTTTCAGTCACCCAGGACTGCACAGTCCCTCCCACTTGGGGCAGAACCAGTTCTCAGAGCGATCCCACATCTTGTGTGGGGCCACGGTGGCCACAATTTCAAACTCCACCAGGTCAGTCTGGGCTCCGGGAAGACAACCATAGGTACACACATGCACAAGCTGAAGTCCCACGCATCCACTTAGAGCAAGAGGTTCTCTTAACCTCAAGAAGAGGACTGACTGTGTGTCCAGCTCTGTGAGGACCAGATTGTGACGCAAGCTAAAGTGTACAAGCTGGGTGAAAAGCAGCACCAAGTCACGCAAAGGGCCTCTGACAGCTGTATCACTACGTTGTCCCAGGGTACAAATGTTCTTCAGTATCTTCTGTTCCTCTCATAGGACAGAACGTGCCATCAGAGGTGGGGACAACCACCCACCCCACCCTCATTATGGACTCCTTGCAAGGTATGTCATGGGATCCCAAAATAGCATCTCTGAGCTCCACGCTGAGGAGGACGCTGGGACACAAGTGAGAAGTACGAAGAAGACTGCTGGCCCTACACCTGCCTTGGGAAACTGGGGAGTTCAGAAAAGCTGCCTTTGAAATGCGGGAAATGAAAGCTGAGGCTGGTCCTAGTGAACCGAGGGCAGCAAGGAAAGGCAAAGCAGATCTGCTTGAGCACTGCATGCTTTGCCTCCTGCTCTCCCACGTTTTTTTTCCTTGGCAAACTTCCCTACCTTTCTAAGGAGTGTAATTTAAAATGGGTGTCATTATGCATGCATAGAGGGAAAAAAATGCAAGCAATGTTTCCTCCACTGGTTTATTTTAATAAGCTGGCAGCTTCCAAGCAACCAACAGTCAAGGTTAAGAAATCCGAGCCCCTCCTCCATGTTGCCCCCCTCTCCCACAGCCAGCAGCAGCATGTTGTGCTCTCCTTCAACCCACCCTCCGCCTGGGAAGCGTGGCTTGTGGTCCTGTGAACATGGTCTAGCCGTGAGTGCTGACAGTCCAGTTGCTTCACTCAGAGGTAAGTGCTAGAAGAAGAGATATCCCAGGGCAGGACGCAATTGCTGCAGGGGTTTCTGCTTGTCATCAGCTAACCCAGACCACCTCTCCTTGCCGCAGCTTGAGGTTCCTGGCTATAGTGACTTTATTACTGCTTCCACCATGGGGTACCCAACGCACACCATCCATAGGTGCTTCAGCAGGCTCCTTCTTTGCTAACAGAGGAATCACAAAGCATCCTCTGGCTGTCTGAAGCAATGGCTCTCTCTAGCCAGAGGTTAGCAACTCCACGGCCCAATCTTTGAAATGTTTGCTAGCCCCTTGCAGCCTCTGGACATCCTCTGCCAAGTTCCCCTCTCTTGGGAAAAGGGGACCTATTTGCAGAGTAAACTCCTCACGACAGCAGTGGCTAGAGCTTCTGACAAGCCATTCCTCTGCAGAGTTGTGGCCCTACAGCACTGCCCTGGTTGGGTAGGGGGCAAAAATAAAACACAGGGGTTTAAAATGGTTATTCATCCCTTTCTGCAGCAGCTGAAAACCGAATTTATCTTCTGTCTTTCCTAGAAGTATCCTTGACTGCACTGGCTTGAGAAGCACGCTGGCAGTAGCAAGGTTGCTGCTAATAACTGATTGCTCAGGGCAGTGGAGGATTTGGTGCTACAGGGAAAGGAGCAGAAGCGAAAGAAGTCAAATGAGTGGGTGCCTGTGTTTGTTCGTGCTGCTGACGCATCTGGCAGAGATTGCAGAAATGGCCAGAGGACTAATGGAAGTGTTCGCAGAATATGGGGAGCCCCACATCCCCAAGCACCACAGGCACAGACCATGTCCCCACCAGCAACAAGCTGCCCAGCGCTGGTGGAAGGGACAAAGAACCAGCGTCTGTGCCCTCTGCTTTCAGGCAGAAAAAAAGTCATTTATATTTTCCCTTTCTTTCAGACTTTGTAAACAGTTTCAGAGACTGTTTATGCACAACTTGTTTTGTCCGGTTGGATGCCTCTGGGTTACTTGTTCTGTCTGTCTGTTCTCTCTAGTTTTAAGCACTTCCCCACTAATTGCTGTTTCCTTGGCCAACAGCTTTAGTTTTGCCTTCTGAATTCCATACTGAGTTGACAGCCCCAATACCTCCCTCAATGCCTCCAGGGGCTCTGAGATGCCCCCAAGGCCAGATCCAAACCTCAAAGTCAAGACACGGCTCAAAAGTGCTGCCTCAGGGCTCCTCTCCACCCAACAGCATGCCGGCAGCCCGCGTGCCTGTGCCAGTCTTCTCACCCCAAACTATATTCAGCCCACGATGACTTGCTCCTGGCAGCTGCATTTGCTCTCCTCCTCGGGCAGACAGAGCCGCACCACCTCTGCTCACTGTCCCAGGTACACTGCAGGGCCAGTCGCTCTGGGGAGCTCTTTGCAGCAGCCATATTGTGGTAGCTACGATGGGCCTAATTAAAACAGGCTGAGCAGAGACAAAAGGGATGAGAAAGGCATCACGGAAGGATAACATGGAGCAACTACAGCTCCCTCAGGGCTGCACCTGAGCAAATACTGCACCAAATACTGCACCTCGCCGTGATGTGCTGCAATCAGAAAGCCCATCTGCACTGGAACGAAGGCTGGGGGGAGCTGGACACCTACGGGGTTGGATGCGTGCTCTGGAGCTGGAGGAGTACCCACTGCTGGGAACTGACAACATTTTGTATGTACACACAGCTTTACATGGTCTTACTGGTATCTGACCATTTGCTACTGCTTAAAAGACAGTCCTGACCTACGTACATAGAAGATCTTGGGTATTGTTTTATAAAGCAGTGGATAGGTCAGAGTGCAAATCCTACTTCGAAAAAGAGCCCAAGTAAGCACATCTATGTTACATTTGGCTCTGCCCGCTCCTGGTGCCGCTATTCTGCCCTTTTCTGTCCATTATTTCTTACACTCATCTCCTCTGGAGTATGTGTGTTTTGTTACTTGTTCAAAAGTTCAATGCGGCATGATCCTGGTTACGAGTATTGGCTCTTGGGGACTGTAGCAGCAACAATAATACTTCAATATTAACCAAGTTAGTAGAACCCCTATGACAAAATACCTGGTTATATTATTAATAAAAGCCATCCATATTTCTAGAGAATTCTTTGTCAATGTTGCTTTCTCTTTCACTAGTGTAGTGTAACTATACAATCATAGAATCATAGGTTGGAAAAGACCTGTAAGATCATCAAGTCCAACCATCTGCCCAACACCACCATGCCTACCCATGAGGTTCAACACGGCCAAGTGCAAGGTCCTACACCTGGGTCGGGGTAATCCCCAGTATCAATACAGGGAAAGGATCGAGAGCAGCTCTGCTGAGAGGGACTTGGGGGTACCGATAGACGAAAGGTTGGACATGAGCCGGCAATGTGCGCTGGCAGCCCAGAGGGCCAACCGTGTCCTGGGCGGCATCAAGAGAAGCGTGGCCAGCAGGTCGAGAG
>Ga0065711_1038198_pt1 | contig 19032 bp, 11 predicted proteins | sample Hoacrofraction12_FD_59098 | JGI IMG/M metagenome (GOLD analysis project Ga0065711, IMG submission 59098) | Hoatzin crop microbial communities from Cojedes, Venezuela - Epithelial fraction 12 v2 (version 2) | ecosystem: Host-associated > Birds > Digestive system > Esophagus > Crop | place... | reverse complement strand
GGCTAAACAAGCCCAGCTCCCTCAGCCTCTCCTCGTAGGGGAGATGTTCCAGTCCCCTCATCATCCTTGTAGCCCTCCGCTGGACTCTCTCCAGTAGCTCCTCAATTGCTACGTTGCTGACTGGCCATGTTCCCACTTGGATGTTTATTTGTGCCCTCACTGGTGGTCGGGCTGTGAATGCAGGGAAAGCATTGCTGGCCATGTTGGTGCTCCAGTGTGAGTTCAGTACCAGCCCCTGCAGCAGCACTGGAAAAGCTGGAGGAAGGTGGCTTCGCTCACGGGGTTCGTATTTAGTTTTCCATGAGGCTGAAGGACAGCATGCGCAGAGTGGTGGACCGACACCAATACTGGCAGCACTTGCTGCTGCACATTTGAAGGCCAGGCCCAGTTTTTCCAAAACTGGGAAATTAAAGACTGCTCTGTAGGTGCTGACCTGATGCTCTCCTGTCGACTCCTCATCCCATCTAGTGACCACTGCTGGTGTGAAATGAAGCTTTCTCAGGTCTTTGCAGAGCAGGAAATGCTGAGGTGGCTCATGTTTGGGGGATTGCTGCTTTTTGTGTTAATGTGGTGACTCTTGCTGCTGCTTTAGTTATTCATAAGCTGGAGACAGTTTCTGTGGATCTAGCACAGCATGAGACTTGCTTTTCTGCTCTGAAGAAGCGTAGTCCAACGAGTGCTGCAGCTGCAGTGGGGAGGAGGTCAGGTGGCTGATGGGTACCCAGGCTCAAAACCAAAATCCACCAGACCCCACATACTTCGAGGGTCTAATTTTGAAAGTCCCGTCTCAGACTTTAAAAAAATAAAATCCGTGAAATCATTTTCCTAAGCACGATGCGCTGAAAAAAACAAAAGATGGGGAGTAGGTGAATCAATATGAGCTATACATGGCCATATTTTTATTTATGGTATGGCCCCTTTATCTTGCTTTTTATCTCCATTGTAAAAGATCCCTAAAATTAGTGTAGAAATTGCAATTTAAATTCCATTACATTCACTGTAAAGAGATTCACTCTCAGGATGAAGGAAGGGAGGCATGGTTTAGTGATAATGAGAATCAGGCCCATTATTCCCAAGAAAGTCATTTTGTCTGAGTGAAAGAAGGGGAACTTCTAGGTCATTTCAGTGGTTATTTTATTCTGTGAAGAATAAATAAAAGAGACTCTGTACCACTGGCAAATTTGATCTCTAATGCCTCATGCACAAATCAGATTGTTCAAATGAACCTTGATGGCTGCAGAAAAACGCAAGAGAGACTGACAGGTAATACTTGGTTTGCAGAAAATAAGTCTTTGCAGCTGATTGACTTGCTCACCTCTCCTGTAGATCTGAGAAATGTGTTGTACTGGTGGGTTTGCACATACCTACCCCTATGCTTAAGTAAGCTTTTTTTTCTACTGGGTGCATTTGACAGACAATATTTGAATGTGGATATCCATACACTTTGGGAAATACTGTACTTTGTTCCTCAGTGTGCTCTTCTGAACCACTTTGACTGTAGTTTCTTCAAGTCAGGAGCACTTACTGTCACTGATAAAAATGTTCTCCATGTTTACCAGTGTTTCAAGGGCTTTCTTCCTGTTCAGAAAACAGTAGTAAACTGTATTTACTCACTTTTGTTCAAGGCTTACAGACAGCTTAAGGGATTTAACTGAAGCAACTTAACAGATAAGGCCAAATGTGAACCATATTAGCCCAAATAGTAAATACTTTGAAAAGCTGTGAGCTCACAAAAGCAGGAAATCATTATAGTGACTATTCTGGATTAAATGCAAGCAGATGACCCTTATGAAATCTAGTGATAAAAAATTAATTTTCTTCTCCCATTCATGACATATTGGGGAAAACTAATGGAATTTTTACTTTACCTATTGTATGTATGCTAGCACATATTAAAAAATATATTTGTATACAGTAACCTAATCCAATGCGGATTATAACACTAAAATAATATATTTCTTTTATCATGCTCCTCTTGCTTTGTGAATAATGGCATGTAGACCCAAAAAAACAGGTATACCTTTCTGAGTTATTTATTCTTTGATTGCTTTTAATTCTGTAAGGAGTGTTAATACAATCGGTTGGTGAACACAGAAAAGAAAACTTGCGTTAATAGTTTGTAGATCAGTCTCTCAATCTCCCTGGAGGATTTTATCTTCTAGCTACAGCAGTATGATGAGGTATATGGCTAGGTTTGGTTTTAATTAATGTTTTAGACTTCTCGTCGTGGAGAGCTTGGATGGAGATGATGTGATCGTGTTGCACCACTGTGTCAGAAGTGTTGAATAACAGACTTATTTCTCTGCTTGGAAAGACTTAATAATGAGGTCACAGTTGTTAAATTAGAACGAGTTAAATCTATTTTATAAAGTCAGGAACCAGTTAAATTCTCAGTGTTGGTTAGGGCAAACTGAAGAATAATCAGGTAACAATTTTAAAGTCCTGTACTAAATTGGTTCTTTACTCCAAGGCACTGCTGCCCTGTATCTGCCAGGTTTTGGGTTTTTGTTTCTAAAGAAAGACTAGCCGTATAGATAGGAAACCCAATCGGTCTATGACCCAATAGATTTTACTGACTGTATCTGTCACTGTAATACATAAACATCCTTTTACCCCAAATCACTGCTAAAGTTAAATTCCTTTTGGAATAATACTTAAATGCAATGCCGAAGTGGTGGCTTCTGGAATTAATGAACGTTTCATCCGGTTTGGGTGTCTCTCGTGTTCTGATTACAGGACTTGACGCAAGGCTCTTATTAAGAAAATGTCTCATTAATACACTACTTCTAGAAGGGAAGAATCCTCAGCAGACATTCCCTCCCGTTCAGCAGATCACAACACAAGGTCCCTGCCACAGCCATTTAAAAATGAAATGGAACCAAGCAACCTAATTAAAATAGTATCTGCAGAAGCTCTGTGTGCCACCGAAGACCCATACATGAAGTAATCACTTTCTGTAAAAGGTTTCATAAATAGAAAACAAAAGAAGCATCTAGTTTCAAAGGAAAGAAAAAAAGGCATTCCAAAGGAGGGAATAAAATGTTTATTTGTAATTAATAACACGTACGACCAGCCTCAATCAAAACTGCATTTGTATTAATACAGAGAGAGGAAGATTGAGAGAGTGTCTGGCTTTGCGATATATATTACCCAAGCTAATGTTTTCCAAAAACTTTGAATGCTACAAAATTGTCAAAGGCTATCTAGCAACCTTGACAAAATCCAAACCTGTGAATATACACATAAACAAAGACCAAAAAAATAGTAGTGGATAAAGCTCTGCTCTCCCTGAGCAGAGTTGTGAGAAGGCCTTTTAAACATTTTAAACCTGTTTAATCTCCCTGCAAAAGTACATGAGACTTGTGCTGGATTCAAGCAGGGGTAAAATCAGCTAGTCTGAATTAGCAGTATTAACAGCACTTCAGCAGAGAGAGATGGGCGAAATGATCCTTTCAGAGCTTGTTTTAAGAAAGCTTGCACTCAGTGAATAAGTAGCTTCTCTTAATAGGACGTCTATAAAAATCCCTCCTTTATCTATGTTTGCCTTCAGTTAATACAAATGTAGAGATGAGCTGCAAAACAGAGGAGAGGGCTTACTTTCGAGAGTTGCTTGTGTAGCTGATAACAAGAGATGATAGAAGTTCTGCAAGGGAGGAGCACGGGTGGAGGATGCTGAGAGGAGCAGGTTTAACTTCACTGAGCAATCAATATATGGCATCTGAAGGTCAAAGGAACTTGAGAGCGTTCGAAAAATATATAAGGTATGCCAAGAAACTTGAAGGGGTTGCAAAATGGTACATCTTTCTTTGGGTCATTTTCTGGGCAGATATAGAGTTGATGTGATTTTTTCACAGAGTGTGTATTTTGGTAACAATATTAAGGCCAGGTATGACAGTCATTACCACTTCTGAATAATGGTGCAGGCATACTGATATGTTGCGACAAAGCAATTGGAGGTGGCTTATTGACTTCTTCTGTGGCAGCACCTGTTCTGTTCATTGCAACTGATGTGATTAGCTTGGCCTTTTAAGGAGTGACATCTTAATTCCACTGACAGAAGAAGGTCTAGAAATCTCAAAACATTCCTCAAGAGCACAACAGAAATGCCCATCTCAAGTCAGCCTCTGTGTACCTGGTTGAAGTACCAAACTTGTGTGTCTGGCTGAAGACAGCGCTGGGTGAAACCACGAGTTTCCAGTTTGTAATAAGTTTTGACGTTTCAAAAATTAGTTGTGCTCCTATACAGAGCATAGTTTTTACTCCCCTGATGATGCAGATATTCTGTTCACATATCGTGGCTCCTTCAACTGGGATATGGGCAGCTCCCAAAGTCCCTGGCTCCTTTGGAGACCCAGTAGTGGTTGCTTTGAGCACATCTGCTCAGCAGCATCGTTCCCCATCCTGGAGAGCTTTCGGGGAACCTCATGGTCTAGCAAGAAAACAGTCCAGCTTCAAGCGAGCCTGGAGACCCCTGCTTGGGAGGTCTGTGTCTAAGGTTCACAGTGTTTTTCAAAAGTAGTGTACTACTGTGAGACGGGCTGCAGCATTCCAAAAACATGGTCCCTCTTCAGATGGATGCTGAGCTGTAGCTGAAGCTGGAAGTGTACATTATTAATTCAGGTTGCCTTGTTCCAGCTGCTACATATAAAACTGGCTCCATAGTTATTATCAAATACGGGTGTACTTCTAACAGTTTTCTCTTACGTGAATTAATGGCGTCTGAAACATACTTATGTCTGCCCCTTCAGCGGGGCAGGGTGGGGGTCTCACTTTGCCGCTGCCCACCCCCAGCGGCACCGTTGCCTGCCAGAGCAAACCGTGGGCTGGCCTGTGTTAGGGACTGCTTACAGTTTTTCCGTGGCTGACTTGATACAGGCGGATATACCTGCTTTAGGGTTTTGAACTCCCATTCCTGCTTGGTGTCACCCCGTGGTTGGTTGATCGTGGCCCCTGAGCTGCATCCAGCCCCAGAGCAGCTTGCGCATGGCTCCCAGGCTGGGGTATGCGCTGTGGCCCCCCAAGGCAGTGCAGGCAAGGGGTTGGCAGAGTGGCCCAAAAGGAGTTGCCCCACCACAGCTGGACAGAGGGTTCACACTACGTGCCTTGGGGCCAAGGCCTCCTGACAACTTCCTGAAGTGCGTGGTAGGTGCCTGGTGGGTCGGTGAAGTGTTTTGAAGGTGGTCCAGAGAGGCAGGGAGTTTGATAGCACCGTCACAGCTTAATGAGCATTGCGCTGATCTCATTTAGCAAAGCTCTGGCTCCAGCTTTGACACATGGCATCTTAAAAGCACTGCCTGTATGTTCTGCCATGTCGTCTCACCACTTGACAGACCAAAGCTTTCTGGCCAGGGGACATGGTCTTTTTTACAAGTGCTTGTCCTTTGTCTGACAAGCATGCCCAACAGCTTGTGCTTCTTCCTGATTGCCATGCCAGGGACTTTTCTTCGCACCGACCCTCTCCACGATTACCTCATTTCTCATGACATCTCCTCAACTGCCTGTAAACATTTCAGAGGCTGGGAGTCCCTATCTGGCAGCTTGCTCAAAGGTCCACATCTCTGTTGTGTAGATCAGGACGGAGAGTGTGCATGCGGAACAGTTTCATTTTTGTATCTCGGGAGAGTCCCTTGTCTCTCCACATAGGCTTCGTGTTTGGGAGGGTGGTGCCAGCACTGTCCTCCTCACAGTCCCCTTGGAGCAGTCATTGTCCTCCATGATGACGCTTCTGAATTAGACAAAGCTATCTGCGTTTTCCATTTTGCAGTTTTAGTGTCTTCACTGACTGGTGTTTTTCTCTTGTGTGGGTCTGTACTGTATTTTATGCATCTAGCTGTGGTAAAATCCTCCAGGCTTAGCCCTGTTTTGTTTTGATACCTGTCTAATCATTAGCAGGCACATGTGCAGATGAACATTTTTATTTTCTTTATTTCTATTTATGCTACCTCTTGCGTCAGGTGCAGTAGGAGATGGGCGGGCTTTGTCCTGGGAATGACCACAAAGTGTTGTCTATAGAAGTTTTGGAAGCTGACCCTGTAAACCATCTCAGCAATATCTGAGAGGATGTGTTTGAGTGTATTCACTATGCCTGTGGATTTGCCTCACGGAAGCTTGAATTCATGCAGGCGGATTATCTCCTTGTGACAAAGGCATTTTGGGTCAGTGAAGGGGGAAAGGGGAAATGCTAGACAATTTCTTTCTATAATGTGCATACTCTATAGAAGATCAGAAAGGCAGTGATTTTTGTATTTCAGGAGCTGGAGTTGTGCCTCAACATCAGCTTCCTGTTGTTCAGTGGCACCAGCTCTTCTTTTGATCAATCCATATCCAACACAAAGAGGCCCCTCCTGGGCAGGGAGCTTGAGAGACCGTGTATCCCACCTGTACCTTCCCTCCATACTATTTGGAAGACTTTAGGCCCATGGAAAGGGCTGAGCGGTTTTGAGATTTGCTCCTTGGAAGTGCTTCAGACTCATCCCTAGCTTGCAGCTCTGTGTGTGCTTAGCCTCATGGCAGTCAGCAAAATTCAAGCTGCATAGCTCAGGTCCCCTCCTCCTTTGCTGCAAGAGATTGCCTCCATTCCTCACCCCAAGCATTTCTCTCTCGGTCCAGCCTCCACATCGCATCCCACCACACCAGGTGCCTCTGTGGAAGCTAAATGCAACCCTCTGAAGTGTAGACCCTACCAAGAAATGCTCGGGTTGGGGAATGGAGACCAACTGTTATAGCAAAGGAGGAGGGAGTCTGAGCTATCAAGCTTGAAACTGGCCAAAAGTCACAAGGTAAACACAATCATCAGAGCTGTTTGTTGTAACGGCGTCATCTGACATGAGGAAAGGATCTGACTGACTGCTGATTGTGGCCATAGCGTAAGTGAAATGATTTGTTTGTTTTTTTCAAGTGCATTCTTATACCTCGTCTCTTATTTGTCTTCCTGCCTTCAGTCTTTAAGAATCTCAAATCCAGGTAGCATCTGCTTTTTCTCTGGGAAGCGCTTGGTGTATTGGTAATGCTCTTGAAGTAAACAAAAGAAGGCAATGATAATGGCAGTGTAATGTAGACAAGCTGTGAAGCAAAATTACTGATTTCCCTGAAGAACATCAAGGTCTGGGTCAAATTTTGCTCTCCTTACATCAACAGAAGACAAGGGAGTGGAAGGTGCTTGGATTTGTGGGGAGGCAGAAACTTGATTTTTCTGGGCTCAGATTTAGATTGGGAGGAAAAGCAAAAGAACTCTGCTCCTGATTATGCTGTAAATGAAATTAACTTTACATGTCTGCTGTGTCTTTCAAGTTCAGTGTTGTCTGAATTACTGCCTTCATGTTTACACTGTTAAAAGTCTAATGCATTAGTAAGCAGCAATCACCACAGCTTTGCTCTGCATTAGCAAAAAGCATGGGGAAAAAAACCCCCTCCTTACCAAGAAGGACTGTCAGGGATTACTGCGTGTGCACGTTGTGACAAACCAAACAGCCTCCAGGGTGCTTATCTCCGCTGCTGCTCACTTCATGTTTTATCCATTAAATGAACATGATGATGGTATTTTTTCTTATTTCTTGACATGGCTTTTACCATGCTGGCAAAATTTAACATGCACTCATCTTGGCTCCCTTCAGTTTTACTGAAGCAGCAATGTTGTATAAATTAGCTATGAAGAAATAATTTTCGTGTTAACCACGGAATTAAAAAACCTCCCATGTTCATTGTGTTTTGAAGAGAAGACTTGTGTTCAGCAGGTTTAAATTTGGTGAGATTAAGACAGGCACACAAAGCTTTTCACACATTACCAGATTTTTATTATTGCCCCATTTTTGTGGGAAGTGTATATATTTTAAACTTATTTCAATAATACAAATAGGTTAATCACATAGAAAGCCAACTATTAATATAGTACTGCTGTGATCTATAGCTATTTTTAAAGGCCCATTCAAAAAGAATAGGAATTGTTTGAGGAAATGGGTTTATTATAAATGTATTGGGATTACATTCAATAGTGGAGTTGATATTCCCTGGGAGAAAACTTTCCCCTTCTTCTCTGTTGTATGTCACTCCTTATTTGCATTTTTAAAACATTTTTACTGCACTTTGTGGAGTTTCCTCACTTCTTCTTTTAAGAAATTAGCAGAGCTGAAAGTGATACTTGTCTCCAGTTTTGCTGGGAAAAGAAGAACTGCTATTGAGAAGACAGAGAGTTTCTGATTGTTGGGTTTTCCCATAAAACTAATTACAAAATTTCATAGTGCCTGGCGTGATAGTCTTTGAGCCATCGGTTCGGTTGGTTGTGACAGGATGAGAGGGCACACATGCCCGGCCTGCCAGATGGGATTTGTTTTAGCAGGAAAATTCTGGTTTTGACAGGGCTATCGTAACGTCCTGCTGCTCACCTTCCTCGATATTGTACAGACTACTCGCTTCGTCAAAGACTGGCTCATCTCTTGAGCCTCTGATGTAGCAAACACATCAGACACAGCAAGAACTTACCAGATCTTGAGGTGGATTTCCCCTGAAAATGGCTTAGCTTGCTGCCTTTTTCTTTGGTAAATTTTGGCAGCCAGACAGCACAATCCGTTACCACTCACATCTTGCTTTGTGTGAAAGTTGCGCTTAACCTAATGGGAGCCATTTGATCCTTTTAAAACTGCAAGCTGTCTTTGGTGAGGCCTTGCTTTTCAAATACTGCCGTGTGGCTGCAAACAATTATTTTGCCTTTTTTGTCACCATCACCATCCGTTGTTCTTTTTTCCTCAGTGTACTTAATCTCCCGTATCTCAGTCCAGTCTTACATGTAAATAAATACAGGAAAACTCTGTCCATTTGGTTGTGCATGATAATGTTTAATAAAAAATGAAAGTTCATGTGGTAGATAAACATTTGAGAATGATACAGGTGCACGTTTAATCTGTGACTCACTTATTGAATAAAGAAAGACTGCAATACATTCCTGACCACAGCATTCTGTAGAAACAGACCTTTGCTCAAAAATTATCTGTGACTTAGAGGAGAAACCAAACTGATTTTGAAAAAAAAAATTGCTTTGTTTTGTGGTGTTTTAATACATGTGGATGTTATTAATGAGGAGATGTTGCCCATAGGTACAGCTGGCTTTGCTGGATTCTGTCCTCTAACCCTGCTACACCTATGCAGGGCAGAGAGAGGGCTCTCATCCCTCGCATTAGTGCCCACCCCTTACAGGCACAAAGCACCCTTATATTTTTGGTGCAAAACCAAAAGATCCTGCAGTCAGACCCCATATTCTGCAGAGCAGAGCTTAGATCTTCTCTCTGTCTACAGCTCCATGCTATGAGCATTCACAAGTTCACATCCCGTAGGGGTGAAATGTGCTTCCATGTAGGTGATTTGAAATGTCAGCCAGCGAGGTGTCCTCAAGGGGTGGGCGGATGTGACACAGGAGCTATGATACCCAGGCTCATCTGGAATGGCAATCGGAAGCTGAGGAAACCTGAGGGTACTCAGATGCATCAGACCCCACATGATGGTCAATGAGATACAGCGTTAGCCCGACAAAGGATTGCAGTTGCTACCAGATCTTTTTTAAGGTAGAAGTGTAATATATTCGAGACGAGTGTTCTGCTTTGAAACTAGGTGAACTAGATGAACTTAAGTCATCTGACATTAATTTTTTCAGTCTGGTTTTCAGATTTTTCAGACTTTCTTTGCTTTACCACTCTGTCTTCCTTACATTCAACAAAGAAGTCACATTCCTGCAGCCTTTGAATTCCTAATTCACAACCTTGATTTGCTTTAGTACAGGATTTGGGGATACAGTTTGTATCTGTAATGTTAAAATATATTTTCAAAATTAAGAATTAAAGCCTCAATTTGAATTAGAACTGTATCCTTCCAGACTGAAGTAGCTGAGGATTGGCTTCATAGGCCAGTTTGTAACTGTTCTTGGTTAGTTGGCAGAAGGCATTTAAAAAGCCAAGTCAATATCCAGTAGGAATGAAAGCTAGTAAAAATTTGTATTTAAAACATTGTTGATGAAAAACCAAGTTTTTGCCTAAAAATATAACTTTTCTTCAAAATTCTTTGATTGGTTCATTCGTTTTGGGCTGAAAGAGGTAAAGCCTGAAAAATAGTTTGGGCGTTATATATGAGTAGCTTAAATCTTTTTGCAGAAACTTTGCAAGCAGTTTAAGTAGCAACACTGAAACAATAAAGCTTGCCTGGAATTTTGGATCATTAATCAGTGTTCTTCTTACAGAAATGTTGCTTGAATTGGCACAGTCCCACACATTGATGGGAAGGAACTGAAGAATGAAGAAGTCCTTTTATTTAAAAGCAAAAAAGTAACACTCTAGAAGCATGACTAGCAATATTATACTAAAAATAGTTGCTTTCTTTGAGTTTTTAGCTGATTAATTGGTTATGTAAGAGAAATATTTATAGCTTAGGAGCAACCCAACTTGCATGCCCAGAAAGTATAGCATGACATGGAAAATTGGGAGAGAATAGCTGACATAAAAAAGACTTTTCTTCACTTTCTTGTCATCCTAATGCTATGCTATGCTATGCTATGATTTAGCACTGAGTTTAAGAGACACAATCAAAACCAGGATCCTTTTAGCCCATTCAGTTGGTTCTTAGGATGGCACATTTTTCTTTGAATGAATGAATGAATGGATGTCCTAAAAGCAGAGCTGGTTGGTAGATGTAAGTTTGGTTGGTGGATTGTAGTAACTGAAGATAGTAATGATAATGTCTCATAGTAATGACAGTTTCTCAGATGGCAATGTCATTCCTTCCACATTTCAACTGACTTTACCTAGCTACATTTAATATTTTTCTTGTAGAACAAGTGAAGGCACCATATGCCAAATATGTTTCATGTCATGACATCTCCACCAACTCACAACGATATATTACATCTGCCTTAAAAATTTTGCTCCTTTTTAGTAATCGTTTTATGTAAGAATGCCAACGTTTTCTTAAAATGAGTGAAGTCACTAACTTATCAAGCTGTTGCCAACACACTAGCAGTAGAGAAGGAGCAGAGCCTAAGAAGTATGTGAAATGTGTTCTTTTTCCTCTTTCTAAAATTTTCAATACTTCTTGTTTCCTTGAGTGAAGATAGGATCAGGAAAATGAACTTTTGCACTCTGCGTTTTGTCAGTTTCCATTTCAACTTACTCTGTGTGGACTAGAACAAAACCTTTTCCAAGTAAACAGAATATATGAGATTAAATGAGAAAGATGAGAGATGAAAAGCCAAATAACTAGTAAATTCTGGCTGCAGCCAAAGCAAAGGAGGAGAGAAGGTGGTGCAGAGGGAGTGGATAAGGACTGCCGGTATAAGAACACACAGAACTGCTGTCTGCAGTGTGTTGCTGTCACTTGTCTTTGCAAAATGGACTCATGCAGTCTTCATCATTATTGTTGCCCCTTCTGATGGTGCCCTGCTGTTAGCACTGCCCCTAACTCAAGAAGCCTGCTTTCCATGTAAACACTCAACTTTTATTTTTCTTGAAGTCAAGCTAAGAGAACAAGGCAATGAAATCCCTATCCAGCACCTTAAAACTACAAGTTCAGATGAAAAAGCGTAAAGCTGTTTTTCAGGTGCATCTACATTAGTCTCCTATTCTGGATCAGGAGTTATGTCTGAAGTCAATCTCGTGGTCATCCCCACTTACCAGACTTTGGTTCACCTTGCAGAGCAGTGTTAGGGTAGGCAAACTAGATTTCTTTCAGGTGAAAGTAAACCAAAAATTAATTCCAGAAACACACCTAATTTGCTCCAGACACTAATGGGCACTCTAAGGAGCAGACTAAGCACTAGTCTGAAGTCAGACTCCCTGAAATGCAAGTAGGGGGGGTCAGTGGAACAGACTGTTCCAGTCTGCAGCTCCGCTTCAGCCCCACTTGCCGACAAAATACTCTTCTTTATTCAGGCTCTCTTTCACTCACTGTGACCTTGGTTCAACCAGTCTGTGTCTGTCCCCCAGTTCTGCCTGCACAGAGGCTAGTTCTTCCCTTCGCTGTTAAAAATCAGCAAAGCACAGGGAAATGAGTGAAGTGGTGTAGCTTCACACCAGTGGAAGATCTCAACTCTCCTGCTCTCGTCTGCCAGCTCTGGCTCTCTCATGCTCAAAAGATTTTGAGAAAGAAAAGCTGACAAGAGAAGGATGACTTGTTGGGACACATGCAGCAGCATTTTTATGATGGCTCCAGCCAGTTTTACTTCAAAAGTACTTCAAGAAGCAGTGCACCTTTGGTTTGATTTTTAAATGGTAATGTTTACTCCTTGTTAAAACCAAGACTTGCCTTACAGTAGACAATTTTGGACCAAATCTGTCCACTGCTCACACTTTTAAATAGTCACAAAAGAATTTTAACAGTTGCCTATAAATTTAATTGCTTCATAGCAATTATTATGTCTGCATTACAGAATAGTATATGTTTTTTATTACCCTTAGGTCCCTTTTTAATAGGAGTGCTGTGCTTTGTACAAGTCAATTATTTTTGATAGTTACAGTAATTAATGTTTAATTATATTTTATTAGCCTCATTTTGTTCAACTACCTTGGAACCAATCCAAGCATTTCTAAATGCTATACTTCATGTGTGCATGTGTGCACACATCTGCATACTCTTCATGCGTCCGTATGTGCAACCAGTGAGTGCATTATTCTCACAGAGGAGGAAATATGAGACTCATCTCAGAAGCCGATGGAAACATATGTGCTGTCCTCTTTCCCATGGCTGTCGATGGTTTACCTCGTGCACATCTCACAACTGCAAGCAGATCTCCCATTTTTCTTCTACACAGACACATATCTGATGTCTCCCGGCAGCTACTTCTGATGACTTTAGAACTATATTTTCAATGGATTTCCTCAAGCACATGTATGAGTGACTTTTCCCCTCTTATTCCTTTATTTTTACTTTCTGCTCTTGGTTGGCTTTCTGCCTCCTTCCCCTTTCATTTCTCTTTTCCCTGGGAATGAACTTTGCTGCTTTTTCTTCTCTTTATTTCTGATCTCTCTTCCTTTATTTTTCTTTCTTTTTCTCGAATCTTTCATTGGTTTCTCCCTTTCCTTTTCTGTCTTTCTTCCCCACTTCAAAGGAAGTAGGAAACCTCTGTCTTCCTCTGAAGTCTGTCTCGTAAGTCTCACACTCCACCAGGTGTATACCCTGTCTCAAAAGCTATATAGCTCTAGCAGTTTATATTTTGTTTCACTTTTTCTGTCTGGGGTGGTACTTCTATCCTCCTCTCTCCCTTTCTCCGTAGAGAGAGAATATCCTTCCTGGATGTGAATATTGCATTTAATTTGTTCTTTCAAAAATGTGTACTTTTTAATTTCTGAATTTTCATTGAATCTTTATATGTTTGTCAATTTTCCTGTGAAATGAGGATAGCACCACAGAACTAATATTAACTGTGCTATCGTTTATTGGAATTTTTTGTTCTTAAAAGAAAATACCACCATGTGAAGATACCACCACACCACCTGTGATTCTGTGGTTCTGTGAATGGCAGTGACCAAACATGGTTTCCCAGCAAGTTCAGGAGACTCACGACCTTATGGATGTTTCTCAAGTCCCAGAGAAGACTCCACCATTAGGGAAAATTTGTTGGCTACGCGCACATTACTATCATCTGCTCTCTTTCTTCTTTGTTTTTTCCTAGTTTCCATGGTTGATCTTTTTCCATCAGTGCAGCAGCTGTGACTAGTTTTATTCAGAGTAAACATTTATGTTACGGAAGTATCCAAAGGCCTGAATCAGTCTTCGTAACCTAGGTGTCATACGTTTGTAGAAAAGAAGACTCCGTCAGCTGGGGGAACTACTGCTATAAATGGCTGCAATGTGAGTTGTGCTGTGTGCTGCTTTCAAAGCCAACCTTTCTAGCATATTTGCCCATACCATGGGGCAAAAAAAGGCAGCTCTGCACAACTTCTTGAGGCTGTCATTCGCTTACCGGGTGTTTTCTGTTCTCTTCGGTGATGATTAAGTTCACCGCAGTGAATTTTGCACATAAATCAGGGATCAGAGTCACCAGTGAGGTTGTGGAAGCGGCCTGAGTCGTCTCACTGTTTAATTCCTCTTCATGGAACCACGGTAAAACAATGCTGACATATCAGATCTGGGAGATGGATATTTTGCATGTTGAAGGACAGCTGGTGTTTCCTGGCCGTCTCTGCCTGCTGCCTGTTCCTGCTTCCTTCCACTTTGCTATGAACGTTTGCAACTCAGTGTGTAAACTTGGACAGAAGCTCCGCACTCCAGCCCGGAAAACGTTGCTGAGGAGTTAGCTATTCAATATAATCCTTCTCACGCTGATTTATTAATGCTTGTTGGGCATCAGTTACGAAGAACACAATGAGAATAATAGAAATGGCTGTGTATTGACACATGTTAAAGAACATTTTTGAACTGGTGGAAGGAAAGCTGCTTTACGTAGTGTATTAGATAGAGCAATGGAAACTGAAGAAGACTGTCTCTTCTGAAGACTAGGAAAAGATAAATTAAAAATTATTTCCAGCAGTATAAAAACCATTGACAAATGCCATAAAAAGGTAGGGATCTGAAAAACAGATCACGTCTTGGAAAGACATCCAGGAGAAATTATGGATGGACTACAGGACTCACTGAAGTGCTCATAGAGGCAGACAGAGGGTGGTCCTGCTGTCCTACAGGTACTGTGGCAGGATGATAATACAGGTTCATTTTGAGACTTCGTAGAATCATAGAATGGTTTGTGTTGGAAGGGACCTTAAAGATCATCAAGTTCCAACACCCCTGCCAGGGGGCAGGGACACCTTCCGCTAGACCAGATTGCTCAAAGCCCCATCCATCCTGGCCTCGAACACTTCCAGGGAGTGGGCATCGACAGCCTCTCTGGGCAACCTGTTGCAGTGTCTCACCATCATCACTGTAAAAAATTTCTTCCATATATCCAGTCTAAATCTACCCTCTTTCAGTTTAAAGCCGTTACCCCTTGTTCTATCACTCCAGGACCTTGTAAAAAGTCCCTCTCAGTTTTCTTGTAGGTCCCTTTTAAGTACTGGAAGGCCGATATAAGTTCTCTCCAGAGCCTGCTCTTCTCCAGGCTGAACAACCCCAACTCTCTCAGCCTTTCCTCGTAGCAGAGGTTCCAGCCTTCTGATCATATTTGTGGCCCTCTTCTGGACCCTCTCCAAAATGTCCGTGTCTTTTTTGAAGACTTTTTGAAGATTTCTGTGTTGGATACATTCTTGTCTCCTTCCAGGCAGAATGCTTTCACTAGTACGCATTATCAGATCAGACCAGATATTTGCCCACTATATAAAAGTTCAATAAAGCAGAGTGGGGCTTGGGTGAGTACCTAATTATTCATCTATTTCAAAGGCTTACATTTTTTTATCACAAATCCATTATGCCCTAAGGAATCCTTCCAAAAACACTTAATCGAACCCAATATGTTCCCATTAAAAACTTGAGCAAATCAGCATTTTCCATTGCTTATCATCAAAAGTTTACCAACCGGCTCTAATTGCCAAATCTAATTGCCAGGAGCCAATAAGCATTTGTAGGGGGACTAAAAGCGAGCATCGCTCATCTACCCTTTACCCGTTGCCTGAACAGGAACTGCAGAAGGCACAAACAGCTTTGGCAAAGGTACTGCTGGTCCATTCTACCAAAAGCAACCCTGATGGCAGCCTGCTCAGAGATGTTCACCACCACATAAGGATGTGCAATGAAGTACTCGAGGGGGTTCTTCAGGCACATAATACTGTTCGGGAATCACTCAGCCGACTGAAATGGCCCCTTCCCTCACTTAGCTGCAGTAATGCTCACGGGCGTGACATTAAACAAACTCTTACGATGCATCTAATTAAATGGGGGCTGAGCACTGTATCCCTCAGTGTTTTAATGCAGAGTGTGGATTCTTCCATGGCTAACTCACATCAAGCCAGTGATAGCTGTTTTGTAATGAGATTACAAGACCTGATAATAGCTCCCCAGTTATTACCTCTATGCCAAGACATTTGTAACTGTAAAAGGTATTATAAATAGGAGACTGGAGAGTGCATTCCAAAACCTTCTAACTAGGAGATGGGAAGCAGCTTTACAGCTTGAGCAGATTTACTACTTCCCCCAAAGAAATCTCTCACTTCCAGAACTGAGAAAGAGAAATCGCTGGAAAATGCCCAGATGTGATTGTGTGCAGCCACTTTTACTCCTGTCAGCTCCAGTCCCATGCATCTGCTTGCAGGCTTGAACCCAAGCAGCATCAATCAGATAAGCTGGTATGGCACATGAAGAAACACATTCTATTTATATTATTTAAAAAATACATGAGAATTTTGTAACTTGTGTTTCCCAGCAGAAGACTTTAAAAAAAGACTGAAAGCATTGATGTTTCCAGTGCGATTCATACTAATCTAAAAAGGCAAAGGCAAATTCAAAGACATCACTAATTAGAAGAGATAGCACTTAAAAATAGTGAAAATACCCAGCACTGTACAAACTATTTCTTAATCTTAGTAATAAATGTAGACTGTAAAATATTAACAAAGATAATGAGTAACAGATCAGAATTTATTATGCAAGACTTGATTTACCATAACGAAGAGGGATTCATTAGAAATAGATTACAATGTACAGTAATAATAACAGACAATTATTGAACATAATAAATCTATGTAAAGAGAAGGATGAGTTAATGACTGTCTTTTCCATTAGAGGAAGAAAATTCATCTGATCCTGTAAACTTGAGTCACTCTGCTCTTACTGTCCTCAGATTTTCCCAGTGAGAACAGGTCTGTGTGACAGAAGAGATCCATGAATAAGCAGAAATGGACTCTTGTCTGAAGGAGATGTTGTAGAAAGAGGCATAAGCTCAAAATGCCCCTCTCCTCTTTACTTTTCAATTATTTTTTCCCCATTAAAGTCTAGCCTTACTAACATAATGACCACAAATAAATGGATTGGACAAAGATAAAAGCAACGACACTGGTAAATGGTACATTAATATTTCTATCACAGCCAACATATGCTATTTATTACTATTCTGTTTGTTTTAATATTTTTATTTCTTATTCAGTTCAGTTAGATGATAAGAAAGGAGGTTGTGTGGGGTTTTAAACAAAGATTTAATTAATAGACAGAGCACATTGTGGCATTATATTTCTAATATTCAAATTTTGATGTTATTTTAAGTGTTTTCTTAAAAAATTGATTCCAGTGGGAGATTCTTTTATAGTGCTTCAGTATGTCAGAAATAACAATTTTTGTTATCTGTGACAAGCTTTCTGCCATTCCATCTCCAGGAAACATCTGCTTTGTGAATTGTTCAAACAGTAAACAGTTCTTTCTAGGTTCTGTCATCGTTTTTCTGATTTTCCTCCTACCTTTTGGTCCTGTACCATTCAGCGCAAGAGCAAATCTCTGAATGATCCAGTGATCATGTTAGGCTATTTATCATAACCCTAATAGACAGCATTTTCTGGATGTTTCCCAGCTGACAGTGTTGGGACCCAGCATGCTGGACTTGCTCATGAAGCTTCATGGATCTTAAGAGTTGATCATACTTTACATCCTGCTTACAGGTCGGAGATAGGTGGACACTATCTTTGTCTTCTGCTCGAGAGCGCAGTCCCTGTTTCGCTGGCTGGTGACCAATAGTATTGTTTTTGTTATTTCTGGTATTACTGACAATAACTGTAGTAATAAACATCTTGCTAAGAGTTACTTATTTAGAGAAATGTCTTTCCGTCTGCTTTTTTACTAAAGAAGTATGCTTTCAGAAATGGTTTGGGGTTTTTTTTGCTTTTAGAAGTTAAATGCTTTCATATTAATGAGGCAGTCCAGAGCAGCTGGCAGATCCTCACTGTTCCTCAGAATGATTAACCTTAAGCAGGATGGAACATTTGTAAATTTAAGATTAAAAAAATCTTGACTTTGAAAACAAGGCTCTTGATGCTATCCTATGAATTTTAGATCTAAATCTAAATTTCTGATCTCTGTAGCAAAATACAAGTAAAAGCTGAGAAAAGCTAATAAATCACTCTCTGATCTGAACTGAGCTCCATTAGAAATAGAAATTTGTTGTTTAGAATGTACGCCTCTTGGCTCTCATTAAGGCCTTGTAGAAATGATACACTGTACTTGAAAACCATAGATTGGAAAATAAATACATTCACACTGTATTGCTGGGCCAGTGCTCTATATCCCAGTGGTAAACTTAGCCTATTAATGGCTAATGCTTTAAAGAAACACAAAAGCCCTAAGGCTAGACTTGTATTGCATTGTAGCTGCATAGTAGCTGCAAATACTAATCAAAGCTTTTGAACTTGTGAAGTAGCACATTGTCCTTGATCATCTGTAACTGAGTCTAGACCAACTTTTGACATGGTTTGGATAATTGCTCCTGCCTGAAAATGTCCGGTATCTTTTCTAAAACAGCTTTGTCCTCCACTTAACTGCCGAAATAAAAGAGACGTGCTCAACAGGACAAGCAGCACTGTGTTAGGCACTGGACACTGGGGCCCTGATTTTGCGAACACAGATGTCCATGATCATCTGCTCCACTGAGGTGACTTTTGGAAACCCCACAGCAGTCCCGTCTCCCTGCCCTGCTCTCAGCATCTCCTTCCCCACCGTTGCAGAGAGTGAAGAGCCTCAGCACTAGGCTTCTCTTTGTGATTTGCTTTGTTCTCTCCTTCCCTTGCCTTCCTCCCACCTTTCCTATGCAGTCTTCATCCAAGGCTCCTTGTGACTGGAGGTGAGATCTCTTGCTGCCTGCTGAGGCTAGAGACGAGTATTTGCAGGACTGAGAGCACACGGATGTCCTTCTCTTCCATCTCCTCCTTGTCACTCAGGACACAGGGCGCTTTTCTTTCTGCCTTGATGGTCTGTATGAAGCACACAGTGCCAGTGGGTACTATACTGCCTCTTGACTTGCTCACTAGAGCCAAGAGCATCCATCATCGCTCCTGGCTTAGATCTGGGCTTGAGGGACCAAATGTTTCGGTCTTCCAGCTAGCTGCCAAATATATTATGCAGCATTACAGAACATAGTGGGGGGGGGGG
>Ga0065711_1038202_pt1 | contig 19033 bp, 12 predicted proteins | sample Hoacrofraction12_FD_59098 | JGI IMG/M metagenome (GOLD analysis project Ga0065711, IMG submission 59098) | Hoatzin crop microbial communities from Cojedes, Venezuela - Epithelial fraction 12 v2 (version 2) | ecosystem: Host-associated > Birds > Digestive system > Esophagus > Crop | place... | reverse complement strand
GAATGTTCAGGGTTGGAAGGGACCTCTGTGGGTCATCTAGTCCAACCCCCTGCCGAAGCAGGGTCACCTACAGCAGGCTGCACAGGACCTTGTCCATGTGGGTCTTGAGTATCTCCAGAGAAGGAGACTCCACAGCCTCCCTGGGCAGCCTATTCCAGTGCTCCGTCACCCTCAGAGGGAAGAAGTTCTTCCTCATGTCCCCTCTCAGCCTTCTCTTCTTCAGGCTGAACAAGCCCAGCTCCCTCAGCCTCTCCTCACAGGACAGATGCTCCAGTTCCCTCATCATCCTCGTAGCCCTCCGCTGGACTCTCTCCAGTAGCTCCTCATCTTTCTTGAACTGGGGAGCCCAGAACTGTATGCAGTACTCCAGTTGGGGCCTCACCAGGGCAGAGTAGAGGGGCAGAAGTCCTGGCCCAGCGGCTGCTCCTGCCCGCCTGATGCACGCCAGCGTGCTTTCCAGCCTTGCTCTGCGGAGCTGGGTAGGGAAACGGCCCTCGCTCAGCGGCCAAAAGTAATAAAAAAAAAATTGAAATTTGTTCCGGCTCTTCTACTGGTGATAAGAAGAGGGAGGTCTGCGGCCCAAGGCTGAGCTCCTCCGTCACACAAACATTTCCGATTTGTGCCAATTTTATCTAATAAGGCAGGTGGTTGTCTCTGACATTTAAATTGCACAAAGCATTATTCTACAGCATTTAGTCCAGCTTTTATGATGCGGGGAAAAGGATGAAGCTCAAATATCAGAAAGAAGTCATTGAGTAAGGGAGGAAATACTTGGAACAAAAGTAATAAACTGCTTTATGTTCTTCTTGCCCTTACAGAAAGCCAGTGCAGCTGCTGAGTATAAGAAGGGATAATCCCCAGGCTTGATCCACCTAATTTTGAAGCCTTTCTGTTGATATCAAGGAGAAAGAAATCTATCCACCTGACTGTTCCAAGAATTAAAAGGGTAAAAAATAGCAACGGCTCAATATCTCGTGTCTTCTGACGCGCCTCCAAGAAAGCAGCAGGGCTGGATTGTGCCAGGGCAGTCCTAAAGGCCCAGCTCAGAGGGTGAGCACAGAGTAAGCCAGTTCAGGCAGATAGCAGGTCAGAGAGCAGCTGAAAAACTCTGTTATGATAAGAAATAGAGGAGGAAAATGCAGAAGTTAAACCAGAAGAAGGTATTGCAAGAACTGTATTTAGGGGAGAGGAAAAGTACAACCTGCAGCAGAAGTAAGCTTAGAAAACTAACCCAAGGGGACCCAGGTGCCAGATTTTTTTCTGTAACTGTAATTCCTCTCCTTTTTCTCTTTTCCACTGACTACAGAAAATGGTCTTCTTCAGAAAGTCTCCTCTCTTCTCTGTACAACCCACGCCATTTTAACGACCCCTGGAATCACCGTACTTCAGCACCCATCTGACTCTCTGTGTGTTTCTCCGTTTCCTGTTAGAGCTTTGTATGCCTGGACTGATGGCAACCCCCGGGGTCACCATGTTATGGACCTGAAAGGAGATCTTAGCTGCAACTGAACGATTTGCCCCTATGTTTTATTTACCTGCTTATTACAGTTCAGCGCACCATGTGCAGCCAGCTACTTGGGAGATGCTCACACAGCGATCATCCCTGCTGCGTGCTGTGGAGGGAACAAAACTAGCTTTAGACTAGTTGTAGGAGCACGAGGTATGGGCTGAAGGGTCTTTCCACAAACTTTAAAGCTTGTCCCAGTGTCTTTACTTCAGCCACCCTTGCTGCTGTGAAGGAGGTACACCTAATGGAATGGTTACCCCAAAATTCATGCAAGCTTCGTGCAAATCTGCACAGGTTTGTTTGACACTCCAATTAAAAAATGTAGTAACTTCTTGGAATCGTTGGCAGATATTCTTAGCTTCGAGCTCTTTTGAATATTAGCAGTTCAGGAGTCCCATGCATGTAAACAGATAAAGGGATTACACAGTACTCATCTCTTTCCCGGTGAAAGACTGGAAATAGGTTCGTTAAGTTCCACAGAAAAATGCAAAGGATGCTTTAGTTAACAGAAAGGCGATTAAATCTCAGTGTATCAGGCCTCCCTCTCAGATCAGTCAGGCCTGCTGAAGAACTTTGGGAAATAAACAATACATGATATTCCATATCTCAATTTCCACTCTCTCAAGTAGGCTGATTTATTCCTAAGTGCTGCATATATAAAATCCATTAAAAAGGAGCAGGCAAACCGAGACAGACAGCTACTTCAATACTCTGCTACAGCTAAAATGTTCAAAATTACTAGCACTTTCTACAAATGCACTGCAGCAGTTGCCACTCGCTCTGACGATGAACCTTCCTGACAACAGACTGTCAAAAAACAGTTCCAGAAGGAGGACGAGTAAAGCTAAGGTCATACGTTTTCAGTTTCCAACAGTCTTTCACTCAGGCACAAGGAACTTTGTATTTAGCTTCACTTTACAAAATGCAACCGTGCGAATTATGCTGATGATCAAATTAGTACCCGCAGCTTGAAGCTATTTTTTACCAATCGTGCATCATGATCTAAACAACAGGAGAATAAACATCCACACCGGCATGTGAAATAAAAAAACAGCATTTGACTGGATTATGTAGCACTGACTACTGAAAAATAAACGATTGCAAGGAAATAACCAAGTGCGCCTCTCTAATTTAAAAAATCTCCACAAGCTCAGCAAGCGGAACATGTAACAAGAACTAAAGACAGATTTATTTCATCATAAAAGCACCTGCCACTATTGTGCCAACCTGCTTCCTATGAAGAGCACATGTATACGGAGAAAGGTGTCAGCGGAGTGTAAAACAGCAACTGTCAGAGCTTGGAAATAAATTATGCCAATTTTAAGCACTGCTTGAAGGAATATAACAAGAGCAGCAGCTTCACTTGTGATTACAACGGGCAAATCACAAATATACAAGCTGTATTCTTACGAACAGTCCTTACAAAAGTAGCTTTAATGCAGTAGAAGTGGCTATGATACATTAGTCAAGCAGATAATGATTGTAAAGTAAATCTTTCCTTTTTCTGTAAAAGACTGGAAGCTCTTTAGTCGAGCAAAAGGTTAATTCCAGGGAATAATCTTTGAAATAGTATATATCAAAGTCTTTACTAACATCTGTTGATTAATGATTAGTTGGTACAGAAAGCACGGAAAGAATGATTTGTAATCGGCAGATCTTTTCCAAGTCTGATTACATTAAAGTAATCTGTAACCAAAAAAAGAGGTTCTCCTCTATTCAAGTCCTTCCTTTGCGATGCTCTAACTATTTCTGTGTTCATTTATGTTTTTCATAAAAGTTAGTGTTTTAAGGGATACTGAATTTGTTGGGCAAAGCAGCTGCTAGGCAGGGCAGCTTTGCTTACGAGCCTAATAAACTGTTGTTCCACAACAGCAGGTTTGTAGTGCTTCTGCCACACAGCGTTCAGAGGAGGAACACTGCCAGTATCTGCTCCCGATTTACCTTCATCCTTATTTAAAAGCATACAGGACAAAGAAATTGTACAGATTTAAGTAGTTTTGGGGGTATTTAAAAATATTCTAAGGAAGGAATTTTTATCTTGCACACTGATGGCAATGGCTTCAAAGGGGACAACCTTTTTGGCACAGACCGGGCGATGCTGCAGATACTGCTGGCTGGGAAGAGTGACAAGATCTAGTGCTGTAGCATGGCGTTGTTCAGGCGTGCTCTCAGCAAACAGATGAGGAGGAAGGAGGGAAAAAATCCCCACCAAACCCTTCTACTCTTTGTGAGCATTCCCACTCACTATCTGTTATGGAATTGTGTTGGTTTTAGGAAAGCTGGGAAGTTGGCCAGTAGAATAACCAGACGCCCATGTCTCAGATGACACGTACCCAGTGGTGTTTCCACAGGAACGGGTAAATGCTAAACCTGGTGCTAACTAGGGGGAGGGAATGGGCAAACCTTGTGTGTCTTCATGGAAACTGAAGCACAGAGCAATGGCACAACTTGCCAACATTGATTTTTAAACCAGGAGTTCTGCTAAATAATGCCCGAATCCCACCTCTCGATGTAGCTTCAGGACATACCTCAAAGCATTACACTCCAGTCCTTTGAGAAGACTGGCTGAATGTAAAGCTGGTAGCAGTTACAAATACCATTTCACTCACAGAGATTACACTCCTAAAACAACTCTAATCAAAATACTTACATTTCACAGACATAAAAAACAACAACCATTTCGATCAACCAAAACATGATCGGTCGAAATCAACTTTCCTCTCAGTGTTTTGACTTTGTCCATTGTATTCTGTAACATTTCCTCACTAGGTCACATCTGACTTAGCTTACAACCACTCAGGCCGGCTCACTGGATTGAATGTCAGTGGAGATAAAATACACTCCTGTATTTCCATGAAATTAGAGAAAACAAGGAAGGGCTGATGCCCTGATCCATCTGTAACATTAATTTCTCAAGTAAGACCAACAAATTTTGCATGTTCTGAATTACACATGATTTTTTAATGCATTTATATTAGAGTGGACCGCACAGTGTAGGTAGATCTAAGTATCCAGTGCACAGGGCCAGAGCCTAAGATCACGCTGCTGTATAATCACCTTCAGCGAAACATCTCAGGATTGTTCATGTCCAGCAGACACAAAATATATATAATTCATTCCTGCCCACAGCAACAGCCGAAACAGCCTTATCTTTGTCATCTTTAACACTGAGATTCAGACCTTCCTCTGCTTTTGAAGGCAAATCTTACGCAGCACGATCACACTCCAAATATAAATCAATCATCTGTTATGTAGGGAGATCTTCACATTTCCTACCACAGCCTTCTGAGATGACAGATTTCCAAGAACCAGTCCCCTGAGAGCACTGGGTAAGTATGGGAGCAAATCACCAGCTGGTATCAACTGATGTAGCTACAGTAGCACCAAGGTAATTGCGCTGCTTTATGTTAGCTGAGGATCTTCCTCATAATTTAATGTACGTCAACACGGATCAACACAACCAGTGTTGCCACTGTGCATGATTAAACAGCCTGAGTAACTGCATTGTCTTGATACTGTGTTACGGACAGATGGACTAAAGGGGAGGCTGGATGTGTACATGAAAAAGAAATCCTTCAAAAGCTGCCAAAAGCAAAGATACTGCTTCTGAGTCAGGAAGTCTCTGACCCTAAAACTGTTGGAGTGCGAAAGAGTTCCTGGAGAAGTGTCACTAAACACTTGGTCTATTCTTATACTGATCTCTAAGCATTGGCTTTAAGCTATTGCTGGGAAAAGGGCATTAGACTGTTTGAAAGTCTTTGGAATACATGGATTTACAGGAATTCTATAGCAATGAAGTCCCACCGTGTTTCCATTCAAAATAAGGGAGTTCTGAAGTTCAGATTTTTTTTAGAAAAAAAAGTGTTATTCCTTTCCTTAAGAATTTCACATTACCCACTACTTTATCATACGCTGAAATGTTAGTTGGACTGTTCAATAACAGTATTTTTTTCTTACCATATATATAGGAAACTCCAACAAGCTCAAAGATGGCAATAATGACAAGAGAATAAGAAGCCGCGTAAGTGTCCACAAGCTGTAACATATACATTCCACCCTAAAGAAAAAAAAAGTAAAAGAGACATTACTCGTGGCATATAACTGCTGTCTCTCTTTGTATGTACCACAACTCCAACTGGCACTAAAGTAGGCAAAATGGACAGGAGCAGGACCCAGGACTCTCTATCCCAGGTAAGCATCCAAACATTGACTGGACATAGGCTCATGCCACACTATAGTTTCTTCCTTCTGGCTGAAGGAATATCAAATCCAACCGGAAAAAAATCAGAGGGTCCACCTGAGTCTGGTAGCTAACAGGCTTTGGGAAGAGGTTGGTTTCAGTCCTTTCAGATTAAGGACTGAACTGCAACGACACCTTCCGCCAGCAGTGTCTTTAACCACTTAATACTACAGCAAAAGCAAAATCACCACTGAAACCAGGAAAACCGTACTCGTGAGTCCAGCTCATCTCTTTGGAAAGGATATAACGCCCTGTCTTCAGGGGTTAAGCAGCAGAATTCAAGTCAAGGAAGAACTGAATCCATCCTAGGCTTTAGAGCAGAAAAGTTGGGCTGGTAGATGATGGGGTGAGGGGAAAGAAAGAGAAAGGGAGAAAAAGGAATAATGAAATAGTAAAACAGATTTTGTGCACCTCCTCTTGAAATTGCCGAGAGTTTATAATGCTGGAGGAATTAGTGGACAGAAGACGCTGAAGACTATCATCGGTAGATGAGAATTTCATTATTAACTCCACAGTTTGCCAAGACTATCAGTATATATTTCATCTGGGAGGGAAGGCACCCAAAACTGATGTGCATGTTTATATGACAAACGAAAGTTTTTTCCCTTAAATGAATACCTAATTTCCATTACTACTTTGGAGATGTTTGGCTAGGGAAATTTTCAAAAGTCTGATTCTCAGAAAGATATGAGCAGCAAAGTCTTTTAAGTATATCTCAGTCAGAGCATTCATTGAAAAAGTAAGGCTTTCAGACTCACCCAGTGTCTTTGCACATGCGGCAGAATTCAGCTTTCTCTTTTGCACTTGCACAGGAGGAGAATGGCCACCAGAGGGGGACCGGGGGCAGACAGCGATGCTCAAAGGCTGTGCTCTTACCTGAGTGATCATAGGAAATCCCATGATGAAAAAGGAGATGCAGCACCCAAGAGTGAACAGTGCCTTGTGCGTACGTAAGTATTTGGGGAACTCATCCGAAACAGAGGTCACTATAGTCTCGATAGTGGCAAACTGAAAGACAAAATAAAACGATTCGTATCACTGTACACAACATATACTAACTGGTCCAGTTGGATATATTGGAACATGAGAGAGAGTATTTTGAATCCCAGGTATCAGATGCTCAGATGTCAATGTCAAAGCTTCACCCAAATGATTCTGGCATTAATGGCCTTACTTCATTCTTCTGTTTGCAAAGACTTCCACTGACCACATTGAAAACAACCAGAAATCTCATGGTCCTCCAAACAAAAAATAGCAAAAATGAGAGGAAAAGAAGGGGAAACAAAAGCAGTTTACCATAGTGTCCAATCCAAGTGTCAGCAGCATCAAAAAGAATATTATAGCCCAGAATGGGGAGAGGGGAAGCCTGGTTAAAGCTTCTGGGTAAACCACAAAAGCAATTCCAGGACCTAGAAATGAGAAAAATAAAGGCTGTGATATTTGGCATTGCATTAATGTTTTTGACCAAACAGAAAAGAGGGAGATGTGAAGAGTCATGTGTCAAAGTATAACATAATATTACTTGATTTGATAAAGTAAAATAAAAAAATCAGATTCACTCTGCCCTATTTACAGAAAGATTTAACCATTGCAGAATTTAGCCTCCCATGATTAATTTCTATTTTGGTTGTAAGTTTCAAAATACTCCTACACTCCTACTTTCCAAGCTGCAGAATACATATTTAACCAGTACACCAATATACTGATCCAAACAAAAATCATGTACTACAGCTATCTTTCTTTCCTGCCCTATGATAAAATTCCTGCCACTGTCCCTGCTGAGTAGTAACCCAGCCTCAGATCAACACAGCAATCACCCACGCCTCAGCACGACAAGGATGAACAGAAAAGAAAATACCCTTCTTTAAATCGTCAAAACACAGTCAAATGAGAAGGAGAGAACATAGCAGATTCACAGAGTTGATATCAGACACAAGGTAATAACTACCATGAATCTAAGAAAATCCTCCCAAAATTGTGAAGTAATGCAAAGCAGTAAAAATGAGGAGATGGGGTCTTTTAAAGCCTTAACCAGGAATTTTCCTTTCTCTGTGGGTTTCATATCTTGGGCTATAATTTTTATTGACTGTAAAGAAAATTATTTTTACAAGTATGTTTAGATTTGCCTGGGAGCAAACGCTGCAGGAACGTGGCAGTAGCATTACAGTAGATGGCACTTCTTCTCTATCTATTCCAGCTAAAGGAGCGCCCACTTCAAATGCTCTGAAGGATGTTTGCCGTCAGGCGAGATACACGAGAGCCAAGCTGTGCCGATTCCATGACCCATGCCACAAGAAGGGGCTCCAAATTCACTCTGTCCTGGTCACTTCTAACCCAGATTATTGGATCCCATTTCCTACAGCTCTCCACGCTGTTTCTGTTCCAGAGAGAACTGTTGCTGTCTCACAAACTGAGAGAAAACACACAGTTCTGGCAGCATGTGAAATAATCTCCATGGGCAACTTGGGAAGGGTTTGGAGTTCCTTCTGAACGAAAGACAAATACGAGAGTTAACAACATTGTAAAAAAAAAAAAACAAACAACAAAACACCAGGCATGACTCAGTAAGTGTTGCTGCTTTTAAAATGTGCCACGGAAAAACGGCTTTTTGGAATAGGAAGGTGCATGCAGAATTGCTATGTAGTCATGAACACGTTCTTTCATTTCCTGATTAAAGATTTCTTCCTGACTATTGGAGATAAGGGCTCTGTTTGCACTAGCTAACTGCATGTAGAAGTTGAATTCAGTCTTGGAATAATTAGCTCCTATTAATCACAATTTTAGTAAAAGTTTAATTATAGAATATGAAAGTGCATATCTCACCATCTCGACCCCTCATAACTCTCCCAGATACCACGTGCCAGGGAGCATCCAGGCACAGGTAAACAGTCACAGGGGGGCTGGCTCCCACCCTCCCCATCTCCAGACATCAAGCTTCCATTTTATATTACTAAAATTTTTCAACTGCAGCCTGTTCTTAATCCAACTGAGAGAGCAACATGAAAATACATTGTCCTGTCTTTCCCTCCCTGAAAAGTGTTGTATTTGTTCATCAGGTACTCGAATTTTTCTTGAAAAGAAGATTCTAAATGAAAAAAACACTATATATTTCATAATAATATTTTAGGAGGAAAAATAGAAAAAAAATCCTTCCCTTTTCCATTAAAAGTTTCATTCCAGGTTTTAAAAACCTGAAGGGAGATCAAAATCATTCTTGCTGTTCTCTCCTTCACTGCGAAAAGAAATACATCTTTAGAATAAAAAAAGGTAGGCAGGGACAAGGGCTGACTCTTTTCCCCACCTGCTGAGTCTGCTTTTTAGTTTTATTAATTGAGTGTGCTATCTCAATCTGCAGTTATCGCTAACCTTCTCTCTGCCTACTGTACAGTCATCTTCTGTTATGTGACGAAATTTTGTTTCCCCTATCACAGAGAGCAGTGAAGCCTCATCCTTGCAAAATATTTTTAAATGGCCTCAATGGGCTCTTACAAGCGCACTGACAGCCCTAGAATACGATGGTCTCATGATAGCTCTTTTCACATCCCCTGGAACAGCTGCTGAAACAGCTGGGAGCAGAGAGCTCCAGCCTGTCACTGGTTGCTCACTCAAAGACCACCAGCAAGCACGCAACAGAAAAGGGGCTGCGATCCCCTGCGCTCAGTATTAATGCCACCTCCAGGGAGATGAGCCAGCCGAGCCGCCTTGTTCAGGGTGTTTCCTCCCCCATCCCCAACAGCCATGTCTCTCCATCCCCTCTCCATCCACCCCTTCAGAGCTCACACTGCAGCTCCACTCAAGCATGGCTGCTTCGAGAAGGATTTGAATCTAACTCCTTGCAGTAGTTTCTGCAACTGCAGTGTGGTTTAGATTTTGGAGTTGGGTTTTTTTATTTGTTATTTGTTTCTGGATGTGGGTAAAACAGAAAGATTAACGGAAACGCTGCTCCTAAAACACCTGGCCTGAAACGGTGTTTTTAAAACATAAAGGTCTAATTCAGCCAGAAAATGAGGACAACAACAAAACTTTTCTGTTCCCCCTTAGCTGACTGGCAGACCAAAGAGAAAAGATGAGGCACTAAAGACTGAATTGATACTGCATTGTCTTGCAAGCGTAGTATCCCCTAGTACTTGATATGGACTAAGACATGGACTTGTTGGAGCAGGGCCAGAGGAGGCCCCAGCAATGATCCGAGGGCTGGAGCACCTCTCCTGCGAGGAAAGGCTGGGAGAGTTGGGGCTGTTCAGCCTGGAGAAGAGAAGGCTCCAGGGACACCTTACTGCGGCCTGTCAGTACTTGCAGGGGGTTTATAATAAAGATGGACACAGATTTTTAGTACAACCTGTTGTCATAGGACAAGGGAAATGGTTTTAAACTAAGGAGGGTAAATTTAGACTAGATATAAGGAAGAAATTTTTTATTATGAGGGTGATGAAACACTGGAAAATATTGCCCAGAGAGGCAGAAGATGCCCCATCCCTGGAAACCTTCAAGGCCAGGTTGGATGAGGCTCTGAGAAACCCGATCAAGTTGAAGACATCTGTGTTCATTGCAAGGGGTTGGACTAGATGATCTCTAGTGGCCCCATTCAAACCAAGTCATTCTATAATTCTACGTGCTATCAAGAAACAGTTTGCCAGCTGACCATCCTACAAACATCTCCTCTCAGACCCTCCAGCTGAATCCCCAGCCTGGTTAGCTGCCCATCCCACCACGAGTCAGCTTGTGCAAGTCCCAGACTAACTGCCTGTGACTGAACTGCAGCTCACCAGCTTCCCTGGGCTGCCATGTACCAACCAAAGGAGTTGCAGAAATTGCATGTGACCCAGCACATTTATTTGCATCTCTGAGATAAGAAGTACTGCAAATTCTGTGGGATTATCCATGCTTCAATTTACAGAGAAGAAATAAGCAAAAAGAAACTTAGAGCCCTTCCTTTTTCTTAATCAGCAGCAACATCTTGTTCCCTCCTCTGTTATTGTGCTCCTTTCACCTGTAGTAGCTGGTTTCTAATAAACAATTAGAAACATTAGAGTTCTCAGAAAATGTATTTTTCAAGAAAAAATAAAGAATGCTTCACCTGTTTCACCACCTCTTGTTCCTACAACTACAGAATTTCTGTGTCCCCAGCTCTTGTTGTCTGTTTCGCATTTAGCTCCCACAACTTTGTTAAATGCAGATCAATCTTAATACCTAATTTGTCCTGAAATACTTACAAATATTACCATACAGAAAACTATGGAATGTTGTCTTGATTTCTATCCCGCTCTATATATACTTTATATATACTATCTATATATTCTATATATATTATTGTCAACTCTGATACAATTTCTGAATCACGATGCTTAGTCACGCAGGTACTTTAGGCTACGTGTAGCACCTTGTAGCACTGAATTTATCCACACAACAAACCTGTCAGGAAAACATTTAGCGTCCTCATCTTCATGCAGACAGTGAGACACGTCATGTCTAGACGCCACGAGTAGGCAACATTCACTTTCTGAACTTTTCGGTGCTTCTCCTTTTGCTCTGTGCTATCGTGGGTTGAGGGGGATAGCATTGGGAAACTTGCCCATGGCTCACAGAGAAGATATTAATCACATCCCTCCAGTGGCTGGAAATTACTGTGTCTGTGCTGAAAGCTAATACAATACACTTAGCACCCTCACGTGCTCACAGAAACAGCTAGGTTGAGGGAAGTGTAAATACGGATACAAGTTATTACAAAGTTCTTACAAACTTGTCTTTTTAACACTGTTCAAAACGATCTTAAAGATTTGGGTGTTGGTTGGCTTAGAGCCAAAGTGCTGCACGTTTCACAGGAAATGTAGGACTAGACTAAGGTAACAATCCCATCAGATTTTCACAACCTCTTAAACTTCTCTGAATCTTACCCCAAAAGCTCCTCCCTTCCTCTCTCCTGCTACTTCACACCAAATCAGACATGACAACACCAATTCTTCTGTCCGTCACACTCTTACTCACATTCAGCTTTACCAGTTAAGACCTTTCAGCATCTCACTTCACTAACCAAGATCTAATCAGTTCTTCAGAAATTTTTTACTTCCCCATGGAGGCAGCTCCTTGCTCACCATGTTTCAGAAGTTCAGTCCACCTCTTACACCGTATTTCTCCCACCTCCCATATCGTGAAGCCCACCATCCTCCTACCCAAGATTTCCACCATCAGGGACACCTTTTACCTTGAAGAGGATTTGACAAGCAATAGCAGAGATAAATAAGGCAGCCAGCGACTGCTTAGACTATGTGAAGGAGACATTTCACCCTACCCCTCACCAGCCATTTACATAAAGATTTGAAATTACTCTCAGCTTGCTTCTTTCTTTTACCAAATAAGTGATAAGGAGGCTTCAAGTAATATCTTGACTTCTTGGTGTACTTCCCAGTGTACCTTCTCCCATGCAGAAACACCTAGAAGTAGTTTACTAATCCACTCCAGTTTGAAGCCATTATTCCCACCGTCAATGCCACCATTAATAATAGAGCTGAAGGTGCCACCAGGTACCTAAGGAATGAAACAGCAGCATATCCTACCTTGGTCTGCCACAGCTTCAATATTCACTTTGAGTTCATTTGCCATGAAGCCAATAACTGAGAAGATGACAAAGCCTGCAAATATACTTGTGGCACTGTTGGTACATGTGACTATCAACGTGTCCCTGAAAAGAAAACACAAGAAGCCACGTCACCTTGCCGTAATTCATGCAAGGGAGAGTTTTGTGCACATTTCAGGAATCTCTCTCATGAGCACCCACAGCCTGTGGGAACGCTGATGAAGGTACACTTTTACAGTTATCTTTTACACTTACAGTTACTTTTACATTTTTACAGTTATCGGGTATGTTTGATGCTGATCAGGGACGACAGAAGTCCTCATAACGCCCCCTGGAATCAGTTGTGCATGTTTCCATCACCCACACTCTACACAGAAAGCCACAGGCCAAGCAGGAGGAGAAGGATTTCTGCTCTCGGCCTCTCTGAAGAAGGTAGCAATGACGACATGATTTGTAACGCAGTGTTTCACTCTTTCCCTGACATGGATATCTGCTCACTGTATTACATATGGACTAACCACCGTCATCCAGGCAAGGCGATTTTTGTCCTGTATCTTTCTTGTATTTATACACAAGATTTCACAGTTAGGCTTTCTGTACCTTGCAGCACACTCTTAAACACCTTCTCATCTGTAGAGGATTCCCTGGTACAATTTTCCATTGCTGTTGTTAAGGGAAGCTCAAGAAATCTATACCCAAATATCATATTATACTGGGTAATATACGTGACCTGGAAGAAAACCAGCTCTCTTGATCCCCATTCATAATTACTACATTTTTGGTAGGATTTTTATGTTTTCTTCACAATATGCGTGTCCAGAAGATGTCCGCTTAAACTACTGCAACTCTGGAACAAACTAGTCACTTCAAAGGTGGGGTTTTTTAAGTGGGCTAGAATTGCTTGTTCTTACTGCTATTTGTTTGTTGGGAACAGAATGAAATATAACTTGAAAAGCTGTCAAGAACCTCACTGAGCTGGCAAACTTCTGGAATCTGTAACAGACCATCTCTTAACAGGAATGATTATGTTAAATCTTCAGGCCTATAGAAAAAAATGGCAATATTCTGTTTGGAATCGTCATGTGTTAACATTATTCGAAAAGTCAGCTAGGTTTTAAGTAAAGTATTTCAGGTATGCATTATGAAGTGAATTTACATAAATTCATTGCAATTATAGATCATTTAATGATGTTTAAAATGAATATGTAACAGAAAACTACAATTTTATCTCCAGTATTAGAAAGTAACGAATACAAAAATGAAAAAGGAAAATAGTCATGCTTCACTTCAGTATTCAGGATGTGTTGTAAAATTAATGAGATGAGAAGTAACTAAGCTTTTCTAATTATTTCTGCTTCAGTGTCCCATAGTCGTCTTTAACATAGGTAAAGCATGTATTTAGTGTTAGACCTTTAAGACTTTTATACTTCATTACCATGTATTCCATTCAAAATTTTCCTTAAAATTTTCCAAACTCCACAAAACTTTACTAAATTAGTGTAGAAAGATAGCATGACACTTCTCTCATTTTTGCCCTGATATTCCGAATATATTCATTCATCATAAAAAAAACAAAATCAAAGCCCAAGACAAACATTTTTAAAATAGGACCCAAAGGATTGCTGGGTGGAAGTTACTGAGTACGCAACACTGTTACTTGTTCATCCATATTTTAGGATAATTATATTGAATTACTTTTGAACACTAGTAGGAAGTGGCTTTTAAATTCTTTTTTAAAATCCTGATCCACGTTTCTTTCTAAAGGTAAATATTTTGTATAGAGTACTTAGAAGTTATAGGATATAGGAGTTCAAATCCCAAAGAGCGTGTGCTTGATTCAGGAAAGATTTGAAGTACGCCCTTGGGACGGTCCCTGCGCATGCTGGTTGTTGGCCTGAATCAGCACCTCTGTCTCTGCAGGAATCGGTAAAGTTCTGCTTCAGTAGAAACAAGATTGGCTTTAAAGACAATAAAACAGCAGTGAAGCATTCTGTTAACTCCACTTGCTTTTTCCATCTGCAGACATTTATCTGGCACGCTTTGTGTTGAAAAACTATACTATACCACCGGAACAATGACATTTTTTCTTTGCTAACTGAACAACAATAAGTAATTTTCAGTGATTTCCGATAAAAGTGATTTTAAATTTCACAACTTGAAATAACTGTGTACATGTAAAACCCCAGTAAGGAGAACTGGAAAAAATAATAACATTTAGGAGAGATGAGAATCACATGTATGGAAATCGCCTGTTAAACTCCTGCATGTCTCTCAAAGGTAAACTTCAGCCCATTCTACGCAGGGGTTGTTCTTCAGCAGAGGCTGCCAACTGGTGCGGTTTCATACCACTGCTCACAGCTGTTGACAGCTTCCCGGACTGCTTTTCAACCTAAAACTGCTGATTCTGAAAATGAAGAGCCAAGAGGGACTATAACAAACCCAAAGCTCATTTTGAGACTAGTAGATTAGGACCCGGAGGGAAGATACAACACACAAAACCAAAAAAGACTAAAGACACAAACCAAACACACACACACAGAAAACAAAGAAGAAAAAAAATAAATAAAATTAAAAAAAAAAAATAAAAAAGAGAAGGGTCTTTCAAACCAGATTTCTGCAAGTTGAAAGATGGCTGGTTTTGGACAAGACCTGTTTAATAAGCCTGATGGGTTTCACTCTCACATACCTGTAGCAATTATTATGGAATTTATTGTAAGAAGAGAGAGTAATTAGACCTCCCCATGCTGCAGACAAGGAGAAGAAAATCTGAGTGGCAGCATCCTTCCAAACCTAAGACAGACAGGAGAGGAAATAGCATGGGCTTCAGGAAAGAGGGTTAGAAAGATCAATAACACTATTCAGCATTACTGTTTGGGGATTAACACTTAAGTAGTTCAAATGAACTTCAGAGCAATGGATGTCAGTAAGACATTTAAAAGCAAAATCCTGCCTCGGAATACATAGTGCCCATTCGATGAGGAGTGCAGTTCTTGTTGAGCCCATATAAAATCACAATATAGCTTTTGCCGCGTATGGACGGCAAAAATATTCAAATTAGGTTGCTCGATATATACCAGTTCAAATACATTCAGCAAAGAAAACACAAATCAAGAGGAAAAAATCTCATCAGGTGCTGATGGTTTATCCCCCACTGGTCCTAAATAATACTCTGTGTTCATGATAAAGTAAGAAACTCGGTGTTGCTTGATGCATGACTTCTGAATGAGATTACATTAAAATTAGGGTAAATTTCCATCATCAGGTGTACATCAAACAGCATAGCATAATTTAGCGCTACTTAGACACCAGGACCCGGCTTCCTCCCATCACAAGAAAGATATGTTCAACCGAGTCTTTCTTCAAAAAAACAAACCAAACAGCATTGTTTGTTCTGTAACAAAGTTCTTCAAAGCCTCAAATGCATTTAGATAAAACATCTCTAAATTGCCTGGGATTTCAAAGGAGCTGATCTTACTTACCACTTGTACAATGTTCGAAGCATTGGTATTTCTATTTACAAGCTTTCCTACAAAGTCTGATTTTCCACCCAAGTGCACAGCGCAGAAATGGAGATACATGTACATGCACAGACATACAGGTGGACCTATACACACTCTAACCAGCTGGAAGATATTACCTCAGCACTACTTTAAAAGTCACCAGCCAGCAACCAGTCAATCCTTCCTCTAGTTGAGCACAATATACAGCTCTTCATTCGTACTAAAATTGCAAGTAAAACTAAAAACAGAAGCTCGTTGAATATTATCGAACGCTTACCCAGGGTTACACAGATACTTTGTGTACTCAGACAGCCCCGTTTTGCGAAAGACAACAGTTCTCACCTCCTTGACTGCACAATGAGGGATCCAAAACTGCTCAGATTTAATGCAAAAATAACTCCTGTATTGTCTGTAAGATTTAATTCTCCCATCATCAAAGGATCAAAATATCCATTATTGCAGAAGCACTAAGCAAATTAAGATCTGGACAATTCACCCAGGAAATTGTTTTCAGCTTTAATTATCAAGCTATCAGTGTGATATCAAACCGTTATCGATAGAGGGTAAAATTTTCTAGAGTAGAAAAAAAAAACCCAACATACAAACAACAGACAGTGAACTTCCTGAGGTGCTGCTAAAATTCCCTCTTAAAATTCTAGAGAAAAGAGTCCGAATTGCAACTCTCAGCTCAGGCTTCAACCCAGCCTCCAGACTCCTGCCTCCAGGCACTTCGGACCGACACACAGGCGCCCGTGTGCCCTATCAACCAAACACGCCATCGTGGGTGGGATTTACGCCTACACAGGCACAAATCCAGCTGTATTTTTGGAACACGTTTCACCGGCTTCATTGGCAACAAATGGCTTTTTAGAAATCGGTTGCAATCATGAGTGAGGCAGCAGAGGTGAAGCTCCTCCTCATACAGCCAACACTTGAAGAGCAAAGCCAGGTGCCACGTCCCTTCATTCCGTCCTCTCCTACGCAGCCGCGTTTCCCCCGGTGCGGGTGGGACAACGAGCACAGCTGCTCTGTGCCAGTATACCTGCTATCGGGGAGTTAGATTGCGATGTATAATTTAATTCTGTTTAATCTACTGTCTCAGATATATTACTCAGAACAATCTTCCTTGCTCAATGAGTAAAATACACGTATCCTGAGCATTTCTCAAGAAATGCAGGGAAGATTATTATGTTACCTCTTAAAAGCCTCGTGTGCTTGTTCAAGTCAAGGCAGCATCCATTGGACACCGGTGTATGAAAATCTATAGTTTCTTTTTAATTCCCTATTTTCCAAATGCACCTACCCCGAGAGGTCCAGGTGAAATATTAAATGGGAAGTAAATGTCATATCTCTAACAATATATGTAAACAAAGCCATCATGTGAACCCAAATAACAAGCATCCATTGTGACAACACTCCACGTAAGATGAAAAAGAAGTTTCCACGGATGACAACACTGCCTCTGCACACAGAAAACGCTTGCAACAGGCATTAAGAAATCCGTCTGAATTATTCACCCTAGCAGAGTTACAAGTGCAATAATAAGCCCACCATAGCATCAATTAACTTCTCCCACTTTGGCGTGATGAAGTACCAGATTCCAGCTCCAGCTCCAGGTAGAGTTACTCCTCTTATAAGAAGGATGATGAGAACTACGTAGGGGAATGTAGCTGTAAAGTAGACCACCTGGGTAGACAAAAAGAAAGATTATTGAAAGGGCTTATTTGGGTGTATAAGAAGGGGGGGGATACAAGTGCTACGCTGTTGCCTGAAGAAAGCAGTTACTCATACTCAGAGGCAACAGGGTTATTTCCCAGGAAATCTGAAATGTTAGGCTCTTCTTGCTGCTGGAAATAGGAATATTCTCAACAGCAACAGAGGTAAGGGTTGGGATTCTAGACAGAGAGAGTAAGAAAAAGAAAAGAAAGTCTGGAGAGGAACAATAGGAACTTACAGCTAAATTATCACTTTTGATCTTCGTCCAGAGTCAACTAACACAGTTCAATGGAAATCAAATTAATAATATCATTTAATAACACTTACATTTCTGATTTTTTCTATATATCTCTCTGTATTTAACTAAGCCTAGAGAATTTTTATTACTGTTTGTACCTCTGAATAATTACATATCACCATGACAGTATTTGTGATCCTAATGCAAAAAAAGAAAGCAGAACAATCAGATAGACCTAATCATCGTGATGTCTAAATACACAACAGAGATTGTGTGTTTAATATCTTAATAATTGTCCAGCAGAGAGCAGAGCGTTCTCTGTGGTTAAATAAAATGGCCAGGTTATGCCCAGTTAAGATGCACGCTCTACCCAAAAGCATTTCAAATCCTATTTACATTAACCTCCATATCTTATGGGGACCAGCGTCCTCTGAGCTGAAGTGACTTTTGACATTGCTGTCCCAACATTCTCTTTGCTGGTTCAAGAGGTGTTTCAAGAAGTTGCCCCGATGAATTTCTGTGCAGTGAATATACCGAACTCATCTATCCATAAACAAGGGTTTTCTCTCCCTGACACCAAGGGGTCAATATTTTTCTTGGCCATAAATACTCACTTAAAGAAATATCTATTGCCACCTCCAAACCCAGGTTATTCTCCTGTACATCGTCTCTTTCTTGGTTCTGGTCTGTCATGAAACAGTTATTCCTACCACTCTAAGATACGGATGGGTGTGGGGGTGGGGGAACCCCAGCTTTCCCCTGGCATTCTGGGTCTCTGGATTTTCTGCTAATTACCAGGCTACCTCCCAACAGACATTGCCAGCTTCTAGATGCAAAGTGATGGCCTGGAACCAGAAACCCTGTGCCTGGCTCTAGAAAACTCCTAGCTATCTCTGCATCTCCACTATCTTTATCCCAGGAAATACCTAGTTACTCTGCTCAGCCTACTCTTTGTAAATGAGCTAGATTTATGCTGTGTCATCATCTAACATTTTAACCTCCGTGCCAATTGCAGTGGCATTGACAGAGAAGTCTCAGATATTGGGGACCAGATATTCGGGACCTTATAAATGTTTATAAATATCTGAAGGGTGGGTGTCAGGAGGAGGGGGCCAAGCTCTTTTCAGTGGTGCCCAGCGACAGGACAAGGGGCAATGGGCAAAAACTGAAGCACAGGAAGTTCCGTCTGAACATGAGGAAGAACTTCTTCCCTCTGAGGGTGACGGAGCCCTGGAACAGGCTGCCCAGGGAGGTTGTG
>Ga0065711_1038201_pt1 | contig 19033 bp, 8 predicted proteins | sample Hoacrofraction12_FD_59098 | JGI IMG/M metagenome (GOLD analysis project Ga0065711, IMG submission 59098) | Hoatzin crop microbial communities from Cojedes, Venezuela - Epithelial fraction 12 v2 (version 2) | ecosystem: Host-associated > Birds > Digestive system > Esophagus > Crop | place... | reverse complement strand
TTTTTGCCGCTTCGCCGCTGCGGTTTTGCCACCGGAGAAAGGGTCCCTCGGCGCGAGCCTCTGCTCCAGAACCCTTCACCTTCAGTAGCTTCGCCGAAATGGCGGGCGCTAAGGTTAGGGCACTTAGGATAACTAAAACTCCTTTCATATTGATAAATTTTAAAAAACTTATCTGGCTTAAAATTTTTGATTTAAAATTTGAAACTATTCTTGAGAATACAGTTTCTCATATTATAAACTCAGAAATTTGTACTTTCGAAGGTTTGTTCTCACCTTCTTACTATGTGGAAGACACATATGAGGGGAAAGTGTGGGACCAGCTATCCTGAGAATATCTAAATGTAGTAATTTGCAATTTTCAAAAAAAGCAAAAAACAAAATATAAAAATAAAGAAATGTCCCTTAAAGTTTAGTTGACTCTTTATTTTTTCCTTGTTTTGGAACTCCAACAAATAGAGTTAGATATACTTGTATATATTGCATAATTTAGAAACATTATAATGTTGTGCCCACTGCCCCTTTGACATGAGTTTTTCTTGCAGCTCATTAAAGTCCTGATTCTGGAATGTTGCTTTAAGCGAAGTAACTGACACTGTAAAGATTCTCATACCAGAGAGTGATCAGATCAAACCTTCCTACGGACAAGGGCTGCCTATTAGCACCCTGCCTTGTTTTGGGCTGTGTTAGAGTTAATTTTCCTCCCAGTAACTCAGAGTTGGAATAGAAGACAAGTTTTTCCAAAAGCAAATATTTCTATTATAAATCTCACACAGGCAACTGATTTGTTCATGCCAGGCTAGCATTATATAAACGATACTTGATAGATTACATTCAGTGTTACATATTTGTGATTTCTGGGATTTCCATGGTTGCTGCTTGGGGACTGGCTGGGAAGCTATTATCAGGTGGTGAGAAAAACTGTGTAAAATAAAGTTTGCTTTGCATATTCTTTATTCAGATCAAAAACTTAAAAAGTCCCATCTTCTGGAATACATTCCACTCGAATGCATAAAAAATCTGGCTCCTTGGAGTCATTTATGCATTACATGCTTTTCTTCAAATGAAACATGATTTAATTATATATTTATTTATATTTCAATATGACTCCATCTGAGATCCTGGCATCATCCAAAGTTGACTATCTTCAAACATTCCAAAGCAAATATGTCTAATAAAAAATTAGAAAATACAAAACAAGCATAATGCTGTCAGGCTTCAAGGTCCATCAACCAATAACAATAAAAACAAATTGTAATGGTAATTCTTTCATCACATCACAACATTTAATTTCCTCTGTAGACGTTAACAGCAATTTCTAATCTTTCTGTAGAATTCAGCTTAGTATCAGACACCAATTTTTAACTTAAAAATAAAAAAATCTGAAACCAACAAATCTTAAATAATTCCAAGGAAAATGTGCTACAAGTGGTGGTTTTATGTCTGTTAAAGTTTAGCTTAAAGGCCATAAAACAGTGACCAGTCATTAGAAACAACCTGTCAGCAATTGAAAATGGATATATTAAATAGGAGGTTATATTTATACCCTTGCTAGCTCTAGTAAGTATTACACTCCAAACACTTCATCCGTTTCAACAGCCTATAAAAGAAGTCAGCCAGGTTTAACAAACCTCACAATGCTCAGTTTCTTGCCAGCATCCTAATGGTTTGGTCGATCAAAGCAAATTTCTTTTATGCAATATCAGTAGAGGTACCAAAACCTGACCAGCTAGAAAAAAAAAAAGTGTTTACATGTGATGCTTCTGAAAATGACAACTGAATGTAACAATGTGATTTTTTGCAGGAAACTTTTTCTCACCGAAGAGCAATGGATTATGCAAAGCTTGCCCGCTATATTTACTTTTCAGTATAGCCAAATCTTGTTATTTTGTTCATAAATTATTCTGTCTCACCCTTGGTTGCTCAGCTATATAATTTAATTAAACCAAGTCAGTTTCTACAGATTATTTTATAAAAAAAATAACTCAGTTTACTACCTGCCCTTCACTCTGTGATTGGCAGACTAGCCCCTACCCAGTTGTTCACTCGCTATCACCCCAGCGGGATGGGGGAGAGAATCAGAATGACGAAAGTGTGAAAACTTCTGGGTCAACGTGAAAATATTTTAACAAATGAAGGGAAAAAAAAGCCCAACAAAACAAAACAAACAAATAAGAGACGCAAAAGTAATCCCTCACCACCAGCAAACCAATGCCCAGCCAGTCTCTGAGCAGTGGCTACCTTGCAAAAATTCTCCCACAGTTTTGCTGCTGAGTATTAAGTTATTTGGCATGGAATATCCTTTTGGTCACTTTGAGTCAGCTGTCCCAAGTGTGACCCTTCACAGCTCTTGTGCACCCCCAGCCTACTTGCTGAACGGGCAGAGTAGGAAACAGAGAAGGGCTTGTTGTTGCATAAACACTACTCAGTAAAAGCCAAAACATTGCTATCAGAACTTTTTTTGTCACAAACCTAGAACACAGCACCATGCGGGCTGCTATGAAGAAAGTTAACTCCACCCCAGCCAAAGCCAATACGCTCTCCATTTAAAATGAAGAATAAAGCTCAGATGTATAATGATTCTGTAGTGCAATGTCTCATGTTGTCAGATGGTTAAGGAAACCTGTTTGGGTTTTTTTTTCTAAATACGGAAGCACTGTCATAAGAAAATAACATTACCAGGAGAGGAGGTCCTGTTTGTTAACTATTCTGCCTATACATAATCAGAGTAAAAGTGTTAACTATAGAAACAGTGTTTGGACAGACTAAGTGACTATAACTTGTAAAAGTCTTCGTTTCAGTCATATTTAAATTCATTTTAAGCTATATATCTGCTCAGAGCTTTCTTCCTATTCTATGGAAATTTTACATTACATTAAAAGAGACTTTCAAGTACAGAAGAATCTCAGTGTTTTGTTTTGTTTTGTTGTTTTTTTCAATTATTTTAAATCCTAGATTTTATCCTATTACTTCTAATTTATCATTTCTAATCTCTGGACAGTCTAGTCTATTTTTCTACATCCAAAAACAAAATGGCACAATTATTTATGTTCATAATTAGCTATTAACACAATGTTCAGCAGTCATCTTGCAATTATTAATAAAGTGTGTAATCCTTAAAAGAAGCATGTGCATATAACAGTCACAACTGCATAGCACTTCATTAAAGGACTGGAAAACTGAGATTTAAGTAATGACTGAAGAGTCTCTTAATCAATTTTTGTTTTATGGACATATGTTGAATACAGTTTGGGGAAAAAGAGAAAGAAGGCAAAATAAATGTCAAGATCAAGGTTAAAGCATGAATTATACCAAAGACAAGTTTAAATTAACCTGGCCTCTTATCTTGGTTGTTTGGAGCAGAGACTAGAAAGGATGTAATTGCATTGGGGACAACGAAGTACATAAATGAAAGATCGGGTCACAAGCATTTATGTTACGAGAAACTGTTAGGGGATACAGCATTATTGTGACTGAGAAAGAGAAAGGACTTGGAGTTTGTGTGTGAGAAATAGTGTGCGATAACACTTTTTCTGTAGTTTGATGTAAATTCAAAATTTCTTGTAATGCAGGTATTGTTTAGCCTACTACAGAATCACAGAATCATAGGTTGGAAAAGACCGCTAAGATCATCAAGTCCAACCACCCACCCAACTCCACCATTCCTATGTAGAATCATAGAATCATAGGCTGGAAAAGACCTCTAAGATCATCGAGAAGATGTCCTAGAGACAGGAACTAGGATCCCCTAATTCATACCTTTTACCAGGACACAAAGCTGCGTGTGCATTTCTACAGATTGATTATACTGAGTAGCAGGTGAGAGATTATCCGTAACAAACAGCCTATCACTGACACTTAAAGCAGTATTTTGGTTATTCTCACCAGCTGATCAGATTGCCACCAATTCATTCACATTCCTACAGGAAAATAACTGCTGGCTTTGAACTTAGTCTAGCATGAAACAAGCTTCCAGACAAGGAAAAGACTGAAGGCTGGAGATAAAGCCCCCACATTTTAAATGCTTGCAATTTTAGGTATCATGGAAGGAGTGAAATCACAGGATCAGATTAAAATGTAGGCTGCAAAGAATATGTGGCAATCATTTACAGCCAGGGTCCCACTTAAAAGAAAGATATCATAAAACCTTAAATAAGGCTGTTCGTAACTTCTCCAGCCAAGTTCTGAAGATCTTCAGGGATGGAGATTCCATACTTCCTCTGTTCTAGTACTTAACAACTGTCATTGCAGTTTAGCATTCAGCTTCCTAATGTGCAGTTTGGATTTCCCTGTTACAACTAGTCTTTTGCTTTTTGTCTTTGTGCTTTATGCCTTCGAGAAATGTCTGACTCTGTCCTCTGTACAGTCTTCTTTCTGGTAGTAAAAGAGTGATATTACACTTCCTCCTTAGCCCCTTGCCCCTTAAGTCCTTTCTTCTCCAGCAGCAAAGCTCCCAGACTCTGCCATGAGTGGAGTATCTGTTCTCCCCTGCCTGAAGGCAGCCTCTGGCTGTTCCCTCACCTGAGAGGTGTGGGGTTTGGTTGACTCTACCTGCAGTCTCTGTGCAGATTCTGCAGGTGTTCTGTTCTTAGTCTGTGAAGTTACACAGCCTGGACATCTCCTCTCATAGCTCCTTCTCTCCTTCACCTCCTTCCGGACATTGTCCTAGTTTTGCTCTAGGTGATCCTGCTTGAGCAGGGGAGCTGGACTGGGTGGCCTCCAGAAGTCCCTTCCAACCTCAACCATTCTGTGATTCACCTGGCAACTCAGCACCTCAAAGCAAGCCCCCTGTCAGCAGCTGGAGCCACTGCCAAGTCCAGGCCCAGGGTTGAGATGGGGCAGCAGGCTCTCCCCGGAGGCAGCCAGAGACCTGGATAACAACACACTCTTTCAGGAGAGACAAAGACTCCAGCGTTTTCTTTCGGTGCCCAGTTATGATTTACTTACCTTGCGAATGCCAAGTTCTTTCATCCACGAAGCAATTCAAAACAAAACAGGCAGCCCAACACTAGTCTACTCTTCTCCCACAAGACTTTCCGCAGAACAGTCAAAGCCTAGCTAGTGACCTGGCTGTTGCACCAGCTAAGAGTGTGCTCCCTAAAAATTGTGATGGACAAGTTCTTTTTTTTTCCTATTTTTCTCCACCTACAGTGAAATTCGTGTTGATATTCCTTAGTAAGAAATGTTGTATTTGATTGTATCTTCAGAATTTGCATCCTTCTCTAGAAGATTGCTCTACTTTTTTTTTTTTTTTTTAGGAAAACTGAGTGTTTTTACAGCTATGTGTAATAGAGCTGGTCAAAAGTTATAACTTTTATGTGTAAAATTTTTAGTATTGATGGACAGGAAACTTCAAAATGGAATACCAGTGAGTTACATTTTTTTTTGTTGTTTCTGTTAAATAGAGCAACTTCCTTTCAGAACTATTGTTTTTATTTTTATTTGGAGTTGAAATAAGTTGAAGCAGAAATAAAGCTGAAACAGTACTACTGAGTTAAAATAAATCTCAAACTTTTTTGAAAATAAATGTTTTAACCTATCAGGCTTGAGCATGTCAGTATTTTCAAGTAAGAGTCTGTATAAATGTGTACTGGATCAGAATTTCCACTAGTAAATGGAAGTGTTGGAAAAAAAGCAATTTGCTCTAATTTGTTGGTTTTTTTTAAATTCTTAGTAGAGTCAATTTTTTAATACAAACAGAAAAGAAGACAGAATCTTCTGACTGCTCCCGTCTTCCTGGAGGATGTGAGGGTGACTAAACAGCTACAAAGTCAGCAGCTCATGTTGGGATATTAACACCTATAGAAATTTGAGTAAAATTACTTTTTTTTATCTTGAGAAATCTATTTTTGTTGTAAAGGATTGTTTTTACTTTGTTCATAATTTTAATTTTATTTGAAGCATCAGGTTTATTTTTTTTATGGCAAGATATAAAATACTTAGTGTTTCCTTCCCGCCCTTACAAATGACCACAGAATATTATATTCTTCTGGTTGCACCTGTGCTAGTGGTTCTTGCTGTGGTGTGTAGTAGGATAAAAGTAACCTCCTACAGCACAGCCACATTGAAATACTGTGAATATATAAGGCTGACACCTTTGCTTCAAATCAACCCAGAAACTGCTAGGTAGTACTTTCCTGCCAGTCATCGTACAAGGAGGTTAAAACATTTCTAAAAGCTCACAAGGGAGGAATACGAAACTAGTTCTAAATATAAGCAGCATTTTTATATGATTATGAAGCTGTAAATGGAGTTGGGAGGAAGGAAGGCAGTATTGGTGGGGAAAGAATGCAATTTTAGGGGTTGTGACAATGACTCTGTGTCTATAATGTGTTTCTGTCAAGGTCTAATCAGTAGTGCATACTAGTTATCTGCATAGGTGTTTTTACATTGAGTTTTAAAATAACTTAGGAAGTTTATGCACAATTTAGCAATTGGTTATCTGGGGATCTAGAAGAGCAGCGTGATACCAATAAATGGGAATAACTACTACTGTGCAGTCAGCAACCTCAGTGGCAGTACACTATCGTTCTGTCCCTCAGCAGCAAAGACCAAACCTGTGCTGTGCCTTGCTATATTCAGCAAATGACCCAAGCACCTTAGAGCGGGTCATAGCCTCATTGCTTTGGAGATTGCTTCTCTTCCTCGAAGTACAGAAATGCGGTTGATCACTGCTGAAAATAACAGAGAATTTTAAATTCATCAAAATGAAATAGTGTGTGTGTGTGCATGTTAAATGACTGTGATTCTCCTGAGCAGATTCAGCCTAGTGAATCATGTCCAGTTTGCAGTCACCTTTATCACTCCTTCATAAGCAATTCTTTTCTTTATGGTCTGCACACAGATCATCTTGATTTTTTGATTCACTGAATTAAGTGAAAAGCTTCAATAACACAAAGAGAAAGAGACCATAAAATACAGACATATCTATTTTTCTTGGAACTGCTGCTTCCCATGGTACAAGGGTCTGGTGAATATGAAGCTGGAGAGCAAATCGTCTTCCAATCTACCCCAAATTCCTGGTCTGGACTGAGATCAAATCACCACTTCTCAAAGTTTTTCATTGCACATCAAAGCACAAGCATTGACCATCTGGTTCTTATCATTATTTGTAATTCCTCTTCTTTCTCCTCCGCAGTTTTAGCAGAAACACTTTCCAGGAACAGAAAATCTTCCTGTAACAGAGATTTCATATCTGTATCTCTGTCTTGTGAATTTAGTTTACAACAGTCTCCTCATAGGCAATTTTCCAAAGCAGAAGGAGGACAAAAACGACAGACTGTGAAATATCTAGAAAATCACCTGTTGTAAAAAGAAAACAAAACATATCAGATATGAAGTTCTTAGAATTGAACCAGAATTTCACTTTAGAAATCTGTCGGCTCTTGCTCTGAAAAAAAACTTAGAACACTTATTTTGTAATCCAGAATTCATGTAATAATAGTTGTACATATGCTTTTATGCAAATAATCCACAGTTCTGAAAAGTAACTTTTTGCTGTTGTTACTTCAGAATATTTTTCCCATGGAAAATAAGAGATAATACATTAAGAGTGTTCATCATTTCACACTGTTGCATTTTAATACATATATAATGCCTTCAATATTTTGAGAGATTTGATGAAAAATCGAACTCTAAAATAACAAGCTATGCCAAGTGGTTTGTATGGTGAGGCCTAAAGGCAAATTTTTCACATTTCCCACTGAAATGTCTATTATTAGCCAAAACCCCTGAACATTTATTAAAACATTTTCTAAACTTGGCTGCTGTTTATGTCTCTTTCTGCCTTTAATATCATTTACTTCCTTTCATGGTTGTCTTAGTAAGGAGAAAAAAAAGAACAGTGAGCTAAAGTTCTCAATCCAACAAGCGATAGGTTGCACAGGCTCTGCATTCAGTAACCAGCAGTTACACTGAACAGAGACAAGGGCAGAACTAGCATCTGTCAAAGATAAAAACCTGATGACTGTACACTTGCAGTAAACATACCTGCAAATCTTATCCCAAAGTCTGTGTCTGAAGTTCCATTTGGAAAAACAGAAACCATGTGAAGCTAATGATAGAATAAAATGTAGAAAAGTCCTCCACAGTCACCAGCATTTTCCAGCCTCCTACCATAAAGTAATGTCACTGCCTATTTCATGCAGCAATTCTCAACATCAATATAGTGATCAGTTTTGAAATACAATGTAATCAGTCATTTCTATAATAATCACTATTTGGAAAACCAATATTCAAAACCCACTTATGATTACAACTTCTAGCCATTGCTCTCTATTAATAATCAGCTATGAAAATATATGTTGATGTACTGTACACAATTTAATATAAAGACGGGGTTTTATCACAGTTGCATTTTTTTCTTATTTTATATTATTTTGTTTATGGTTTGAACTATAAAAGATATCAAATATCCAAGGTGAATTACAGATAAACTGACAAGATAGTGCATGCGTTATGCAGTCCTGTCAGAGACCAGGCTGTAGTGTAATCTTTATCATAGGCCATTTTGCAGAAAACAGGAAGATAAGCTGTACAGCTGAATAAATGCTAGAAGAAATTGTGATCATGTTTTTTACAGCAACTCATTGTTTCTTTTTGCTTTTTGGAAACTGGATTACCTGTGTTGGGTACTGAAGAAGAACATGCACATCTTTTTTGGTATTCAGTTCCTCCAGATCAAAAATCTTCAGTATTCAGCCAATAGAGTATGGGCTGAATTCCTACTTGCGTTCCTCTTCCAAGAGGCTGAATTCCTGCAAAGTCTTCAGCCTTTTGGAATGTGCCTTTGGCATGTCCATTGCATACCAGCAATAACTAATATGTTTGTTCTAGCTAAGACTTTCCAAAGACTTCTACAGGGCACAGTACCATATTGCTGACTCACCCAGATCAGCTCCACTGCTGTATTTATGGAGCACTGGATTATTATAAAATACAGTACAGTTGTTGAATGTGAGAATAAATGTGGAATTTTAAGAGCCCAAGCAAATTCAAAGCCAACCTGGATATCACCCCATCTTCTCAAATATTTATAGTCTTCAGGATTTGAAAATTGAGTGTGGCTGTAGAAATAAGGAGTTTCAAAACTGCTGAAAAAGCTCATGTTTTTCTACCCTTATATGAACTGTATTGCACACCTTTTACATAAATAATTGTGTTTTTTCTGTATGTGGTATTTACAGATGCGGTTAAGTTTATGGAGCTGCATATGCCAGAAATGTATTTGCAATTTAAAAGTCAGTTCTGTTTTCCTTTACTATATTCGCTATATTTAAATCTAGGGTGTTTGTACCTGTGGTGGTCTAATTGTTTTATGCACAGATCTCTTTGTCATAACAAGGTTTTTATGGCCCATCAGTTGAAATCTAGACATTCATACTGAAAATTGACTTCATATTATCTTAGCCTTGGTTACTTTTGCATCAGTATGCAGCATCAAGATGTACTGAAGCATATTCTTCTGCTACATGAATAGAGACATAAAGTTCTACCCTCTCCCTTACGGCTGATTTTCTAGATTCTTTCTGTTTCTCTACTAGTCTCAGCATGGTATTTTTGTTTTAAATACAGAAAAAAGTGCTTATGTAACAATATGGAAGCCTAGTCCTAACCTTATTAATAGTGGGTGTGAACTAACTGTCGTAGCCTTAAGTGGAAAACTGCATAGACAATGCATCACTTCTAGATATTTACAACAATTTTCCTTGCTGCAGGGGAGTTTTTCATGGTTTACACTGAGCATTTGAAATGCATTGTTGCAAAATTTGTGGCCAAGTTCTCACCCAGTCATAAATTTTTATAGTTGCTCTGAATTCAAGGAGGCTTCAGACAGTGATGCATTGTACTAGAGGCATTGGTTACAAGCTCAGAAAACCTATGTCACATTAGACCTTTACTAATAATACTGGTTTTACTACTAATAATGGCTGGGTAATCTGTCATGAGGTACAGAATTCTAAGAATTATTAGAATGAAAGAAAAATTCATAGCATTACATTGCTTATTTGTTTTTGTAAAACCTTTGACACCTTTTACCACTTCATTCTCCTGGAGAAATTTGCTGCTTATGGCTTGGACAAGTGGGTAAAAAACTGGCTGTACAGAGAGGCTCAAAGAGTGGTGGAGAATGGAGTTAAATCCAGGTGGCAGCTGGACACAAGTGGTGTTCACCAGGGCTCAGTACTGGGGACAGTTCTGTTTATGGTCTTTAATCAAAGTTCTGGATGAGGGGATTAAATGCACCTTCAGTAAATTTCCAGATGACACCAAATTGGGTGGAAGTGTTGATCTGATTGAGGGTAGGAAGGCTCTGCAGAGGGATCTGGACAGCCTGGATCGATGGGCCAAGGTCAATTGTATGAGTTTCAACAAGGTTAAGTGCCAGGTCCTGCACTTGGGTCACAACAACCCCATGCAACACTACAGGCTTGGGAAGGAGTGACTGGAAAGCTGCTTGATAGAAAGGACCTGGGGGTGTTGGTTGACAGCCAGCTGAACAGGAGCCAGCAGTGTGCCCAGGTGGCCAAGAAGCCCAACAGCATCCTGGCTTGTTCCAGGAATAGTGTGGCCAGTAGGAGTAGGGAAGCTATTTGTACTTAGTCCAAAAAAAAAAAAAAACTACTCCAGTGTATGAGGAGGGTAATTTTTCTACATGAGTAAGAAGTGTGCAGAGCACTTCAGCTTCACTTTGGGGAGATATCCAAGGCTATCCTGGAAATGCTCATAAATACTGATGTGACTAGAAATCTAGAAATTATTTTTATCCATAGAGTCATGTTTGTCAAGCAAGACTTGGAGGGGGCGGGGCAGGAATAGAGAATTGGTCAGAACACAAGTTAAGCTGTACCCCTAACAACTTTTCCCTCTTGATCTCAGTGTCACAAATGTTTATGGACTTGGATATAAAATCAAGCAATCAATAGCTTGTGGAATAACAGTGGAAATAAGTCTAGAGCTTAATAGGGGTTGCTTAGCAGTTTGACAAATACAGCACAAAGCTGTAGCTAAGTAGTTTAAAAAGTGCTACAAAGCACTGTTTCTCAGAGGAAATTGATTAGAACTTTTTGTTTATGTGTTTGATTTTTTTTTTTTTAATTTTTAAAGGGCACCTGACGTTGTTCAGAGAACCTACCTCTAAATTCATACCACCCAGGTTTAGAAATGTAATTGACTTGTCTAAGTCTATAGTGCAGTTGTCCTAGGTTCCTGTTCTGTAGCTTGTATTCCCAGCTACATCTTCCATTTCAACACTTTGTTCTGAGTTAGGTTAACCTTGGTGAAGTTGAGAGATGTAATGCCTCTCATTCAGCTAAGCTGTAAAAAATCCCACCCACCCTGTCTACTCCCTTTTCAGAATAGACAACTGAAACAGTAATGTCTTGTTGCTTTAAAAAGATACACACAGGGATGAAGTAATTTTTCTGTGTTTTCCTATACCTTGCTAAAAAGAGAGACTTACTGTTATCTGGTGATAAACTTAGACATGCAGGCGTGGCTGGACTAAAGCCCTATGTGTGAGAAAGAAACAGCAAGTTGCAATAAAAAAACAGAGAGGGAAACAATGTACAGAGATACATATACAAAAAAAATACTTTTTTCAGTGTGATTTCAACATAGAGCTTTTGTAGATAATTGTCAGAACTATGTGGAAAAGCGTTAAAAATTGTGAGAAAGAAAAATGGAAACAGCAGTGACATTTTCTTTTCTCACAGATTCTAGCCTTTTGTGCCCCCATATTCAGAGACAGAATTTGTACGTTCTTTAAAGAACTTTGGGGCATTTCACTCTACAGAAGTGTATCTTCCTCAGCAAAATACTTTAAAATATCACTACGATTACTAAATACTGGCTAATCACTTATATTTAAAAACCACTTGGAGGTAAACTGGAGATAGAGCTGTTGTTTTTCCTTTTTCATAACATGCCTAACAATCGAGACTATAGAAATCAAACAGCACTTCAGTCTTTCTCAGTAAGTTAATGCCTGCTTTTGTCATGAAGACACTGAAAAATAGACTTTTGAAGGCCAAGTTGTTTTAATGTCAGATATGTAGTTTTGTAGCAGATGTGTCAAGCATACTGAATTGTCTTACTGTGGTTGCATCATTATATAAGCACAAAAGGGAAAAAAAAAACCCAGTACTGAAGATTAATGAATGTTCACTTTCCTTGCTTTTTATACATTAAACTAGAAAGAAACACTTTCTGTGCAAAAGGAGGAAAATATGTAAAAAGACTGTTAAATGCTTGACACATTGAAATACCTTCCTTTTGATTCTGACTCAAAATTAGTTCAAAACATTGGAAGTCTTTAATCGATTTTGGTGGGATTTGGATCAAAACTTAGTTTTGAATAAAACAAATAAAAAACCTGAAGTCAAAACTATTGCATTTTTTTTCTTTTTGTTTTAAGCTCCTACATGGCTGAACAAATAGGATTAAACAAAACATTCAACCTTGTGTTAACCAAGCATCAAAGAAGACAGAGATCAAAGAAAGCTTGGGACTAATTCTGTGTATGCAACAAACTGAACAAGGTAAATGTATTTCTAAAATCTGTGAAATGAAATAATAGAATTATCTTTATCTTTGTGTAAGAGATGGAAGTAATATGAAGTATATTATTAATAAAGGCAACACAAAGTTACTAAGGACATAGTGTAGGCAGTGTCATGTAAATAGTGAGCATGTGGAAGACTATTTATTGTGATTTAGAAAAAAATGTAGACACAGGACAGAAAGATTTAAATAATTTCTACAAAAAACAAATCATCATTCCTACCTTTTCAGAATTTGCATTGACTTATTAACATTTTGGTTCCTTCCTTGTTATTTTTAAAGCTCCCATTTGAAAATGTTTTTCTAAACAAATACGCTTTATACACATCCAGTTGCCATGAAAATAATCTTTATAAAAGCCTTTGCATAAATAATATTTGATATTTGTGAGTTAGCTCTTCTTTCAGAGGCACAGACACATGTTCTGACTTGCCACAGTCAGTCTTGCCTTTCTGACCTGTTTTGCTTGTTGTCATTTCTTTCCAGAAGTGCCACTGACAAATCACTGCTGCTTAGCATGCTGAAGAAAGATGACTTTCTTACCATGTGTTCTTGTTCATGCTCACCTTGGTGAAGCGTGCATTAAATTGCAATAACTCCAATCTATTACATTATCTATAGTATTTCTCAGATTGGGAAGGTAAAAATCCTTATATTTTTATATTTTCATTACTTAAGCCTAATATCTGTAACCACTCATTTTTTTATGAGAGGGAGTTGACAGCCACTCAGGAATTTATGCGAACACGGCTTGGAGTGGGAGGAATGTCAGTTTGTGAGGCATGTGTATTAGGTGATATACATCAATTACGGTAAGCATGTCCTTCAGGGAAAAGGAAGAGCCAGATCAGTAGTGAAGTAGTCCAAGCAGAAAATCTGTTTGTTTGGTGTTGATGGATTAACTCTATATATGTGCATACACATGGCAATGATCTTGCTCATTTCTGCTGAAAAGTTGTAGAAAAGAAGTATCAAAGTTTTGTGGAAATGTACTGTAGCAATAAGTAGGCTTTTGAAGTTAACTGCTGTTTTTTCTAACTTTCTGCCTTTTTTATTTTTATTTCTTTTAATAGTTCTGACACATGGGGCAGACTGGAATTTTCACTTTGACCCCTTTTGCTATACTGTCTGTCTAGTCCCTGATGTAATCACCCTAGATTCCCTAGACTAAGTGTATGTTGGGAAATAATAACGATTTTCAGGGTGAGATTTCATGTGATGTATTTCTGAGTACAATATCAGAGCGCATCTGCAGTTCATCTCATTCTACTGTTGAATTCAGAAACACATGTGAACTTAGTCATATGTTCCTCTGTTTTTAAAGAGATACTTGATGGCAATATCGTTCCCTGATTCTAAGCCTAAAGCAGGGTACATACGTAATAATTCAAGGGACCAAGTAGGTATGCATGTCCCTCACTACTTCTAGAAAGCTCCATCTTTTTTCCTGTGTTCCTCATGTTTAGTGAAGTGTCATTCACACTCACATATGCATAACTAAGAAACAAGTCTTTCTTTTCATGTCTTCTCCTCTTGATCCCACTAAAGTCTTGGAAAAACAGTATGTCGCTAATAGAGTTTTCTTGTTACCAGTTCAGATTGGCTTCTTCAGCAGCACTTAAGCATCTGAATGCACATCCATTAGTCACCTTGAATCTGTGTCAGAGTTATGTTCTCCATTATCCTGCAAAGCATTCTCCTCTTTCATCTGAACAAATGTTATTAGACTGTTGCAGGAAACATGTCTCAAGTACACTGTCCATCGTAACAGAGTCTTCACTTGTAACACTTCCTACATTCACTGTGACAATATGTCATGGGGAAAACACAAATCACAAATCTTTTATAAAAGTCAGTTGAAGAAAGCAAGAAGAAATTCTATCTATGCAAAAGCATGAGAGACATTGTGCCAAAAGACTTTCAGATGCGTCCAGTAAGTAAATTACTTGAGGAAGGCTGGTAGATTTCTGTAAAGCTATAACTACCAGTGGGTGACTAATAATGCTTGTCATTTAGGAGAAATAAGTTCATGAAGAGTTCATACAGGACATTCTAACTATCAGTGAGTATTACTAACATTATCTCATTAATGAACCAAAAAGACTACACAGTTCCTCTATTGACACTGCAGTGAACACAGCTTAGAATATTCTGAAAGAAATTGGTTATGTTTTTAGTACAGCTAACATACTTAAGATACATATATATGTAACAGCCTAGATGACCCATTTATATCTAGGTGTTGGTAGCAGGGGGCTGCAGGGGTAGCCTCTGTGAGGAAAGCACTGCCCCATGCTGGACACAACCAGTTCCAGTAGGCTCCAATGGACCCAATGCTGGGCACAGATGAGGCCCTCAGCCAAGATGGAGGTGTCTCAGGGAAAACGTACTTAAGAAACATACTTAAGAAACTTACTTAAGAAAGACAGAAAGTGCTTGGGGAAGGAGGAGGAAGATGTGTCAGGAGTGAAGCTGAACCTGGAAAGAAAGGAGGGTGAAGGGGAAAGTAATTTTCTTTTTGTTTTTATTTCTTACTAGCCAATGTTATCAGTAGGCAACAAGTTAAATTAATATTCCCCAAGTCAAGTCTGATTTGCCCATGATGAAAACTGGTAAGTGATATTCCTGTTCTTATCTCAACCATGAGATTTTCATCTTATTTTCTCACCGTGATATTATGGGTTTGCATGGCAAGGTTTTGGTAAAGGGAGGGGCTATAGGGGTGGCTTCTGTGAGAAGCTGTGAGAAGCTTGCCCCATATCTGATACAGCCAGTGCTAGCTGACTCTGAGACGGATCCACGGCCAGCCAAGGCCAAGACAATCAGCAACAGTGGCAGCACCTCTGTGATAACATATTTAAGAAGGGGAAGAAAAAAAAACTACGGTGAACTGGCAGTAAGGAGAGAGGAGTGAGATGATGTGAAAGAAACAACTTTGCAGACACCTAAGTCAGTGAAGAATGAGGGGGGAGGAGGTGCTTGAGAGGCCGGAGTAGAGGATCTTCCCTTGCAGCTTGTGATGAAGACCATGATGAGGCAGGTTGTCCCCTTGCAGTCCATGGAGGTCCATGGTGGAGCAGATATCCACCTGCAGTGCATGGAAGGGACCCCACACCAGAGCAGGTAGATGCCTGAAGGAGGCTGTGACCCTGTGGAGAGCCCGCGCTGGAGCAGTCTCCTGGCAGGATCTGCGGACCCATGGAGAGAGGAGTCCACATCGGAGCAGGTTTTCTGGCAGGGCTTGTGACCCCATGTGGGACCCATGCAGGAGCAGCCTGTTCCTGAAGGACTGCACCCCATATAAGGGACCCACGCTGGGGCAGTTCGTGAAGAGGTGCAGCCCATGAGGAGGACTCATGTTTGAGAAATTTGTGGAGAACTGTCTCCCGTGGGAGGGACCCCGTGGTGGACCAAGGGAAGAGTCCTCACCCTGAGGAGGAAGGAGCGGCAGAGACAGCATGTAACGAAATGATCGTAACCCCCATTCCCTGTCCTCCTGCGCTGCTCAGGGGGAGGAAGAGAGAGAAACGGGAGTGAAGTTGAGCCCGGGAAGAAGGGAGGGGTGGGGGAAATGTGTTTTATGACCTGGATATATTTCTCACTATCCTACTCTGGTTTGATTGGTGATAAATTAAACTTCCTTTTCTCCCCAAGTTCAGTCTGTTTTGTTCATGGCAGCAATTGGTGGGTGATGTCTCCCTGTCCTTATCTCGAACCTTGAGCCTTTCATCATATTTCCTCTCCCTTGGCCAGAAGAAGAGGAAGAGTGATAAAGTGATTATGGTGGGCACCTGGCATTTACCCAGGCCAAACCAAAACCCTCCCTGTTGAGGAGAGGGAGTGAGAGAGTGGCTAGATGGGCATCTGGCAGCCAGCCAGGGTCAACCCACCACGCGTTCTCACTAGAGTGGAAAGAAAATGCACAAAACAAGTTTATTGTTTGTAGGAAAGTAGTTTAAGACATAAAATCTAGCAAACAAAATAAATGCAGGAAAGAATCACTACCAATATCCTTTATTTGCATATTCTTTAAGGATTAAACCAGAACAGAAGATATTATTTCCTCTGCAAGTGATAATGGACTAACACACATGCTACTTCGTTTGCGTATTTGTAAGTATTTTATCCCCTTCCCATTTATAAAATACTGCAGTAGTTCTTTCTGTTCACTTCATTTTTCTCCTACTGCAATATCACTTTTGTATTTTCTCATGTCGTTCCTTCTGCTTAATAAAGATTATTATCATATATGAATATAAATTATATATGTATGACTAAAACCCAAAAGAGTATGAGTAGAGGAAGACAGGAATTCTGTATTTGTTTCTCAGTGCTGGATAGGTAGCAGATAAGAAAACATTGCTATTCATGGCAATACATAAGCAAGGAAAGGCTTGCAAAGAAGACATTCAAGTAGTGATATGCCAAGAAGGCACTTCAGTCTCAAAGCAGACACCAAAATAACCATACAAGGATTAAAGACATTTTGAATATAAACAAGTTTATTATTGAAGTATCTGTTATTGCATACATCAAGATAACTAAATAAATGTTACAGTACAAATGGTAACATCAAAGCAAAACATAGCTCTCATTTTAGTTCAATACTAGTGTGAAAACACATTTTAATTGAGTCTATTAATCACTTCCTGGGTTTATTCTACGAAGCTGATTTATCCCCCACAGCAATAGCTGCTGAGCATCATGAACGTTTTGTGTGATGTCTTATTCAAGATGGAGAAAAAGGTATGTGTAGACCACGTGCCTCTCTAAGATGACAAATTGCTTGTTATTGTAAGAGAAGGTTTATAATATAATGCATATTTATGTAAAAGCCATATATATATGTGCATGTGTGTGCATATTTACATATATTTAGTCAATATGTGTGTCTCTATGCAGAAAATTTAATGGAAAAATCTTGATATTTTGAAGGCAAATACAAAGACAGGGTGCTGACTTCAAAAAATGTACATTTGGCAAACCAGATTGGAAATCCCTTTATTAGTGTGAGCACCACATACTTAACCTATCCCTTTAATCTAAGCAAAGATGCCTCTGTGTGTAACCATACTCCAGGTGAGTCAAGACTTGGCTGCATGGCAAGAGACATGCACTTACTATGTCATGTGTGTTACAATTTATAGGAGAGGGAATGTAGTTTTGATATTTTTTTTCTTAATCTTTGACAAGAAAAAAATAGCTTTAAGTCTAAAATATAAATTATATTGCCAGTATAGGTTATGCTGAAACACATTTCCATCTAAGTCATTCTGTGATTCTGTAAACTGTTGACTTGCAAATCATATGTATACATGTACAAAGAAGACCAAAAAAATCATTTTCTGAGAAAAAGTTGAAGCATTATAGCTAGAGAGCTTATCAAACTCATTTCCTTAGAATATTTTTACAAGAAAGGCAAGACCTCAGCCAAGGTGAAGGCCTGTAATACCTAGAAATTGTAATTGCACTTATGAGGATGTAGTTATTATTAGTTTGTCTTGAAGCTGAATATAAGCACACTGAAACATTATAACCAACAACAACATATAAGCACTTTTTAACACTGTGACAGCATAGCTAGACACAAGGTATAGGCATTTCACATGGTTGTGTTAGCAGTGCAACCATCAAAGTAGCAAACAAAGAATTATGTTGTTGCAATTAAGAGCCATTGGAAAATATGTGAAAAGCAACTCAAATAACAGAATATGTAATATAAAAAATAAATAAGAAAACCCAAGATAAATGTGATGGACCGCAATTAGGAAGGACAGCCTGTCTAAAACAGAAGGATGACGGGAAAAAAGAAAGAAAATTAAAAAAAAAGGTATATATCTTGGGACCAAATTACATCTCCCTTTCAGGAGGGAGACAAGTAACATAAAATATCTCAGATGAGTGAGCAGCTGTGGTGGAGAAAGAAAACAAGCTTACTTCAGTTCTGATTTCTCTCATGAAAAATCTCCCTGGCCTTATCACCTTGCCCCAAGTAACTACAGACTTTAGACATGAAGGCCAACTGCATGTCACCTGTTCCAAGGCATTGCATACTCATAGCTAATGCAGGGTATGAGGGTTAAGGACAGTTTTTTATGTGTAGCAATAATTAGCCTTAATGTGTAAGAAAGGACCATTAGCTGTGCTGTTGTCAAAAGTCAATCTAATCTTAATTTAAAGTTTAAAATTGTCTTGGCTTGGTAGTCTGTTAAACTCTTCCATCACAGTGAGTTGTAATTCCCTAACTGGTGTGTCTAAATATGGGTGTATACCTGTGTAGTACATGTATACATATACTAATTGGTGTTAACTAGGCAGGAAGAGACAATTGTGCGTATGGTAAAGCAAAGAGCTGATACTAAAACCTAATGCATCAGTACAGGCTTGGGGTGGACCTGCTGGAGAGCAGCTCTGTGGAGAGGGACCTGGGTGTCCTGGTGGATGACAGGTTAACCATGAGCCAGCAGTGTGCCCT
>Ga0065711_1038195_pt1 | contig 19033 bp, 13 predicted proteins | sample Hoacrofraction12_FD_59098 | JGI IMG/M metagenome (GOLD analysis project Ga0065711, IMG submission 59098) | Hoatzin crop microbial communities from Cojedes, Venezuela - Epithelial fraction 12 v2 (version 2) | ecosystem: Host-associated > Birds > Digestive system > Esophagus > Crop | place... | reverse complement strand
AAATAAATCAGAGGAGGCGATTATGGCAGAAAGAATAAAATGTCTTATCATCGGTAGCGGTCCTGCCGGATATACGGCAGCAATCTATGCTTCCCGTGCCAACCTCCATCCTGTGGAGTATGCAGGAATACAGCCCGGAGGACAGTTGACTCAGACCACAACGGTGGAAAACTTCCCCGGTTATCCCGAGGGTGTCGACGGCAATCAGATGATGATGGAGATCAGAGAACAGGCAGAGAAGTTCGGTGCCGAGATAAGAGATGGCGAGATTGTTAAGGCAGACCTCTCGGAAGCTCCATACAAACTCACCGCTGACGACGGAACAGAAATCCTCGCCGATACAGTGATTATTGCTACGGGAGCTGCTGCGAAGTATCTCGGTCTTGACGACGAACGGAAATACAACGGTCGCGGAGTGTCAGCCTGCGCCACCTGCGACGGATTCTTCTATCGCAAGAAGGTGGTGGCAGTTGTCGGTGGCGGCGATACGGCTTGTGAGGACGCCCTCTATCTGGCCGGCTTGTGCGAGAAGGTGTATCTTATTGTCAGGAAGCCCTTCCTCCGCGCTTCGAAAGTGATGCAGCAGAGAGTGATGGACCATCCCAAGATAGAGATTCTTTTCGAGCATAACACCGTGGGCCTCTTCGGTGAAGATGGTGTAGAAGGCGCACATCTCGTAAAGCGCAAGGGCCAGCCCGACGAGGAGATGGTGGATATCAAGATTGACGGCTTCTTCCTCGCCATCGGCCACAAGCCCAACTCAGACATTTTCAAGGAGTGGCTCGACACCGACGAGGTGGGTTACATCAAAACTATAGACGGGACACCGAGGACACAGATTCCCGGAGTGTTCGCTGCAGGCGACGTTGCCGACCCCACCTACCGCCAGGCCATCACCGCGGCAGCCAGTGGTTGCAAAGCGGCCCTCGAAGCCGAAAGATACCTGATGAGCAAGTGATTTTTACAGAGTATTACTGTCAGGATATATAATCAGAAAAAGTCTCGCTTCCCAGCGAGACTTTTTTAATACTTTAAAAAACTAAATTAATCAACCATAAACCTTAACCATAAGTATTTATTAACTATACCAATATAGATTCACATCCGTATCAGCATATTATTCTTAAGCGGATGCAAATTTAACGAATTTTCCTCAGAAATTGTCGTAAAATAGATTACTTTTTTCTATGTTTTCGAAATTCATTAATTTTTAACGTTTCTTTGAAGAATAATTTTTACAAACCTAAAAGTCATATATTAAAAAACATTAAAATAATCCGTTCGTGTCGTAAAATTAATTATTCCTCTCAAAAGAGCTTATCGCAAGTAAGATATCAACGGCTTTTCCTACCGAAGGAACATCTTTGACAGTCATCCATCTCTTACTGCCCTTTTCTTTCAGATTACAGCGAAGAGGGTTGCCTGCCATAAAACTAAGAATACGATCGAAGGTAGTGCTCTGATAGAAAGCACTGTTTTCGTTACTTACGAAATAAAGGCTCATCTGTCCCATCTTGAGAACGATCTTCTCCACTCCCAGACTCTTGCCGAGACGGCGAAGTTTGACTACGCGCAACAGTTCTTCACCTACCGGAGGAATCTCACCAAAGCGATCGACGAGGTTCTTTCTGTATGTTTCGAGACTTTCGTCATTATCGATACCATCCAACTGACGGTAAAGAATTATACGTTCACTGCTGTTGGGTACATAGCTTTCGGGGAAATACATCTCGAGGTCGCTCTCCAACTGACAATCGTCAACGAAGAGATCGCCGCTCAGTTCGTTTTTCTTCACATCCTCTTTATACAACTGAGAGAACTCCTCGTTTTTCAGTTCCGTAACGGCCTGATTAAGAATTTTCTGATACGTCTCGTATCCCAAGTCAGCGATGAAGCCGCTCTGTTCCGCCCCGAGCAGGTTGCCAGCTCCGCGGATATCAAGATCCTGCATAGCAAGATTGATGCCGCTTCCGAGATCTGAGAAATTCTCTATCGCTTCCATCCTTCTCCTTGCCTCGGTATTTAGCTCTGACAGCGGAGGACATAGGAGATAGCAGAACGCCTTTTTATTGCTTCGCCCCACCCTTCCCCTCATCTGATGCAAGTCGCTGAGTCCGAAATGCTGTGCACCGTTGATGATTATCGTATTGGCATTCGGGATATCAATCCCGTTTTCCACGATGGTAGTAGACAGGAGGACATCATAGTCGTAGTTGATGAATCCCATGACAATCTTCTCCAATTCGTCGGGAGGCATCTGCCCATGGCCTATCACCACCCTCGCATCAGGAACAAGTTCTTTGATAAGATTTTGTATTTCGGTAAGAGATCCGATACGGTTAGACACAAAGAACACCTGTCCGTTGCGGCTCATTTCGAAGTTTATCGCATCGCGGATAATATCACTGCTGAACGTATGCACCTCAGTCTGAATAGGATATCTGTTTGGCGGAGGAGTCTGTATAACACTCATATCACGTGCTCCCATGAGCGAGAACTGTAATGTCCGGGGGATAGGTGTCGCCGACATGGTAAGAGTATCCACATTAGTCTTGATCTGTCGCAGTTTCTCCTTCACACCGACTCCGAATTTCTGCTCTTCGTCGATAATCAGCAGTCCGAGATCCTTGAATCTGACTGTCTTTCCTACCAGTTTGTGCGTGCCGATGAGGATATCAATAGCCCCGGATGCCAGATCTTCAAGAATCTTTTTTGTATCCTTGGCGCTTCTGGCTCTCGAGAGATATTCCACCCTAACCGGAAAGTCCTTCAGACGCTCGCTGAATGTCTGATAGTGTTGGAATGCCAACACCGTTGTCGGCACCATCACAGCCACCTGTTTGTTATCGCAGGCAGCCTTAAAAGCGGCTCTCACGGCCACTTCCGTCTTACCGAATCCTACGTCACCGCACACCAGCCTGTCCATCGGGCGTGCTTTCTCCATATCCGCCTTGACATCGTTAGTAGCCTTAAGTTGATCCGGAGTATCCTCATATTGGAAACTGGCCTCCAGTTCATGCTGCATGAAATTGTCATCGCTGAATGCGAATCCCTTTTCCTGCCGGCGCTTGGAATAAAGCAATATAAGGTCGCGGGCTATATCCTTGAGTTTTTTCTTTGTCCGTTCCTTCATCCGCTCCCACTGCCCCGTGCCGAGCCGGCTCAGTGTCGGGGGCTGACTGTCACGCCCTCTGTATTTCGAAATCTTATACAGTGAATGGATAGACACATACACGGTATCGTTATTCTGATATACGATACGTACCATCTCCTGATAGCCGTCGCCCTGTGGCACTCTCACCAATCCCCCGAAACGTCCGATGCCATGGTCCACATGAACTATATAATCGTTGATATTAAGTTCCTGAATCTCCTTGAGCGAAAGAGCCACCTTACCGTTTCTTGCCTTGTCGGATTTCAGATTATACTTGTGATATCTGCCGAAGATCTGATGATCAGTGAACACACATATTTTCATATCCGCGTCACTGAATCCCCCGTGCAGCGTCTTGTCAACAGGAGTGAAGGAAATATTCTCCTTCCCCTTCGACTGTTCGCGACGCTCGTCGAAGATTTCTTTCAGACGCTGATGCTGTTTGCTGTTGTCGGCCAATATATATAGTTTGTAACCGTTTTCGAGATATGACATCAGCGAACCGGCGAGCAGATCGAAATTCTTGTTCATCTGAGGCTGCGGCGTCGTCTGGAATTCCACGACAGTCCAATCACCGTCAGGAGTATTACCTCCGAAGGCGATCTTCCTGAAGTTTTTTACGGCATAAAGGAAATCATCTCCGTCAGAGAGCTGCACACTCTTATCCATCTGCCGTGTTATGGCATCCTTTTCTTCATCCGTGGCAGTTTCCAGTTTTTCCGCTATCGCCTGACTGGAGAAACCTTCGTCATAAGTCTTATCGATTATCTGCGCCACAAAGACGATATCTTTAGAGGCTACGAGAGCATTCTGAGGAAGGAACGACATCAGCGACACATGCTCGCCATCCTCGTTCGACACCTCCGGTACCACCACGATTCTGTCAGTCTGTTCTTCTGACAACTGAGTCGTCACATCGAAGGTCCGTATCGAGTCGAGATCGTCACCGAAGAAATCGAGACGGAAGGGATTTTCGCTGCTGAAGGAGAAGATATCCAAGATACTGCCACGAATGGCGAATTGGCCGGGTTCGTATACGTAATCCGTCTGTTCGAAGCCCATGGAAATCAGCGTCTGCCGCAATTCAGTAAGATCATACTGTTCTCCCCGTTTTATCTCCATCGTATTCTCGTCGAGCGTCTTCGGAGCCACCACCTTTTGCGCCAAAGCCTCAGGGTAGGTGACGATAAACAAGCGTCCGTGGTCCTTTATCAAATTTCCGAGCACGGAAGTACGAAGAATCTCGTTAGCGGTATCCTTCTGCCCGTATTTCACGGCCCGGCGATATGCCGAAGGAAAGAAAAGCACCTCATTGTCACCCATCAGCTGCGACAGATCATTATAGAAGTATCCCGCTTCTTCCTCATCGTTGAGAATAAAGAGGATAGTTGTGTCTGTCAGTTCCGAAATACCGGCAAATACCATGGCCGTCGACGAGGCATGCAAGCCGTGGAAGAAAATATTTCTTTCCGAAGTATTTTCCACCATTGCTGCAAGAGCCTTTATCCTCGGACTCTTGGCATAAAGATTCCTCAGTTGTTCTATCTTCATAATCGAGGGAAACGAGTATCCCTTTAGTCTGTCTTTTTACCCTTTTATGGCCGGATATTTGCGGAACCAACCGTCCCAGCGCAGTCTCATCACCCCGAAGAAAGCCTCTCCGAAGATGCCTCCCGACATTTTCGAGACCCCCTCGCGGCGATTGATAAAGATAACCGGCACCTCCTTGATTTTGAAACCGATCTTGTATGCGGTATATTTCATCTCTATCTGGAAGGCATATCCTTTGAAGCGGATCTTGTCGAGTTCTATCGTCTCGAGCACTCGCCGTTTGTAGCATTTGAATCCTGCTGTAGTATCGTTGACATGAAAACCTGTAATGAAGCGCACATATTTGGATGCGAAATAACTCATCAGCACACGTCCGATAGGCCAGTTGACAACATTAACGCCACTGACATATCTCGATCCGATAGACAAGTCATAGCCTTCATCGTGACAAGCCGAATAGAGCCGCGGCAGATCGTTAGGATCGTGGCTGAAGTCGGCATCCATCTCGAAAATGTAGTCATAACCATGCTGAAGCGCCCATTTGAAACCAGCAATATAAGCAGTGCCGAGCCCCAGTTTGCCTTCCCTCTCGATAATGAAGAGACGGTCGCCGAACTCGCTGCTCATCAGATTTTTCACTATAGCCGCGGTGCCATCGGGCGAGCCGTCGTCGATGACAAGGATATGGAAACACTTTTCCAGAGCGAACACCGCCCTGGTTATCTTCTCTATATTTTCCTTCTCGTTGTAAGTAGGAATTATTACTATGCTGTCACTCTCGTTCATGTACGATCCACTTCTTTTACTGCAAAGTTAACAATATTATTCGGTATATACAAATATTCCGTGTATTATTTTATTTTACTGGTCGGGATTTTCAACATATCCCTGATATTCAGGCACCAGATCCCCCATGACGACATTATAACTCTCGGTCATCTGTTTCTTCACGTTGTCAGCCCCCTTGCCCTGCGGCATTATCGGCTGATGTATCGTCAGCGACAGAGGATGCCACTGTAGGAAATGCCAGTCGCGCATACGAGGCATCACATTAAACGACCCGTTGATGGTTAGCGGCACCACCGGCAGCTGCAAATCGTCGGCAAGCATGAAGGCGCCACGACGGAACACTCCCATGTGGCCGGTAAACGTCCGCGCCCCTTCGGGAAAAACCATCAGCGACATACCGTCTTTGAGAGTCTCCTCCGCCTGACGATAAGTCTCACGGATCTTGCTCGGTCCGCTCTTGTCGACAAAGATCTGGTGCGAGGCCTCGCAAGCCACTCCCACACAAGGAATCTTCCGTATGCCCTTCTTCATCATCCACTTGAAATTGCGGCCCAGGTATCCATAAATAAGAAATATATCAAAAGCCCCCTGATGATTGGAGACAAAGACATACGACTGATTCTTGTCGAGATTCTCCCTGCCTTCCACCTTTACCGGCAACAAGGCGAGACGTATCATTATGACAGACCATATTCTGCCGGGCCAATAGCCCCAGAAATGGCCATTACCCAGCAGACAGCCCAAGACAGTCTCTATCGACGTCAGGATGGTGACGACGATACCTATCGGGAGGTAGACGAGCAGTTGATAGAGTCTGTACAGATATTTCATTTCTTTACTTTTTTATGGAGTGTTATAACACAAATCTCGCCGGTGGCTCCGAAACGGAAAGGAACGAATCCCCCCACTCCGACGGAAACGTTAAGAGCCCTGTCACCATCGTAGTACATACCACCCCATTCATCGTAAACGAGGGCACAGGGAGACCACCCGAAGATCATAAACTGCATGGCGTGAGTATGTCCGGAGAGCGTGAGTTGGGCGTCACTCTCAGGCAGGATACTTCGCCTCCAGGCTGTAGGATCGTGTTCGAGCAGAACCGTAAATGGCATCTTATGCATCTTCTTGCCATCCTTCTGTCCAAGTTCTCCGAATGTCTTCTTAAGATTCCCTTTCCGGGGGAAGTGCTTGCCGTCGCCATCGTTTTCCTCACCAGCTATAAAGATACTGTCAGAACCTCTGGTTATCGCACGATGGTCATTGAGCAGCAAAGTCCACCCCATGCTCTTCTCTCTCATCACCAGTTCTCGTTCGTTAGCCACCTTGGTAGCCTCATCAGTATCGATATACATAGAATAGTCATGATTTCCGAGTACGGCGAACACTCCGTCTTTAGCCTTCAGTGTGCTCAGTTTGTCGATAAAAGGATAGATTTCGCTCGGCTCCATATTCTGTATATCTCCTGTAAATAATATTACATCAGCCCCCACGGCATTGATAGAATCAACAGCCTTTTCGGCGATATATTCCCTTCCGCCGATGTATGTGCCGAGATGGAGATCAGAGAAATGCACCATTTTATACCCGTCGAAGCTCTCCGGCAGGTCGGCGGAATAATAATCAACATGCCGGATATCGAGTTTTCTGAAACCTATCGTCGATCCGTAAATAACGATATAAAGAGCGGCTATCGCCAAGATCGTCCCTGCGAGATTGCCCCAGTTCATGCGACTCTTGGTGAGTCGTCTGACGCCCAGTCCTATCAAGGAGCAGAGCGCGAACAGAAGTTTCGGCACCACGATGATTCCCAGCAGGAAAAGATAGCAGTTCAGCCATGTCATATCTTTCGGGGCGAAGTCTTTCGAAGATGCCAGTGCTAGGGTGAAAATAATCATCAGCAACGACATAAGCCGCCGCACCCAGCGCCGCACCTTTCCCTGCGACTTGAAGTGCTTCTCCAGATAGATGTCCGGCAGCACAATCATCAGCAAAAGCAATATAAATATCCTATATATCATATAAACTTTATTTCCTCGCCGGCATCACGTGCGATGACTCCGTCACTATCGGTATACACAGGCCGACCGTTGCAAATCGTCATCATCACTTTCCATCTGAAGCAGCGGCCCTCCATCGGGCTCCACCCGCACTTACTGAGAATCATGGAAGAATCAACCGTCCACGGATTATTCCGCCGGAGCATAACCAGATCCGCCTTATACCCTTTCCTTATGAAGCCCCGCTCACGGATGCAAAAGAGCTCCGCGGGGTTGTGGCACATCAGTTCCACCACCCTCTCAACGGGCAGCACCCCCATATCCGACAGTTCGAGCATGGAAACCAGCGAGAACTGTATCATCGGCATACCTGAAGCAGCAGTGCAGCAACCGCCTTGTTTTTCTGTCGGAAGATGCGGAGCATGATCTGTGGCCACCACGGATATACGTCCGTCGACGAGAGCTTTCCGCAAGGCATCCCTGTCATCGCGCGACTTAATCGCAGGATTCACCTTGATCTTGGCCCCAAGTCTTTCATAGTCATCATCACAGAAGAGAAGATGTCCCACAACCGCTTCCGCAGTAATCATCTTGTCACCTGCATTGAAGAGCGACAGTTCCTGTGCCGTCGACACATGAGCCACATGAAGTCGTGTTCCGTATTTCTTTGCCAGTCTCACGGCGAGAGAAGAACTTTCATAACATGCCTCTGCGCTTCGTATCTGCGGATGATAGCCTATAGAAGGATCGTCACCGAAACGAGCCTTGGCTTCTGCCATGTTCTTATTTATAATAGAGGTGTCTTCGCAATGAACCATAAGCGGTTTCTTCACATTTCTGAAAAACTGTTCCAATTTTTCGGATTTGTCGACGAGCATATTTCCCGTCGACGACCCCATAAACAGTTTCACGCCGGGTATCCTGCGGTAGTCGATACTGTCGAGCATATCGGCATTATCGTTGGTGGCTCCGAAGAAGAAGGAATAGTTCACCACACTTTTCTCCCTGGCGAGTCTGAACTTTTCTTCGAGAGCCTCGTGAGATGTCGTCTGCGGCACTGTATTAGGCATATCGAAGTATGACGTCACCCCTCCCGCTGCCGCCGCGGCCGATTCCGACGTGATATCCGCCTTTCGTGTGAGACCCGGTTCGCGGAAGTGTACATGATCGTCGATAATACCCGGCAGCAGATAACAGCCGTGAGCGTCGATCTCATTGTCAAAAACGCCGATAGGGCGTCTGCCATCTTCAGCGATCTCACTGATAACCGAGTTATCAATTACGATGCTTCCGCGGAACGTCCTACCTTCATTAACTATTATCGCGTTGTGAACGAGTGTTTTCATTATGGCATCACCGTGTCTTGTTGCATTTCATTCATAGCTGGTGGCGGCGGAGGTGTGGGCCGCTGTTCGGTCGTCATCGGTTCCATGCCGTTCATCCTCGCCTCATTCTCCTGTGCCATCTGATAATATGTCTTCACATAAGGATCGTTTTTGAATTTCGAAGTAGCTTTACTCATGATATCCTCGATCCACGGATTGAGGATAGGATACTGGTATGCACTGGTAATCATCATAAAAACACCGGGGCCGAGCACATTGTCAAAATTATCTACTATAAACGATGTCACGAGTTTGTCTTCTTTCTCGGCAATTTCATCCGCTTCCTTGTTGAGTTTCATGATCACCGGCCCCATGTCAGCACCATCCATTATCGCCTGGTCGTGCTTGTGCGTAAGTTCCGCCATCTCGCTGTCGAGTTGTTTGTGCTCCTCTATGAATTTGTAAAGAGCATCGTTAAGCGGTGTTCCGCCGACCTTTTGCTGAGTATTGTCAAGACTTATTGATATCTCGCCCTTTTCTATCACCAGCGGCATAACGCTCTCGTCATCCATAAAGAGATTAGCCATCCTCACCGAGTCCATAGTACCGGTGAAATGGAATTTGCCATGCACGACATCGCACGAGTCGAGGTTCTTCAGATCGTTGTCCTTGATAATCTTAAGATACAGCATTCTTCCGTCGAGGTCGCTGATGGCGCTCGAACCGACGATATTGTATGATTCGGCACAAGAACAGATTAACACAGAGGTCAATATCAAGTAGAATATTTTGTTCATATCCAGTTTTAACTTTTTCTCTTTGCAAAAGTACAACGTATTATCGAACTACGAAAATCTTTTTATGCTATTTAAATGTTTATTCCCTTTTTTAGCGTTTTTTTGCCTCCTTGTCGAGTTCTTTGCCCATCCTGATAGTGGTATAGAGTTCGAGAACGGCGGCGATAAGCACCAAAACGATCCAATTGTTGTGCACATACTGGGCATACCATAACTGCGGTATTTTCACGAGATGGAAACAATCTTCCACCATCAGCAGTCCGGCTGCGATGAAAAGCAAGTCTGCAAGAATCTGTATCGACCGGAGCCGATGGATTGTCAGCGACGCGCCATGGTATCCCTGAATCATCTGCATCACTCCGAAGCACACGGCCCCGACGAGATATATCCACGGCGAGAACGATCTTGCCGCACCCACCATATATAGCACAAAGCCGGCGGCCATCAGAATCGCACCGCCGGAAAAAACCAAAGTTCCGAGTTTATTCAATTGTTGTATCATTTTCTTCCTCAAGCATTGCGCCGGTTGTCGTTTTCCTGCCGGGGATGTCGGTGCTCAGCACGAAGATATCCTCGTCGTCGGCTTTCATGAAATAGCGTTCGCGGGCAATCTTCTCCATTGCCTTGGGATCCGTGTCCAACAGGCGCATCTGATCCATATCTCTCCTGTTACGGGCATTGTAATCGGCGATTTCTTCCTTCATCACGGCGATTTTCTCCTGATTCTTGATATGATTCAACACACTGTCCTGACCGACGAAACCGACCATGACGACACCTATTATCACCACCAGATAATAACGGTAGGTGTTGAAGAAACCTATGAAACTGCCCAACTTGCTCATAACAATGTGCAAAGATAACAGAAAAAAGGATAATGACAAAGAAAATCTGCCGTTTTTATGGATTTTAAACCAAACTTTAGTCTTTCTTTCATTTATTATTGTTATCTTTGCCCCTTGAAATCCAAATAAACATTACAGACATGTCAGAATATATAGTCTCGGCAAGGAAGTACAGACCGAACACCTTCGACTCCGTCGTGGGGCAGACGGCACTGACCACGACGCTGAAAAATTCGGTAAGAAGCGGCAAGCTGGCCCATGCCTATCTCTTCTGCGGACCGCGAGGAGTGGGCAAGACCACCTGTGCCAGAATCTTCGCACGAGCGATTAATTGTTACAATCCTTCACCCGACGGGGAGGCGTGCGGCGAGTGCGAAAGCTGCCGATCGTTTGACGAAAACAGATCGTACAATATCTTCGAACTCGACGCCGCGTCGCATAGCGGTGTCGAAGACATCAAATCACTGATGGAACAGACACGCATCCCTCCGCAGATCGGAAAATACAAGGTGTTTATCATCGACGAGGTCCACATGCTGTCATCGCAGGCCTTCAACGCCTTCCTCAAGACCCTAGAGGAACCGCCGCAGCATGTAATCTTCATCCTCGCCACTACGGAGAAACAAAAAATTCTGCCCACCATCCTCTCGAGATGCCAGATCTACGACTTCGAGCGAATGAGCGTGAGAGACACCATCAACCATCTCAAGAAAGTAGCCGAGCAAGAGGGGTATACCTACGAGGAGGAAGCCCTCGCCGTAATCGCAGAAAAAGCTGACGGCGGTATGCGCGATGCTCTTTCGATCTTCGATCAGGCGGCATCTTTCTGCCAGGGCGATATCACATACCAAAAGGTAATCGAAGACCTCAACGTTCTCGACAGCGAGAACTACTTCCGTCTCATCGACCTCAGCCTTGAGAACAAGGTTGCCGATGCGATGGTGCTCATCAATCAGATTCTGTCACGCGGTTTCGACGGAGGGAATATGATACAGGGACTGGCAAAACACGTAAGAAACGTGATGATGGCACGTGACCCCCAGACGCTGCCTCTGCTCGAAACCAGTGACGAACAGAGAAAGAAATACCAGGAACAGGCTCAGCGCTGCCCCGACAAATTCCTCTATCAGGCGCTCAGGATCATGAACCAGTGCGATGTGGAATACAGACAGAGCAGCAACAAGCGACTGCTCGTGGAACTCACCATCATCGAGATTGCTCAGATCACACAGGAAGACGGTGACGCCAACAGTGCGGGGCGACGCCCTGCAAAGAGATTAAAACCCCTGTTCAGACTCTTGCAACCGACTATGATGCAGAACACTACGGCCGTTCCGCAGGGTAACGCCGCTGCTCCGAAAGTTGCAAAAAACAATGATGCCACCACACAAACTGTCAAGAATGACAGTCTTGGCGGTGGAGGCAAGACCGATAATACTCCTGTGACAAACGTGAAGGTAGCTAACAGTATCCCTAAGCTGAAACTAGGGAATACCTTCAAGTCTGTGAAGCAACAAAGCGATACGGCAGTAATAACAGCCACCGAAGAGGTGAAAGAGGAGGAAAACGAACCATTCACCATCTCCGAACTGTCATTCCAATGGATGGCGATGTGCAACCGCATGCCGAAAGAATATGTCGCCAGCGCCAGGAGAATGAAAAATATCAACCCCGTGATCACCGACTTCCCAAACATAGAAGTGGTGGCGGAAAACGATAACATCATGAGTCTTATCAAAGGAATCGAGGGAAGAATACAAAGCACCCTGAGAAAGACTCTGCACAACAGCAATATCCACTTCACCATCCGCCTCGCCAAACAAGAGGAACGGAAGCAAGTGCTATCAAAAAAAGAACAGTTTGCCGAGGTCAAGGAACAAAATCCTTCGCTCGACAAACTGTGCCAGCTCCTCGATCTGGAGCTAATCTGAATATCCGCAGAAGCAGTGCTAAATCAGCGGCATTCCAGCCGATTCGCACTCTTTTCTCATCTCCTCAGGCCATATCGAGGCCTGAATCTCACCGATATGAGCTTTATGCAGCAATACCATACAAAGACGGCTCTGCCCGATACCGCCACCGATGCTCAGCGGCAGCGAACCTTCGATAAGTCTCTTGTGGAAATATAATTCCGCCCTGTCTTCTTTACCTTCGAGTGCCAGCTGGCGCAGCAACGATTCCTTATCAACCCTTATTCCCATCGACGACAGTTCGAACGATCGCCCGAGTACCGGATACCATATCAGGATGTCGCCGTTTAGTCCCATCCTGCCGTTTTCGGCCTCGGTAGACCAGTCGTCATAGTCAGGAGCGCGGCCGTCGTGCTTCTTGCCATCACTCAATTTTCCCCCGATACCTATCACAAATACCGCACCATACTTCCTGCATATCTCATCCTCCCGCTCCTTGGGAGTCTTGTCGGGATACATCTCCAGCAGTTCCTCGCTGTGAACGAAGTGGATCTTCTCGGGCAAGAAGGGCTTCAGCTGATCATACCTCTCGCAGGTGATATACTCCGTGCGACGGATAGCCGAATATATTCTCTCGACGATATTTTTCAAGAAGGCTATATTGCGCTGCTCACGGGTGATCACCGCCTCCCAGTCCCACTGGTCGACATACAATGAGTGAAGGTTGTCGAGCTCCTCGTCGGCTCGTATTGCATTCATGTCGGTATATATGCCGTAGCCGGGTTCTATCTCGTATTCGGCCAGGGTAAGACGTTTCCATTTGGCCAAAGAGTGCACCACCTCGGCAGTGGCATCATCCATATCTTTGATAGGGAAACTCACCGGGCGCTCCACTCCGTTGAGGTCGTCATTGATACCAAGCCCCTTGAGTACAAACAACGGCGCCGTGACACGACGCAGACGCAGTTCCGTGCTCAGATTCTGTTGGAAAAACTCCTTTATCAGCTTTATTCCCTGCTCGGTATGCTTCATATCAAGCAACGCCTTATAACCGGCCGGTTTTATCAGATTACTCATATTGTCAATTTGCTATTAAAAATCCGTTTTTTACATTAAATCGGCCGCAAAGGTAGTAATAATTTTACATTTGTGCAAGCAAATCGGCAAAAATATTTGCATTTTGCCACAAAACAACCCGAATTGTCATCATTTTGTTTAGCAACGCCCCCATAATATTCTGAGTGCACTCGAAAACAAATCTGAGTGCACTCGAAAATTATTTTGAGTGCACTCAGAAATAAATCATGCTCAATAGAGCCTTACTTTATATTACTGAACTTCAAGGCTCAGCACACGGCTTGACCAGTTGTTTTTCTTGTGATGATCTACATCATGACGATAAGGCAGTTCGATGCCATGGTTCATGAGATACTCTCCGCTATACACCTGACCTTCGCAATCGAGAGCCTTGTTGTCGATACGGTTGAACTCATGTATCTTATACTTCTTAGCGGCATCGAGACCTGCCATCTTCACACGAGGCAGATGCTCGTTCTGCCACTGTTCCGTCTTCCACCAGTAGAACACGGCCTTGTCTTTCTTCTCGTCAACATACATCAGCGAAGCAAGTCCCTTGTTGTCGTAGGGAGATATCAGACGGTAGATGTCGCCGAACTGCACCACGGGTCTTATCGTCTTATATTCCGCAATGGCCTTGCGGCAGAGTTCCTTCTCTTCGTCAGTCATATCCTTCGGCTGGATTTCCATACCCAGTCGGCCGCTCATAGCCACATCGATACGGAGTTTGAGTGATGTAGTGCGGAACACGGTATGATTCGGAGTCGCCGAGATATGACTCGCCATGGCGATGGCAGGGAAGAAATAGGAAGTACCCCACTGCATGTAGATACGCTGCAGAGCATCCGTATTGTCGCTCACCCAGAACTCGTCGAAATATGGCAGCACGCCCCAATTGGCTCGTCCTCCGCCGGATGCACAAGCCTGAATTGTGAGATCAGGATATTTAGCCCTGATGCGCTTGCATGTTTTCTCCAGTCCGCGGTGGTATTCGATGTAGAGATGGCTCTGGTCATCAGCCGAGAGATACTGGCTGCCATGGTTCAGGATAGGCATATTGGCATCCCACTTGATATAGTCGATTTCAGGATATTTAGTCATCAGATTGTCGACAACGGAGAATACGAAATCCTGCACCTTAGGATTGCTCATGTCGAGCACCACCTGAGTTCCGCCGCGTCCGAGCACCACATCACGTTTGGGAGCCTTCACCACCCATTCGGGATGCTTCTCGTAAAGTTCGCTTACTGAATTGCTCATCTCCGGTTCTATCCAGATGCCGAACTTCACCCCGTGCTTCTTAGCATCGCTGAGCAGACGTTCGATGCCTTCGGGCAGTTTCTTCTTATCGACCACCCAGTCCCCGAGAGATGAATTGTCGGTGAGACGTTGGTATTTATCACCAAACCATCCGTCGTCCATCACAAAGAGTTCGCCTCCCATAGAAGCGATATCCTTCATCATCTGCTCCATTCCCTCGTGGTTGATATTGAAGTATACGCCCTCCCACGAGTTGAGCAGGATTTTCCTTTCCTTGTCGCCGTGAGCAAGCATATACTCCCTACCCCATTTGTGGAAGTTGCGCGAGGCACCGCTGAGGCCTTCCTTTGAGAAGGTGAGAGCAAGACGCGGAGTAGTGAAAGTCTCCCCTTTCTTGAGATGATACTCGCTGTTATCCTCGTTTATTCCGGCGAAGAAATAATGGTATTCCGTATCGTCGGTATCGATTTTCAGGCGATAGTTACCGCTATAGCAGAGCGCTGCTCCGATGACATCGCCACTATTTTCGCGAGGCTGTCCGTCGAGAGAGAACATCACCTCGGCATGATCGGTGTGCGAGTTTCTCGATCCGTCCTTGTTTTTTATCACCATCTGTCCGGGAGTGAGAGGCTCCTGCACCAGTTTGCCCTCATTACCCCACGAACCATAGAGATGCGACACCCACACATCACCCCTTCGGATAGGCAGCATAGCTGAGGCGAAAGTGGTAAGGGTGACCGTGCCCTTCTCCTTATTGGTGATTTCCGTCCACGCCTCGATCATATCCACGTCATTGTAAGCCCTGTATTTAAGATCTACGGTGACGGGATAGACAATATCTTTAAGATGTATGGTGGTGATAGTCGCCGGTCCGTCGCTTTCCGTCGACACGCCGGTGGCTGTCAGTTGCGACGACATATTGCCGTCGTTATGACGGATGCTCAGCGCGGCCTCTGCCGGGCAGTTCATGCCGTATGCCGGATAAGCATCCATACGGCCCTCGCGCGGCCATTGCAGATGGTCGACATCGTAAGACGACAGTTTGCTGCCGAAATACAGATACTGCGGTTGTTTTCCTTCGGTGACGTCTATCACCATCGACATTTTGGGAGTCTTTATCTCCACCTTCTCGGCAGCGGCAGTGATAGCTGTTGCGAGGAATAAAGGAAGTAGTGATAGTTTTTTCATTATTTTCTTTTGAGTAAGTTAAGTTCTACCTGCGGTTTGAACACGTCGTGCACCTTTTCAGTCATTCCTTTCACCTTTGCGGAAACGGTAGTACGGATATCACGGCTCGATGCGGCGAATTCGAATTTATAGTTGCCCTCGTCTACGACCCACTGGCTCTGCGTATCGTCGAAGGAAGCCAAATCGCGCTGTTTTACAGTCATTTTAAGAGTCTGCGACTCACCCGGCTGGAGCATACGAGTCTTAGCGAAAGCCTTCAGTTCGTGAACGGGTTTTTCGAGCGTTCCTTCGGGAGCCACGGCATATACCTGTACGACCTCTTTTCCGGCGGCATCACCGGTGTTTTTCACATTTACTGTCAGTTCCACCATATCACCTTTCACCTTGGCTGCCGCCTTGGAGTATTCAAAGGTGGTATACGACAGACCGAAGCCGAAAGGATAAGCCACCTCGCGGTCGAAGCTGTCGAAGAAACGATAACCCACGTAGATGTCTTCTTCATAATCGGTATAGTCCACGCCCTTGATCTTTATGCCGTTATCCTCCATATTCTTATAGTCATACAGTTCGATATCCTGCGGAAAGTTTTTGGTAGACGGATGATCTGTGCAGGCGATAGGCCAAGTCATGGTAAGCTTGCCCGACGGATTAGCCTTACCGGTGAGCACGTCGGCCACCGAATTACCACCCTCTTCGCCCGGTTGCCAAGCCACGAGGATAGCGTCAGCCCTGTCGCGCCATGAAGCAGTCTCCATCACACTTCCCGAGTTGAGAATCACGATTACCGGTTTGCCCTGGGCATGGAAGGCATCGCTAACGCGGAAGATCATATCCTGCTCATCCTTAGTGAGATTGAATTCCTTCATCTCTCGGTCGATGCCCTCTCCCGCCTGTCGTCCGATGGTGATGATAGCGGCATCGGCGTAAGGTATTTCATGAGCCACGCAGCGCTCGGTGATCTCTATCTCGTCAAGTTTCGGCTGACCCTGATCAAGGAACCACATCGACGGGTTTTTATCAGCCTTGAGTTTGGCCTTCGCGTATGCCACATAGTTGCGGTATATCTCAGTGAGCTGGGTAGTAGTGCCGACGCCGATGTTCTTCAGACCCTGTACCATATCCACTACGTAAGGAACATTCACACAACCGCTGCCCAGACCTCCGCTGAGGAAGTCGTATGAGTTGACTCCGAAGAGAGCCACTGTCTTCAAGCCCTTGATGGGCAAGGTATTGTTTGCATTCTTCAGAAGTACCATACCTTCGGTAGAACTCTGACGGGTTATCTGAGCATGTTTTGCGAGGTCAGGCGCATCGGAATACTTATATTTCTTGAATTTCGGTGTTTTGACGATATACTGCAGCATTCTTTTCACCGATCTGTTTACATCCTCGATCTTCAGAGTGCCATTCTTCACTGCAGCCACGATATCATCCACCTGTGCGGGATATCCCGGAGTCATAAGATCGTTGCCGGCTGCCACCTCATCCTCCGTGGGAAGGTCCTTGCGCTTGCCGATCCAGTCGGTCTCCACAATACCGTCAAATCCCCACTCATCGCGCAGGATGGTGGTAAGGAGATCATAGCTCTTCTGGCAGTAAATGCCGTTGATATGGTTATATGCCGACATTATAGTCCACGGTTTGGCTTCCTTCACCATGATTTCGAATCCCTTAAGATAGAGTTCGCGAAGGGCACGCTGCGAGAGTCGCTCGTCGACTCTTGTTCTCGAGCTCTCCTGTGAGTTTACGGCGAAATGCTTGGGACTCACTCCTACGCCCTGGCTCTGCACTCCCTTGACGTATGCCGTAGCCATCATTCCGGTGAGGATGGGATCTTCGGAATAATACTCGAAATTACGCCCGCAGAGGGGATTGCGATGCAGGTTCATGCCCGGTCCGAGGATCACGTCGCAGTTGTATTCCTTCGTCTCGTTGCCGATAGCCTCTCCCACCTGCTGCATCAGTTCGAGGTTCCACGATGATGCCAGACAGGTGCCGACGGGGAATCCCGTAGCATTGTATTTCTTGTCGGAGCCCTTCCTCTGAGCGTCGATATGCACGCCGGCAGGTCCGTCGGTCATCACCGTGGCGGGAATGCCGAGACGGTCGATAGCGACTGTTATTCCGGCCGCTCCGGCCACGATTTTCTCCTGATGTCCCATACGGGAGCCGGAGCCCACGAAACCGTCATTTCCGCCGCCGACGAGCAGTTGAGCCTTCTCTTCGAGAGTCATGGCTGCCACCACCTCGTCGATATTGTCTTCTCTCAGTTGCGGAGCATCCTGAGCCATGCCCCCGGCCACGCTTGTAGCAAGCAAAATACTGCACATAAGTTTCTTCATTTTTCTTTATTCTTTAGGTTTTTAATTATCTGTTAGTTGATTCCAGTGCAAAGATAGGTATTTTTTCCGACACAGCCAATATTTTTTTTGTTTTTTTTGTAGGTTACAAATCATTCTGTCGTCCGTCTTATTTTTGTTATAGGTGTATTACGACAAGAAATATCAGAAAAAAAATATAAAACTAAAACGTATGAATAAGATCTTACTAACCACTATTTGTGCGGTTGCGATGGGTATGACAATCCCCGTCGGGGCTCACGCCGCCGGAACAGAAGCACCGGAGACGGGTCTCGAGGCATTGCAGCAGTCGCAGTCCGTAAAGGGACAGATCCTCGATGAGAACGACGAGCCGCTCATCGGAGTCACAGTGAAGGTTAGGGGCACACAGAACGCCACCATCACCGACCTCAACGGAAATTTCTCCTTACACATCAGCGGGAAGTCGACCCTCGAACTGTCGTATGTCGGATATCTCACCCAGTCGGTGCAGGCATCTCCCGGACAGAATCTCACCATCAACCTCAAGCCCGACTCGAAGGTGATGGACGAGGTGCTCGTCATCGGTTACGGTACTGTCAAGAAGCGCGATATGCTGGGAGCCATCTCACAGGTGAAATCCGACGATATCAAGATGACGCCTTCGATGAACGCCATGGAGGGCCTCTCCGGAAAGATCGCCGGTCTCGATATCACCCGCTCTTCGGGACAGGCAGGATCCACCCCGACGATACTCCTCCGAGGTAACAGATCACTCACCTCCGACTGTTCGCCGCTCTATGTCATCGACGGTGTGGCGGG
>Ga0065711_1038200_pt1 | contig 19034 bp, 9 predicted proteins | sample Hoacrofraction12_FD_59098 | JGI IMG/M metagenome (GOLD analysis project Ga0065711, IMG submission 59098) | Hoatzin crop microbial communities from Cojedes, Venezuela - Epithelial fraction 12 v2 (version 2) | ecosystem: Host-associated > Birds > Digestive system > Esophagus > Crop | place... | reverse complement strand
GGAGACTCCACAACCTCCCTGGGCAGCCTGTTCCAGTGCTCCGTCACCCTCAGAGGGAAGAAGTTCTTCCTCATGTTCAGACGGAACTTCCTGTGCTTCAGTTTGTGCCCATTGCCCCTTGTCCTGTGGCTGGGCACCACTGAAAAGAGTTTGGCCAATTGAGGGCGAGCCAGAAGGACCTGACACAAAGGCCAACATTTGAAACAAAATGAAAGCTGGCATGGAATTCTCTCCCATGAAATAATTAATTATCACGCAAGTAATTTAGGTATCCCATCAGGAAATGACTGAGAAAACATAGCTTTAAGCATGTGTAATACAAGAGAGTTTTATATCTCATGCTTGATTTATATTTAAATGGTTTTCTTATGACAGCAGAATAAAAGTGTGGAGAATCCTTTTACTGCTATAGTTTACGTAATTTGGAAATACAATCAATAACTCCCACAGAGAAGGAACTCTTGCTACCATACATGACCATCCTATGAAGATCTGCGAGATGTAATGGTGAACCTTGCCGATGGTACAGGTCTCCAACTCTAATCTAGTAAGTCAGTTGAAGACATCTTCCCCTAGAACTACTTCTGTATTCTATACCCAAACATCCTGTATGTTATCAGGAAGTTACTCAGATGGAATTAAGTTAATTATAGACACAGGAAAATATCTGCTGGCTCTGATGTTCCTAATCATGACTCTTTCTGTGCAGTACCTTAAAAAAGCAGAGTTAAAAATTTCTGTCATAAGAATAATCAGATTCACCAACAAGCCTTAGTGTCCTGAAGTAGCAACAGAAAACTTTTATCTTAATCTGTTCAAATAATATTTTCAGTCAATGCAGTATTAAATGTTTAGTTCATGAAGATTTGTCCTGGGTTTGGCCAGGACAGGGTTAATTTTCACCAGAATCCAGGAAGGGGCACAGCCGGGCGGGCTGACCCAACCCCACCTGGCCAAACAGAGCCGGGTATTCCATACCGTGTGCCTCGTGCTGGGCTCGGGGGGAGGGGAGCGGGGCAGCTGGAACTCACTCGCAGCTCGGGAGCACGGGCGCCGGTCCTGTCCGGGAGAACAGCTCTGTGGGTCGTGCGGTTTGTGTCGTGTTTTCTCCTCTGTATCGTCGTTGTTACTGTTCCTTTTGCTTGCTGTTCTGTTAAACTGCCCTTATCCCGACCCACCAGTTTTCTGCCTGTTTTTTTTTCCCCTTCTCCGCACCCTGGCGGGGGGAGGGGCGACCACGTGGCGCTTTTGTTGCTGGCCGCAACCAAAACCAGAACAAGATTCTTTTCATACTCCTGACTCCACTGTGAACACATATTTGAGAAGGCAATTTCCACTGCAGCCTCTAACCTCTGGTTAAAATAACAAGAATCACTAGGGCATCTAAGACTGCATCTCTAGTCCTTTATGTTGAAATGGCAAGTATTATCATCGCCCATGATACAGCTTGCTACAAGAGAATACTAAACACTCAAGGCTTAAGAACAGGGCCTTTCAAGAAGCCACCACAGACATTCCAGTATTCCTCTGGGGTGGGACCATTTGCAGAAACAGATCTTCATAAAGATGTCAATGAAGTTACACTGCCTTTACTGAAGCAGAATTGTACTGAAGCAGAATTAGTATCAGATCAAGAGAAGAGGAAAAAATGATTGAGTGTGAGACAGGAAGGGATGAAACAGCCCTTTTTTAGCAGTGACATATAATATCCCTTCTTTTCTACAATAATCTAAACGCACATGGTAAAGAACCTGTAGGTCAAGAAGTCTCCACCTGCTTTAACGTACTGTCACCACCAACAGAAACTACCATAGCGGAGACCTAGTAGTCAAGTTTCAGTAAACAAAAAAATGCACAGGTACGGTACACATTTAGTCCTGCTTCTCTGGAGTCATCAACTAAAGCAGCAGCTTGTTCAAAACATTGATTTTGATTTGTTAATTATGAGCTTTCCATTTCTTGAGCTACAAACACTTGCGTTGCCGCATTCAGAAGCGGTGCACAAGCAGTAGCAATACACTTTGAGATGCAGCGTTTAAAGTTGCGTATGTGCCTTTCCCAAGTAACAAGAGGTTAGGCTTAAAGTTGTGTTTACCAGCTGGTGAGGCTTTGCCCCGGCCAGCAACAAAGAACCACACGGTGGCCCTATCATCCCTTCCCCCGGCAGGGTGGGGAGGAGAATCGGAAGGAAAAGGCAAAACTCGCCGGTTGGGATAAAGACAGTTTAACAGAACAGCAAAGGGAGAATAGAACAACAACAAGAATACTGACAAAAGGAATACACAAAGTGCAATGTTCTCACTGCCCGATGCTCAGCTCGCTCCTGAATAAGGAATTACCCTTCCCCAGCCAGCTCCCCCACGTAAATACCGAGCACAACGCCACGTGGTACTGAATATCCGTCTGGTTGGCTGGCCCGGGTCAGACCTCCCAGCCTCCTGTGAACATCAACCCTATCCCAGCCAAACCCAAGACACCAGCTCCACTGGAAAATAATTGTATACTTCCATTTGTATATAAGCTCTAGAAAGCACAGGAAACAAAAGCAATTTTTGAAGCAGCGCACTCCAAATTACAAATGCATGCATTTACACTGTTAAGTAATCCAAAAGTAGAAACTCAAAATAATTTTGTTCTTTAGCACTCACTCAAGACAGACAGACACAAAAGAACTTAGAAAAACAAGTTCACTTTTTTTAAACTACAGTTTAATCAGATTTAAAGACACAAATTAGAAAAAAAACGTTTATAGGCAAGTTAAAAACACCTTTAAAATATAACAGCATACTGCTTCTGCAGCACTGCTGAGACAAATTAGAAATAAGTAATTATTAAAATATCACAATCACAGTGTAACTAACAGTGGTATTTTAATTTTACCATACACCAACACTTAGTTATGGATCTGTTGAAAAATAACACTTTTTAAAAAATATATATTTTGGAATAATAAAAATGAAATTCACTGACAATGCATTATATTCTGAACCAGGAAAGGCAAGTTTAGGAATACTGTAGCTATCCACTTTTAGGGGTGTCTTTTGACCTTAACATATGGGTAGTTGGAGGCGTAACTACTTCTGCATTGAGGTAAAACTATTCCCTTGAATGTGTAACCAAGGCAGGAAAGAAAAAAGTTCCATATTTCAAATTCTTAAATGGAATAACTTATTACAACACCTTTGAATAATGCTATATTTATCCATCTTACACTATTTTTCATTCAATAAGTATTGAATGTTCTCTTCTAACTGATCTAGAACACATCTGAGGTCTGGGATTTAAGAACTACCTAATTACTATGGTATCATTTTGACACCTTTGTCACAGTAAGACACATCAGCAGATTCTTCATAGAAATAGTCAACACCACTGCACAAAAGGTACAAAGAAAAGATGTGAAGAGAACCAATAAACACACAGAAAGGCAAAATATGCGCAGGCAAATACTCCTTAACGTATTGTGACAAAAGACTGTTGCACCTTTAATACGTAGTGTTGCACTATTCTGATGATGGGTCTCCAGGCACCCTGTTTCCTCCCTTTTTTGTTCCAGATTACGTCTTCACAGCTTGAAAGCCTAATCCGACTAGAGCATGGACCACAGCTGTCTGTTCAGATGACACACTGTAGTGAAACCAAAATGAAAATCTAGCTTGGGGTATTCTATTCCTCCCTCAGAGGGCAAAAGAAAAGAATAAGATTGTGCAGAGGTCTCTTTTGCCAAGAGGTTCATTTGGAGTAAGGTGCTGGACAGAGTCGCTATTACTATAAAAAGTTTCCTCTGAAAGTGGCCCTAACTCAGATTTCAGCCATACATCTCAAGTCAAATTTAGTATTCACACCCTGCAGCAGAATATCCTGTAAGGGTTGGGTTTGCAACAGAGCGAAAGAAGCCCTTCACTTTCCACTTGAAGTGTGACCAACAGATCCTATTTTCAGTTTTGGAAGCAGAAAGCTTAGTACTCGAGAACGGAGCCCAACAGCCTTCATCAGATGTAGTGTACAGCTGGAGATCTCAACTAGTCTCATGTAAATATTGATATGGCCTGTTGTAAGTATATTTATGCACACTATATGTAACTACAGTCTGTCAATTCATAAAGTTTACATAATGTTTGTATGGATATGCACATGGATTTAGATTATCTAGAAACATCTAAAACCAAAACCAGGTCTAAGTCACTAGACACACAGCTAACACACAGAAGATGAAGTGGCAAAATTTGCTTTTGCACATTTGTATACCTAAAGAGAGCAAAACTAGGGTTTAAATATTTAATGGGATGAAAATTGTTCCAGTTGATGGTTAGGTTTTGTAAAAAAACATAAGTTCATCTCAAAACAAGTTTTTAAGAAATTAATTTTTTTCTTACCATTTAGTTTTGACCACAATAAGCAACTGTCACAATATTTGCAGTTGTAACCTTGCAGGGTGACTTTGTGGATGCCTAGATTTCATGGTGTTTGCAAAATGTCAAGGTTAAGACGTCAAAAATGCAGGTAGATCTAACACAGAGCAGCTGCAGCCTGGGTCACAAGCAAGTGGACCCTCGTCAAGCTCTGCAGGTAGGGTCAGCTCCCCCGCGGAACTCCGCGGCAAACCCTCCCAGCCACTGACAGACACGTTCTTACCAGAGCCTTCTTCACAGCCAGCTTCTCCACCCTGACTGCGAAGAGGATCGTGACCAACGGCACCAACTAGCTTATATCCAGACAGAGCTGGTCATCTAATGAGTAGCTGAAGTATCTGCTTAGACGCTTCAGCATAGCACTGAAATACTCATTTAAGTACTTATAGCCAACTGATTTTTTTTTAACAGGAAATTTAAAAATACTCCCAAGTGCTGTTCAGAGTATTACTGGACCTAAATAAATACATAAAGGCTAGTCATGTACTGAAAATGCTATGATGAATCAGCACAAAACTAATGCATATTTTTTACATGTGAAGTCTGCATGACATTAAAATCCTTAAATTTATTTCCTTTTTCCTAACACTGATCACTTTTCAACATAAGTGGCAATATTTCCAAATTTTCATTGAAAATGAAAAATTCTCAAACCTGATTTCAGAATTCAATGAGAATTACAAAGTGAAAGACTTAAGGATAAGGGACTTGAAAGCCTAAATTACTGTAATTTGTGCTTTTAAATTTCTCATTCAAGGCCAACTTATAAAGTTGAGCATGTGAAAGTTTACACTCAAGCAACAGTGACACAATTGCAGGCAAACATGAGAACACATTTGACCATGTATTTAAACAAACTGTCAACAATTTGTTTGCAAAGCTTCTGAGAAAAAGCAAACAGACTCTGTTAAAATTACTTTTGATATGAATTTGACAGGAAGTGGAGATCTTGTAAAGGTCTTCTCTGCATCAGAGGACGTTTTACCACTAACCGAATCAATGCCATCAAAAGAGGCACAACTACTGAGTGCGCATCCTGTCATACAAGCATAGCATTTATATTCATATTACTTATTCCCATGGGGGAAACAGAACAAGTTATTTAAGTGTAAAATTCTTCTCATAAATAATGGACCGTTACTGGTAAAACTGATACCACAAGTCAGTGTAAAGCAGGGAATATACAAAGATGTCTCTGCAAAGTCATCTCACTAAAGTATGATTTGTTATCAAGAGCATACTGAAACGCATAGCAATATTTTTACATGATAATATATTTTAAAATGTCACCTATTACTGAAATCTCGTCTACACGTCAACTTAAGGAATGGCCATAGAAGAATAAGTTTCCTGAATAAGAAGGGCATATCTGCAACTGTAGAGCTAACAAAGCCTTGCCGATTACAACAGTAGTAGGCACCACCAGAAGTATTATTTAAATACATAATATGTATCTTTCATTAATACAGAATCATAAAGGTTAAAAAAAAGGTTAAGCAAGCAAATAGTTACTACCGGGGTAACCACATTTACTAACTAACATTAAGTCATTAAGTGCTTGAATAGATTGTTCACAACAGGCAAATATCCGCAAAGCACCATAAAATTATGAATGATATGTTGTATTTATTTTTCATAGTGTGCTGATCTGCAACACAGAAAACGCTTTTACCTTTTGGACATACATTAGTTTATAAGTGAAAGAATACTTAGACCACATTTTGTTCATGCCCAAAATATTTCTAGGAAATTTACTTTCTCCTATTTTTCTCAGCAAAAGCAATAGCAAATCACTGCCATCCTTTCAAATTCAACATCATAAAATGTTGTGTGTAAAACCTAAAAGTTATTTAAAGCATTGGGGCTGGCTGCTCTTGACTTTCTGACTGAATGGATAAAAGGGATGCAGTGCGACAGCAAGGCAGAAAACTAGTAAAGCAGAGGGAAAGCAACACCACCACAACCTCAGATGGACGAAAACCAGAGTGCTGCCATTAAAACAAAAAACCTCTTTCCATAGTCCCCAGCAGAATTTATTTGCATGAAGGGCAGATTTTCATTCAAAGTACTTTCATATTCAGCATTGACATTTAAAGGGCAAATTCTAGGACACTACACTTAAATTCTATGCAGAACAAATTGTCATAATTTTCTTGTGTTGTAATTATTTAAGGGGTTCAGATCATGAAGAAAAAAAATAATTGTATTGCATGTAGACACCAGTCATGTCCAGTTTTGAAACCCATACCTTGCCACTTGTGCCTGACTAAAGCACGTACATATTTTCTTAGCTGTTTTAACTTCCTCATATACAAGTTCCGAACAAGGCTGTACCTATTAATTCACTCACACTGAAGTATCAGCTTTTGCTATCCTAAACATGCTCATTTCCTGGGAGTGCCTGCAACTGCTTTCATATTTCATAACGAAGAATTAGTAAACCTCCATCGCACATATGGGCACGCATGCCAAAACCAGAAGAGTACCAGAACATTAATGGAAAAAATGGCACATTAGATGTTGTACTGGCATCCAAAAGTACTTCTTTGGGTGGATACACAGACTGCATGAAAAAGGAGAATTTAAGTTCAACAGCAATAAGTGCTGAAAGAATCAACTCTAAATCTACTCACCCACCCAGAAAAGTGCAATTCTGATTTGTTATTTTATGTAAATGTCCCTTCAAGAACAGAAAGCAGAAAAATGTCTTTCTCGATTCTGTATCTAATAAGGATGACCAAACAAAAAAACTAGTGTGCCCTTAGTTATAAACAACAGAAAAATCTAAAATGCCATTTCAGAGAGGCATGACAACCACAGCCCCATGTAAGGGGAGGTCTGCTTAGGTAATCGAGGTCAGGATTTAGAAGTCAGATTATGTTCTTTTAGAAGATAATACAGTTGTCACAAACAACAAACATCCCTGCTCATCTAAGCAGACTCATCCACTCATTTCGTATTCAGTTCTCCCTTTCTAAGGGTGTAGGTTAATTAGTGCTAACCTACATATATGGAAAAGGTATGTTGTCCTCCCGGAGTTTCAGGCAAGGAGCTGAAGGCCAGACACAGACCTACCAGACAACAGAAACAGCTCTCACCTGACTCAGGATCTGGTTCTTCACAGAGTAAGCTAGAAGCACGGTGACTATTTCTGCATGGTAGTACCCCCAAAGCTGAGGACCATCATTGCACTTCTGGTACTGAGACTATTCACCCCACCAGTGCCAGATATTTGATCAAAAATTTAAGGTTCAAAAAAACATTTCTCACTCATTTGTAGGTTATTAATCAAGAAGCTGCACTATTTTTCTCCAGTAGTATTTTGTGTCAGTTTTAAAGCTAAAAAAACCCAGGTGGATAAACAGTTTGTGCTTACTTAAAATTATACAAAAGTACAGAATATAAGCAACCAAAATGTAGCCCTTTAACAGTAGTACTCTAGCAGGGACCATCATCACAATAAATGGTCTCGAATAGATATAACCACTGCATTACTCCCTTGACACACTTCCGTAAGTCAGACAGATATTCTGAAGGATTTCTTTCTTTCATTATGTTACCCACAAATATGACGTGAACTTTGCATCTAGAATTCTGATCTAAAGAAAAAGCTTCCTCTGATTCATATACTTTGGATAAAGAGCCATCAATTATCAAGCATACAGAAATTGGTTATGATAGCAATTTCATGTTTGACTACCTGTGCACTAAAGCTCAAGGTAATTTTGCTATTTTTATACTGAAGCATCACCAACTAACTACTGTATGCCTGAAAATTCAAACAACTTTAAGTACTAAAAATAATTTTTTGTATAACAGTTCTATTCTAGAACAAGTATTTCGGGTATTTAAAGGTAAAAACATAGTTGCATTGAAATCTTGGTGCTTGCACACTTTATTCTGTGTCCTATGGCTGCCTTTTCTTCTCTAGCTGCAAAGCCCACTTAGTGTTTTTTATTGTTTTTAGGTACTTTAAAGTAAAAGAAACCTAGATTAGAGCTATCAAGATCTGGAAAAGGTGAACCTTCAGGTGTGAAGGTTTTTTTTCCAATCCATTCAGAAGGGCTATGTGTAATTATACTCTTTATTAAAGAAACCTAACTATAATTTGGCATCAGTAATGTTTACAGTTCTGTAATGTACTGTAACAGTTTGAGATACTTTAAGAAAACCCTCCAAATACTGAGATGCTTATTGCAATTCCCTTTTAAAGATTCAAAAGCTTTCTAATGACTTTGCATTTCCTATTTTTATCTTCTTTACAGCATATAGTATTATATATTTGAAATATGCTTTCCATATAAAATCAAACTTGAAAATACCCACTTAGAAACAATATTTCAGTAAATAGAGGGTTTAAGGCAAGTCATTAATTTGGAAAAATTAATTTCCATTTGTTAGTCCTAGATTGACACAATTTTATTCCACCCCATCAGTGCCTTGGGATACACAACGTACATTCAGCAAAGGGCAGACAGATGACCCTATGGACATACGTTGCAAGTCCTGAGTGCCCATTGAAATAATGGTAATATCTTCATATAAGGCGTGACCCACAGGGACATGGCATGGGAGGGGTTAATTTGTTTTGTTTCCAGTCTTACTAAGGTATGTGATTTTCCTAGGTAATGCATTCTTTCCTTACTAAACATCTTTGCAAACAAATACAAACCCCTTTAAAAGGTGCTAAAAATGGGTTTTTGAAAACATACAAAATATATTCATCATAGTATTTCCTCAATCACTGTTTTAATGCTTGATATCTGCAGGTTATTTCTTGTTTCTGACTGAAACTATTATTTGTTGTGGAATAACTGTTCTTTTGCAAAAGATTTTCTTCTTCTAGTTTTTTGGACCACACAGGCTGGATGCTTTCATGCTTTTTGCTTCCTTTTTGAGTTCTTTTCAATGGAAATACCAACAACACCAGGATGCTGGCAATATGAAGACAGAAATAGCAGGAGCTAAAAAACAAACAAAAAATCATAATTCAATAAAACTCTGACCACTCTTACAGGATGCTTAAGAAATAAACTGTCAAACCCCATTTGCATAGAGTACTTTGCTCATAAGACATTTAAGTCAGGAAGACATTAATATTTCCTTTTTTTTTTAAAAAAGTATTAAGGGGGAAATCAGAAATGAAGTCAATATTCAGTATTTAGCACTATAACGGAGACTCAAAGTGAAGTCTGCTTTGAACTACTTTTTCACGAAAGTTACTTTTCGCAAGTCATTATCTAGTCTTGCTATAAAATAGTTGAAGTGTATATAGTGATATCAGAGGTACCCTTTGGTTTTGTTTTGTGGGGTTTGTTTTTCCCCCATCCTAGAAAAAATAAGTCTATTATGAGAGGAAAACGAGAGCACTTTATGGTTTCTCATACACAACACAAACTATGTTTGATCACTAGAACAGAAATACAGTTTGCTCAGCTAACAAATCAATCTTATAATTATCACTAAAATAGCTTCAGAAATCTTGTGCCACAGAAAATATTTCTATTTCAAGTTAAAAAAAAGAAAGAGGAAACAGGTAGAATGTGCTTACCTGTAAAAGGTGAAAGAGGGTTTTACAGAGAGCAGTACAAATGGCACGACTGTGTAACTTATTGCTATTTGAGTTGCCATCCATGTTATAATATCATAACACAGTTTAACAGCAGGAGATTCAACAAAATAGTGTCTGATATTGTTTCGTATCTGAAAAAGCAGATAGCAGTAAGTCAGATTATGAAAAAACTCTGAGCTACCTAACAGTAGAGGTTTTGTTGCACTTCTGCAGAATTCATAGGATGAATTGAAATGCTACAGTTTGGTCAAGTATCTTGGAACCATTCAACATACCCATCAACAGCAGTCAGTTCAAATTCCCTGCCTTTCAGGATAGTGTGCTTTAACCAGCACAGGAATTCAAATATTCATGAATTTAAGGAGAACTGAAGTAAATGAATCCCCGCCTAAATCCAATGCAACTTTGGACTACTCGTCTGAACAAGGCAGACGTTCTATTTTATCAAGCCATTCCGTAAATACAGTTTTGGAGTACATGAAAGCCAGAATACTTCTGCAAAAAAGCTTCTATTATGGTATGCTATTTGCATATACTTGCTATTAAGATAATTTTTAGGACAAGTAGGGTAAAAATCAGAATATAGAAACTATCAGTTCCAATGACATATTTCAGGATTCTTAACAACAACTAATATCAAGTGGGACTGTTATAAAAGGACTCAGTTTCCTATGCGGAGTCCTCTTTTCTTCATAAAATTCTGTTCAAACAATAGAATACTAGAGGTATTTAAAAAAAGCAAGTCCCACACAGGTTTGGGTTCAGTTTTATTGAAGTCTATAATTAAAAAGGCACCATTAGATCTTGGCTCCTGCTTCCTTTGACTGAACTGTCATCCTTGCTAATGCTCTAACAAGCCAAGATGGGCTCAATTCAGCTTTTGTTTAGCTTAGTATCACAGTGGCCACCTTTCAACCATCTGCGCTGAGGTTGCCCTCTCTGTAAAGTTGCACACCAATGGACAGTTTAACTTCTTTGTTCTTCAGTTCCTTTAGAACTCCTCATTCTAATGAGCAAATGGAAGGATAGCTCATGCTGATTTCATTCTTTACATTAAAAACCTTTTTTACCCTTCTTGTCCTTCTTACTCAAATTGCCCTGTAGGTATCACATTCCCACTCAGCCTTTGTTTAGTTAAGCTAAGTAAAAAAAGTCATTGTAGCCACACACCCTTCACCCTGCCATCTGCCATCTCCTCCCAGTTTTCTCCTAAGATCATGTGCAATGACTTGTTTTTTTTCACAAAATTTCTTGTAGAGAAATATAGTATTTTAGGAGTTGAAGGACCACTTTTAAGATAAATGTATTATTGCCTCTAGTCAACACCTAATTATGAAATGCGTAATGATTGAAGGGAGAAAAACTAGTGAATACATGCTTCGGCATGACAGGAGAAGAAAGTGTGGATCACAGCTGCCAAACTCCGCAGTTAATAAAGGCTAGTGAAGTTAAATAATAAACATACTGAAGTACCTCTAACATATCTATCAGTTAATATTAAGTATCTGTTAACACAGAAACTCAAAAATATTTTTATTTTACAGCCTATTGATCGATACATATGGAATGTGAATACAATGCAGCTTACTAGCGAAGCCCAGGTCGAAGTGCAGTGTGCACTCTGATTCACTGGATTCGCCTTACTGAGAGAACACAACAACTTTTACCTGTGAACTGTCCCTGAACCTTGGCTTTTGCACCAGCCCCTGGCTGATAAATGTCAAAAGTTCACTGTGACAGAGTCTGGAAAGAAGGGAGCTACACCTATTGTAAAGAAAGGAGTCAATTCTGTCAAACAAGGACTATATGCACATCTTTGTGAAGAAAGAGGAGGAGCATGTGTTTTCTTACTGTTAGTAACAATCTGAATCTGAAGTACACCTTCCCCTAGTTATTGTAACAGCAAAGAGCAGTCTGCTTCATTTCTCATTCTCCTGGTTCTTTCAACAGAAAAGTGGTCTGCTATTCTGCTCTGAGCTGAAATCTGATTTGTTTGTTCCTCTTTCCCATTAAGTAACTGATAAACCTGCCTCTGTTCTTACTCAGCTCTCTCAAGCAGAAACATGGGAGATTTCTCAGCAGATTTGCTGGTTCCATATAGTTCTGAATGCCAGCTGCAAAAAGCTTTTTAATGCGACTGCACTGCTGGCTGGCCAATTGTGGATAGCAACTGCACTGGAGATTTTTATCTCCTAGTTGAGTGGGAGCATTCTTTACTTCCCATCTCTACAATAGTACTGAAGAGAAATTAAGGAGGAGGTGGACAGCATTGATCCCCAAATTTTAAGTTACTCATCATCAGTGATTTTTTTCATCATCAGAAAGTTTTTTCAAAATTATCTTAGATAACATCATCCTGTTCAGCATGGCATAGTAATATATGATCAGTTAACACAGAGGAAGAGCTTCCACAAAAGATCCGCTACAAAGCTGTTACAGGCTGTCTACAGTCTTGCTTGTTTCCACTTATCAGCCCCTCTTTAGAATTACTTATTCCCACTGCTGTCATAACTAAAATAGCAAGCAACACTATCAGACAGACCATGTCAACTGTAAAACTCATCTTTGGACTACAGAAGACGATCAATTTTCTTTTAAAAAAACTTAATATTAAGATGATAGATGGTTGGTACTTACAGCTCGTGCTGCTAGTGTCATTAGCACTCCTGTTAAAAATGTTAAATAATATCCTGGGTAAACGCCATGCCAGATGGCAGAAAGGATGAAGGTCTGGATCGTTGGGCTGAAGATTGCTCGCTCGTAGCACACTCTAGCAAGTCAAAGACAATTCACGGTAAGTGAGATGAGATAAATCACAAACAGTCATCCCACTTATCATTTATACATTTATACTTTTCACAGTTTCATCTCCAACACATCACTTGCAAAGCAACTGCAGTTTACTATTATTTAATAATGTTGCCACTATATTACGACTTACAGAAAGTACTTCAAGCTGTTTACAGCTCCCGATTTAACCCCTCAGCGCTAATCTATGTTCAGTGCCATCACATATGGCATTCATTATTTATAACGAAGTGATACACCAGCATCCAAAGTCAGGCTTTGGTATTAATAAGGGATCTTGAGCCATCCGAGAATGTGTTTGAAAAGCTACAGTGGAAGGCACAGACTACCCCAAACTCTTGTGATCAGTCAGATACAAAACGAAAGCAGCTTATAGGAGAAATGGAAAAGTAAAAACTACCTTCAATTTTGAGTAATAGAGAGGCTACAGTTAAAAATGTGTCTGTGTAGGGCAATTAGGTGACCATGACAATGAAATTATAATTAATGACACTAGGGATGTGCGAATATCAAATAAAGAGAACGCTGAACTTTGCTATTTAAAATTTGAGACACTGAATTATTAGACAAGGTCCTACAGTAAGGAATTCTAGAAGGAAGAAGGGACAAAGGAATCCAAGAAAGGTAGCTTCTAGAAGACAACATTAAATGACACAATGACAAACCATCATGATGTGGAAGAATGATAGGAAGCATGGTAAGGTCCTGATATGGCTTCATCAAGAGTTCTTTAATGTCTCTAATGATCTGAAAACCAAAAACCAATAGGAAATATGGAAACAGATGCACACTAACAGGAAGCAAAAATGAATAGCACAAGCATGCACGAACACCAATCTAAGGCTAACATACAAAAATGAGTTTTAACTAAAAAAGACCATAGACACCGATATGCAAAAAGGTTTTGTAAAGACATAACAAGTAACAAAGAGAGAAAAGAATGCACATCTATTATTCAAAGAAGACAACAAGCTAATGATACAGAGGCCCGAAACATTCACTACTAATCTAATTACTACAGTACATACGAAAGATTGCCTAGACCAAATGATACAGTCATTGTTGAAGAGCAGAAGGTAAAAACACAGGATCTGAATAAGATCAAAAGTGTATTTTTCTAATTTAGTTTATTCCAGTCAAATAGATATGGTAAATTTTATCTTATGAGGTCTTCAGTGTGGGGTACCAGCACAGCCCTCTCGCCTTGCCAAAGGGCTTCGCTAAGGATGGCCATGCAGATGGGAACATGGGGCTAAGCAAGGTGGAGATGCATGCATGCATAACGCACACAACTATCTGAGGGCATATGCCAGAAATAGACCACCTTAAAGATGAAAGCAACACTGCCCAGACTAAACAGTAACCAGGCAATTTCAAAGAGGCTTCCGAGACAAAGAATCTGTCAACCTAGAAAGTACAAAAGCATTAGGAAAACATGTAACCAGTCAGGGAGACATCTTGGAGCGCAATATTAGTCATCAAAACCTAATTTGACCCTGCCAGAAGATTCCCCACTAACATCATGACCTCTGTCTCTGCAAACACGGAGCATCCTCCCTGGTAGACACTGGGCAGCCTGCATCCAGCTCAGAGACTGCCAGCGCAGTATGCAATACACAAGGAGCAATAACTCATCCCTGTCAGCCTCATGGATGCGACCTCGTGGCATGCTCTTCTACTTCGCATGTGAATCCATGGGTTCACATAGAACTGGAGCACCCACGTCTCCCACAGGCAGTGCACACAAGCAGGGGGCCCACAGTCCCAGAATGAGGTGTGGGTTTGTCCCCCACACGTCCTTGGGAGCAGAGGTGCAGTTTGCATGTAGCTGCATGTGTACACGTGCACTTGTTAAACTCCCTGGGATTAGTTACCAAAGAGTGGTTAGAAACGTTTATTAAACCAGAACACTAAACATGTACAAAATGTTATCTGTTCTCATACCGACATTAATTCTGAATGTATATTTCACTGACCGGTGGTTAATTATGTATCATTAATAAATTGATAAATGGCTTCAATCTTTATTTGGTTTAAAATGCTTTAACTAAGCGAATTTTCTCCTGCAAAGCATTCAGGAGCTAACAAAGCTAACTGAATTAACTAACAAATTTCAGCTATATCAATGCAAGACAGGTAAGATATATACTAGAAAAAATCATCAGGCTTCATAAAAGAGTAAGAAGGGTAAACTATTCCATGGATTCATCAATAATAAATCGTGTTGAAATGCTTCACCTGACATTCCTAAAAGCAAACCAAGGAAATATGGTCACCACAACAGGCTGAAAAAAATCTATTCAAGTATGGGTGGTTCAGGTTATCTTATCCATACCTTGCTCTAGAAGTGGGAAGATGCATCAACTATTCAGCAAGGTACTGCCTTCGGTCTGGTTCTATATTTTTACTACTAGCTTGGGTGGCAGATCAGGAAGTTTATTTTTCCACCCTGTCTTCCCTCCTTTTTTTGGGGTGGGAGGTAGGGTGGACAAGATTGGCATTGTTTTCTTAGCAGATAGAGCACTAGAATCCAAAGTTATCTTGACAGACTTGAATGATGTTCCAAAATCAACAGGATGAAGTCCAACGTATAGAACATCTAATAAGAGAAGTGGAAGATACACAACAGTACCCATCCCTGTGACATTTCTGAAAAGTGTAGCTGAGTATGAATATGATTTAACAGTACGAAATACTGAGTATCAGCTGAGCATGAATTGACACTAGATTGCTGCTGCATAAAAGACAGATGTAATACTGTCATTCTAATACAAAGTGTTACCTAAAGAAAAGAAAGGTAATTAATCGACTCAAATCATTCAACTCTGCCTGTAACAAGCCATGGAAAGACCCTGGAGGTCATAGCAGAAGTACTACAGCCACTGTAAGAACACAAGAAGTTTGGAAATACGGCAGAACAGAGCAAAAAGAACCACAGAGATTTTGCAAATAGGACCAAAGACAAATGGAATTAAATGTTTTCTTTGGAAAAAAAAAAGAGAATGAACAGGCTGAGGGGGAACATAGCAGCTTCCCTAGCCAGGAAACATTATCATGATATATCTTGTTGATACATGCCACTATGTAACTACCTATTTTAATTTTCATGCTTGTAACAATAATACCTTTGAATTGCTGGTTTTTGTGATCTACAGTAAATGTTTATTAAGCTTCTTTATGATCTGTAGATCCGTTACCCGTGTTTTTACAAGTAGTTTGTTTTTACAGACAATCAGGGTTTAAGTCCTGTAATTCTGATGGTTCCGTTTCTCTTGAGAGACCAAATGCTGATGTCTGGCATTTCATGTGAGAGAAATGCTTAAGATTTTGAGTACTTCTATAAATGGCAAACAAGTGAGGTATTAAAAGTGAATTAAAAAGTTATTAAAAGTAATAAATGAGCTTGTCCTCTATTCTAACTGCTGTAGCATTGCAATTAGCCAAATGATTGGTAATACAGTATACACTTTGTACCACTGTTTACGGTCCTCATATATAATCATTAAAACAGTCTTTTACTTGCAACAAAACTTTAAGAAAACATCCACCCTCCCCCTCCTTCACTGTCACAAAATCAATACGGATTTAGACTATCCTCAAAGATTCTTCTACAATTGTTCTTAAAAATATTAAAGGAGATGCTTTAATTTTACTTCACATCCTCTTTTAGTGTCACCCCGAGCAATTGATTTGCATGTTTTTCTTTCAACTGTTAATAGAAATGTTACTCTTCTCCATTAAAAGGAGTTTTCATTTAGAATCATTTCCTTTAGGAGATTTGAAAGTTTGTTGAAACACAACCTTTTCCTATTAAGTTTTGATATTGATAAACTTCTGTTCTCTAACGAAATTAAAACGCATTTTAAAATAGCTAAATAGCATATTTGCTTTATTAAACGATACATTTCAATACCTGCAAGCACATAATTCTTCCTTGCTGACTGTCCTAGCAATAGATTCTATCACCGGATTGAGCCAACTAGAATAATCACATAAAATTCAATTTCTGTTTTTAACTGGGTCAGAAAAATATTTAGGGAAGAGATTATGGAAGAAAGAGAATACACTATAAATAAATTTGATGGAAGAAACATCCTGTTGCCAGCTGTCCTAGAATAAGAGATAAAGTCCTGCGAGCAATCCCAAGACAGGGGTCTCAGTTAAACTTGCACCTAATGATAGAAGATCAACCAAACAGACTGGGAGAAAGGAAACTCCCCACACACACTATTCAAGAACACTTTTTTAACTTTCTAGTTACCACAAAGAAGTAGCAAAAGCAGAATGACGTAGTTCACTGGGTATCACACCTGTTTCCCAGACAAAGAAAAAAGTGCGCCTGAGGGATGGATACTTATTTGCAATGTTTGCTGACAGCACACAGCAGGGTTTGGTAGCTGCCATGCATCCTTTATGGAAGGAGCACAGAAAGTTCTCACAGAATGCATGGAAGTTCCCGTATGACTGTGGCTAAAAAGAATGCAGAGCTTTCACAGGCTAAGAGGTACATTTTGCCTGCAGCTCTCAGCAACAGATACTGCTTTGAATGCTAAGAGAGAGAAAAAAAAAAAAAAAGGAAAGAGACACCTCCACAGACTAACGGCTTGAAGTTCCCTATGACCAACAGAAAAGCAGAAAAACAGTTTGTCATAACCTGATAGTTTACACTAAGAGAGAAGTCCTAAATTCAGAGGCTTTAATTGAAGTATTACAAGAAGAATGTCCAATGCAGTTGCTAACCAACTGATGTTTTGTAGGGTTTAGCTTTAAATGTTAAATTATCTTCAAAGAAATATTTCATCCAAGAAACTTCAGTGGAGAAAAGCTTTCCTTTAAGAAATAAATACCTTTTAAGCCAAAGAGCTGTTTGGATATTCCAGTTATCAAGAAACATCTTGAAACTTGTGGAAAACTGTAAAGTAAAAACAAATTCATTATTTACGTAAAGTGTTACAAAATATTTAAATATTCCGACATATATATAAAAAGAACCGACTTTGTGATGAGTTGAATGAGGTATTTACTCAACTACTTATAACCACAAATTATTTTGGAAGTCAACTGACAAGTAGAACACTTTCAAAACAGACTCTATTTTCCATCCTTTCCAAAGGGTGTGAACACGTCATTTCTGACTTAGTACATATTCACTATCTTGAGTAACAAAATGCGTAGGAAAAGCTACTGAAATTACAAGCACCTACCTACATGGGCAAGTATTTTATATTAAAGAGCCAGAAACAAACCTCTATTTGCTGAATTCTCAGGTTTGATATTAGATCCCAACGTGTAACTCCATTTTTATCATAGCCTCTAAAACCAAACCCTGCTGCATTATTAATTGCATCTGCTGCAATGAAACAAAAAGAAATAAATTAATTATGAACTGCCTGTATTATAAATTGTGCATCAACATGTAGTTTGCTCAAAATATTTATCACATTTTAAAGGCTACTTTTTTTGAATACTGAGGATCACTGTATTACACACTTGAACAAACAGAAAATAATCCAAGCAACACACCAGCTTTCAATACAAAAACTTGTGCAAAAGCAAAAGAATGAAAGGTAGCACTCTTGACTTCACAGTACAGATGTCCCCTCTCTCACACCACCTACTTAGACTTGCTTGCGTGATTTGACAGAAAAACAAACTCAATGAGATGCATCAAGACCATGAAACAGTGGCTGGCTGTAATGATTTGGGATAGCAGCTCAACACTCAGACATGTGTCTTTGGTCTTCATTATCCAGCAACAGTGATGTTTAAAGCATAAAGTTCTGCGATTCACTTCAAGCTGGTGCACATTTACAGCACCACACAGAGCAGTGCAAACCTACTAGGAGAAAACAGTAATTAACTAAGCAATGCAGAGCTTGTCACATTGCCACTAATGGCACAAGGCCACTGTTAACACTTCTAAAGGTGAAGTGTTTACAGTGCACGTCAAAGGTCAAACAGTTCAAAGCAAACAATATTTTTCCCTCAGAGAAAAAGCTGCTACTGTCATCTGCACTAAGCAGGAAAATACAAGGGATGTCAGTCTGAATAGTGGGTTAGAATTAAGGGACAGGCTCATAAGGGTCACACAGGTGACATTACTGTGGGTGTGTACTACAGGCCACCTGACCAGGAGGAGGAGGTTGATGAGGCCTTCTACAGGCAGCTGCAAGCAGCCTCACAGTCACAGGCCCTGGTTCTCATGGGGCACTTCAACCACCCTGACATCAGCTGGGAAGACC
>Ga0065711_1038199_pt1 | contig 19034 bp, 17 predicted proteins | sample Hoacrofraction12_FD_59098 | JGI IMG/M metagenome (GOLD analysis project Ga0065711, IMG submission 59098) | Hoatzin crop microbial communities from Cojedes, Venezuela - Epithelial fraction 12 v2 (version 2) | ecosystem: Host-associated > Birds > Digestive system > Esophagus > Crop | place... | reverse complement strand
GTTCAACAAGGCCAAGTGCAAGGTCCTGCATCTGGGTCAGGGCAACCCCCAATATCAATACAGGCTGGGGGATGAAGGGATGGAGACCAGCCCTGCCAAGAAGGACGCGGGGGTACTGATGGATGAAAAGCTGGACATGAGCCAGCAAAGTGCGATCACAGCCCAGAAGGCCAACTGTACCCTGGACTGCATCAAAAGAAGCGTGGCCAGCAGATCGGGGGTTGATTGTGCCTTTCTACTCTGCTCTGGTGAGACCCTCCCGGGAGCACTGCGTCCAGCTCTGGATCCCCCAGCACAAGAAGGACATTGAGCTGTTGGAGTGGGTCCAGAGGAGGGCGACAAAAATGATCTGGGGGCTGGAACACTTCTCCTACAAGGACAGGCTGAGAGAGTTGGGGGTGTTCAGCCTGGAGAAGAGAAGGCTGCAGGGAGACCTGACTGTGGCCTTTCAGTACTTAAAGGGGGCTTATAGGAAAGATGAGGACAATCTTTTCAGGAAGGTCTGTTGCGACAGGACAAGGAGAAATGGTTTTAAACTAAGGGAGTGTAGATTTAGACAGGATATAAGGAAGAAATCTTTTACAGTGAGTGTGGTGAAACATTGGAAAGGGTTTCCCAGAGAGGTAGTGGAGGCCCCATCCCTAGAAACATTCAAGATCAGGTTGGATGGGGCTCTGAGCAACCTGGTCTAGTGGAAGATATCCCTGCTTACTGCAGGGTTGTTGGGCTAGACAACCTCTAGGGGTCCCTTCCAACCCAAAGCATTCTATGACTCCCGGAGTGGGTGTCACCCTATGGGACCCAGGTTGATAGTGACATACGTGCTTTTACTTCTTCCTATGTTGTGTTGCACCCTTCCCAGGCTTAGCAGGGTCTGCTCAAGCCTCAAGGTCTGAAATCTGCCAGAAGATTTTTGTCTTGCATGAGAATGACAGTACTGCCAGCCCAAAAGCCCATCTTGTCTAGGTCCTGTCTCTAACAGCAGCTGATACCCAGGGTAGGATAGAAGTAGAAGATAAACACCTAACTTCCCTCAGCACTTGTTCAGCCACTAGCTGGTTTTCCTGAGCCAGGCGTAGTCTGCAGAGTGTGCACTTTTCAGTGGTTTTCTGTTCCATGATCTTGGGTCAACATTAGTGCTATGATGCCCTTTCTCAAGGAGTTCCACAGCACCTCAACACATTGCATGAAAAATTGATTCTCTTCCTCTGCTTTGACTTACTGACTTTGCTTCACTCCTCTGCTTCTCAGCTGGGAGAGAGAATGAGCAATCCCAGTTCGCCTTCCCTGTGCTGCTCATCTTTTTCTGGATCTCTCAGTTACACCCCAGGTGTCTCTTTCTGCTCTGAATGTTCATGAGAGGTAGCTGCAGTTCAGTTGTATGGTGAGAAATGCTATGGCCTGCAGTAGCCTGAGTAAAGCTGTAATCTTGCAATACCCTCCAAATGTCGCTGAATTTACCTTTCCAGCACACCTGCCAAGCTAAGAATCTTGTTACCCCTATTCCAATGAGGCACAGCACAGCCAGGTATCAAACACTGCCTTGACACAAAACAGGTGGCTGAAAACCAGGGACTGAACTACACCTCCTTGTTCCCATCCAAGAGATGCTTTGCTAAGCTCACCCAACCAGATGCCTAAAAACTGTTTTGTCATTACAGCGACTGACCCACCAATGCTGCAACTTGAATAGCGACTGTGAACATCACCTGGGTTGTCATCTGGCTCAGACATCTGCAAAAAGCTAGCTGGAGAGAAGTCGTATTTCACAAACAAAGGGAAGGAGAGAAGGGAGGAAGAGGAGTAGCTGAGCCAGTGGAACTGTTTGTGCAGCCACGATCATGCCATAAAGCAAGGCAAAAGCACCTGGAAAACAGCCCCTGGGCTAGCCTGGCAAACAAGCCCTGGTGACCAGAACTGCTCAAAGCGAAGCTGCCTTTGCTGGGGCACTCGCTACCCTGAATAGCGTGTGCTCGCACACTAGCTGCCCACAGGGGCAATGCTTTGCTCCTTTTTGTCCATGGAAGAATTGCCCTCTCCGGATTTTAACTTTGTATCTGTTTGCCTTTATTAAAGATTTTTTTAAAAAGAGAGGAAGGCCAGTTGGTTTTGGCAGTTTGAAAAGGTCACACCCAATGGAAATGGAAGAGAGAAGAGGATGGAGGAAGGCCATGAGGGAAGGTGTCACAGCCATGCCTAGGACATACGCCTCTCCCTGCCCCGTGGCTGTGGTCTGTGTACCCTCCAGCTGTGACATCTTCCTCTGCCCACCTTTCCCTTACTGGGATTCTTCTAGCTGACTCCTCTGTAGGGCCAGAAGCACCATCAACAATGGGGTGCAGCAGGGAGACTCGGTGCTTGGCTCTGGCACTCCATCAGGAGTGGTGAAACCAGCTGAGGGGCAGGAATGGGAGAGTATGGGGCCCGACCCTCTATCCCACCTGAGCCAGGCCACACACCTCCATGCTGTGTGCAGTCCAGGTGGACACAGGGGCACACAAGGATGCTCTTCTTTGTCACAGGGAGAGAATTCACCATCCCCAGTGTTCAAAGATGCTCAAGTGCCATTCTGGGAGGCACAAGCAGAGGACTGGGAAGAGCACACGAACCAGGCATCCTCCCAGCAGCTGAAGCAGGTGGGAGCAACAAGCCAGACTTTCTCTCAGCCCTGTCCCACACACACAGTTCAAATAAGAGCTGCAAAGACCTCTGTTCTCCAGGCTGGCCTCCCCCTCCCTTGGTACTACTTCTCTCACTTGCTCAGCAGCTCAGCCCTGCATCCAGGTTTACGTATAAATAAAGAACAAGTGTGAAATCCACCCTGGGGTCTCTCCTGACTCCCACTTGGCTCCCTAATTGGAAAGTCTGCCAGCAGGAGATATTGCAATGAGCTAAAGCGGAAACCAACTCCCTTTACCCCAGGCAGAGATGACAGGTGGGTTTAGCTCCCCAGCCCAAACCACACTGGCTGGGAAGGACACAGAGCAGATTTGCACAGACTCAACCAAGTTCTGAATCTCCATGAGGCACTTGGAGCTTCACCACTTTGCTGTGCCTGGAGGGAAGGGACAGGCACATATCAGAGAGGATCATGCAGCAGCTCATCCCTTGGGGCAGGGGCAGTCTAGCTCTTTGAAAGCCCTGACCTGTTGATGCCAATAGGGAGGGACTGTAGGACAGAGCTGTGGTCTCTTGTGTGGCTCCAACAACTGCACCTCCAAAAACAGACACCTGATCTTGAGATTTCCCCACTTGCTCTATGTTCAGGAGAGAGGTTTCCCCAATGCACACACAACTCGCATCGAAACACTGCTGACCTACAGGGACACCCCCTCGCTTTGCTTATTCAGGCTAAAGGAATCAAGAGTCAGACTCTCATCTTCATCTCCTTCCTGGAGGGCAAAACTGACCTTCACACCTTGGCTCCTCTATTACCCCCAGCCCAGTCTCATATTGCAGATGGTGTTTCTCACAGGGGTGGCAGCATTACCTTCCATGAAGGTAAAGTCCACATACCTCATCAGGCTACACTGCAACTCAAGCATACATATCAACAGCCAAGAGCCACTTGGCACCGTGAACGACAGCTAGGAAACCTCCTCCACCAAAACCCCACTGTTTTTTTGCTGCCTCCTTTAGTTTTTGGAGGCACTGGAGGAACGAACATTGCCTCCAGTAGAACTGCTTCAAGAGCAACAATGATCTCAGTACAAGCAGATCAATGTCCCAGAGCTTTATGTTTTCTGAGAAAATAATACATCTCTTCTCCCTGTGTGAGAGGTTTGTTATCCACATTAGGATGCTATGTTCACCCTGAAAGGAGGGGCTAAGCGCTGTACAGATTCATGTTCTGTTAGTCTAGCATCACCCAGCCTTGATGAGCTTGCCAGATGAGCAGATGGGGAAGAAACCCACGAAACGAAGAGGACCAAGACCAAGGCCAGAGACAAAACAGGTACCAGAGTCAAAACAGGTACCCAGAACCGATCTTCTCCCATGAAGGGCAGGGGAGAGATGATTCTTGCTGAAAGTCCATCAAAATTTCTGATGGAGGTAGGATCCAGGTAACTGGGAAGATAAACTTCTTCAAACAGAAATTTTCTTTTCTGACCAGTTCTCTAAAGCGAAAACAATCCTGACATGAAATACAATATTATTGCTCATGTTGTCTGTGTGAATTAAAACATCAACTTATCCAGCAAATGGTTTACACCAAAACTCCAGCAAAATCAGTAAGCTCACTACTTGGATCATGACATCTGGAGCAAAAGGCAAAGTGTTGCTGTAGACTCCTCTACATCTCCTATACACATAAACACTCCTTCTGTGGCCTTGGAGAGTTTCTCATAATCATTCCCACGATTTACCCTCAGAGATCAGACAGGAGCTTGCAAAGACACTCTAATGCCTATACTTTTTTTCTGGTGAGATACTGCCAGCTGAGTATTGCAGACTCTTCCTTTTACTAATCCTCCTTCCTGGAGGCACTTAGAAACTAATCTGGATTACCTATTTCCACTGTTCTGTGGCAAAAGAAACCTCATTGTTTCAAGTCCTGTGGGCTCACTCCAAGGCAGTGGCCCATGGGAATATCCCCTTGTCTTCCTAATTTGATTTGAGTTGCTCCTTTTCCAAGACCTCTCAAGTCTCATGTGTATTTAAGTGGGCCACTGCATGGGCTTCAAGCAGACTTGGTATCTAGAGACATTATCCCGTCATCGCAAACAAGCCTCAGACCCAGGCTAGGGGCAGGAGGATTACTGCTGTTTAGTAGTGGCTTGTTAACAGATGCCTTAAGGAAATATAGACCGTACCATGCTGACCCAAAGCTTGGAGCTGGAAACGTCTTCCAGGTCTGATCTAGACCAGAGTTTTCTACTTAAGAGCATTCCTTGTCAGGTTTTAGCCAGCCCATGTCACTGCAGGTCAGAGCATACAAACGGAAAAAGTTCAGTTGACTTCACCAGACATTGGAGCAAGCCTTTGCCTCCAGTCACCCAAGAAGCAGTCAGCAGGAGTTAGGAGTCCCAGAGCTTTGCAAAGCCAAATGGGCCCAAATTTGTGTATATAAAAGCCCCAGGGTCTGCCAGTCTTGGAGCTATTTTCTCTCCTCTAGATCCTTGCCTGTGACTATCATTTGAGAGGTGGGATGCACAGACCTGCCTGCAGCACTCCGTGCAAGGTGATCTTGATGCCACCCAAATGTCTAATGCCTTTCTGAAACTCCTGACTTCCTTCTCTACAGTCTCCTCCATGAAGCCTCTCATTTTTATTCAGCTTTTTGGTTACTGCTGGGCTCTTGAGAAGAGGTCCTCATTCAATTGTCACAAAAGAACCCCATTCCTGGGAGGTTACACCCAGTTCAGAAGTCCTCAGCATACAGAGTGGCTTGATAGAGGCTCAGGATGGCTCTGCCTCCCTTTTCACAGGCACTGCTATCTGCTTGTGCTCACATCTCACTATGCCCATCTCCAATTCCTCACCATCCTGCTTATTCCCCATCAACTTACATAGGTCTGCCTATTTTGTATGGCATCATCTCATTTGCAACACAGGCCCTGAGCTGCCTCTGTACAGAGCTGAGCTCAGCTGCCTAAGCAAGGTCCATAGCACCTCTCACTCTGCCCAGCCTGACCACACAACCAAGCGTGACCCTCACAACTACTGTGATGCTCTCTCATGTACGTCATCTTGGTGCACATGAGAATTTCTCCAGATGCCACTGAATTTCATGTAGGAGGATTACCCCCAGGGAATCCCATTTCTCGTATCCACTCAGACATCCTGGTGGCCCCTTACTAAGGACAGCAAAAGACCCACCCCAAGAGCCTTTCCGAAGAGCTAGGATTAGTGTGGCTGATCACTTAGTGCAATTACGTTAGGATGGTGTAAGAATTTATTCCACAAACTGGTCTCAGCAAGGAGCAACCTGGCTTTGTGACCGAGAGTGACCTGCTCCAGAAGGAAGGATGCTGGTGGGTGTACCTGAAGACTTGCGCTTGTCCACTGATCCAGGAAAGACAAATGCACCAGCTTGTCCCCAGCAGCAATGCCATTCTGGTCGTGGTGCTGATGCTGTGAAAAGCTGGAGCTGAAGACTCAATAGTCAGAATGCTATTTACAGGATGCTGCACTGCAGTATGGCATTTCCTAGGAAATCCAGTTCAGGTGGGGCTTTTGGTGTCTGCAAGAGTTCAAAGCTGGTTGTCACAAAAGCTTTTCTACCTGCCTGCTGATTCATTCCTCCCTTCCCAGGCACCTTCCAGCTGTCAGTACCTCATACATGGCTCCAGAGATGGCATCCCCTTGCCTGTCCTGGTGAGCCAGGACCACAGGTGAGGGGAGGCTGGATTGCTCCAACTCTTCCAGACATTGCACCAAGCTCCGTCCAGCTATTTTGGGCTCTGTCTTGGTTGTTTATACTTTTGTGCCTCCAGTAGCCTGAGTAAAGCTGTAATCTTGCGGGGCAGGCAGTGGTTCTCCATTACAATACTCTGTTGGAAAGCAGCAGTGAAGTGAGGTAGCTGGAGGACAATTCTCTCTGCTCTACTCTGGTAGCGGGGCAGGACCTCACTGCAGACCTGGGTACCTCTGCTGCCTCTGGGATCTTTGTCAGCTTCAAAATCAGTGAGGAAATGGTCTTCCCTTTATCACTGTCTCCACGGGGTTCCCAGGTGCTGGTTGAATGGCATCAGGTCTGTCTCCTTCCCCCCAAGCAGGGCAATCCCCTCCTCCAGGCAGTACTTTGGAGCAGCTGAAGAAGTTTCTTCCTCCCAGCTGCCCTAGACAAGAGCTGACCTCCTTCAGAGTGAAAGTGTCTTGTCAAGCTAAAATTAGATTTTCTAAATATTCTGGCCTCACCCTGCCAGAAGCAATTCCGAGGCCCAACACTTGTGATGGCAGCCGACACACTGTCCCACATGGAAGGGAAGCTCCATGTTCCTCCATCCCACCCTGGCCTCTACACAGCCCCAGCTCTTCATTGCCTGCCTGGTCCATAGCAGACAATGCCCCAGAGCCTGCATGTAAACCAGGCAAAGCAGCCCAGGCCAATAAAGCACAATAATGTCATGCATTGTGCTTGTGAAGAAAGACACCAGCCTTCCCGCACGGTGGGGAAGGACCAGCTGGGACTACTGTGTCCCCTCTGCATTACAGCACGCAGGACTGCAGCCCCAGGCAGATTCTCTCCTTGCTGGATAACTTACATATAGCTTCCCTGCTCCATATACTCAGCTGTTCCTCTGACATGGTGCCAGTCTCAACACATGGAAACCGGGGCTTCAAAATCTTCCGTAAGCTCAGGCAACTTTACATTTGCACATTATCTACGAACTCAAAGCCTACAGGCTGAGACCTGCAAGCTTTCCATAAAACATCTAGCAAGGTAATGGTAGCTTAGCATGAAGGAGAAAGAATGATAGAGTCGTCCATCTTTCCAGCTACCATATTTTTCTTGGCTGAAGAAAAATTTTATTTAATGGTAGCATTAAATTCAGTGCCACCTGTTTTATTCCTGTGTCACCAGGACCTGGAAGGAATGCTTTTCTCACAGCTTTCAATGCTATTTGTGAGAATATGGGTCCTAATTGCAGCTCTGCTATGTTAACATTTCCAGGAATTTTCATCAAGCCATTCAACATGAACCATTGGTTTATGGGGCTATCCCTTCTCTAAAATAACTTTTGCTATTTTTCTCCCAACACTAGTGAACAATGAGAGAGGAGAGGGGAGGTAAGAGCATTCAACATCTTCATGAACCAATTTCTGTAACATTTTGCATTTTGTGACTATTGACCCCCAGTGACTAATTCCTCCTTTCTCTTCCTTACAAAGCCACATTTGTTCCCTTCAAAACCACTTTCTATATCATCTCACCCATTTCTCAACCTCTGGACCTACAGACTGCAAGCAAACCTGGAAAACCATCCCTGCTGTCCTTCAGGAAGCACAGTTGATGGAGAAGAGCTGGACAAAGACCTGGTCCCAGGTCCAATCTGGCAAGAGATGCCCCTTCTCATCCCATCCCCTCCCTGGACTCTGGCCGAGTGGCTGAGTGATGAAGGCTCTCAGCCTGCTCCCAGGCAGCTGTCAGCAGAGTATCGAGGATTTCACTCCACATCTCCTGGGCAAACCATTGCCCTGTACACCTTGGACACAGCCCTGGCCATTGCTGGTGGGCAACAAACATGTCTTGCAACCCTGGGGCAGGGTCTTGCTGCCCAGCAGGATGAGGGGGCAGCGAGCATCCTGCCAGCACTGGCAAGGCTCCTTGAGGTGCTCAGAACTACAGCAGTCGGCTCCAGCTCAAAGATGTCTCCCTGCCCCATGGATGGAGTCCCATGTCAGGTCACCAAAAATGTCCCTAAGGTCATCTGTGGCTGACCCACCTGGCTGGTTCCCATGACCTAGCAGCGGATGGCCCCCTGCATACCGCGCTTTCCACTCCCAGCAGACCTGCTCCCTGCTTCTCGTCCGCTGTCCCTGCTCCTCATCCCACTTGTGGGGGCTGTTTGAAGATGGCTCATCCCACCCCTGCCCTTCCCAGTCCACGTGGAGTCCCTCTTCTCCCGCTTCTGTCTGGACACCAGCACCAGCATTGCCTGTGCTGTCTCCAGTGTGCTTCAAGGGCCAGCCTTGAGCATGCTCCAGCACCTGCTGCCTTTCACCATCTCCCCTGCAAAACCCTTGGCCCAAAGTCCTGTAGGCAAGGCTGACCCTCTGGAGATATCTTTCAGCACAGCCTGCCCAGACTCGCAGCTCTCCCTGGAGGCAGGTTTCCCCAGGGGAGGAGAGGAAGGAGATGCTAGTCCTCTCCTTCCTCATGTCAGTACCCCCTGCCCTTGTCCCTGGGTCATGTCACATCTGCTTCTTGCCAGCATCCCCTGCACCGTCCCTAGAGGTACGCACTACACCGACACTGCCAGCCCCCGAGGCCTCACATCCCACCCACAGGAGCACTGCGGGGCAGGTCAAGACATTTTTAGCACTCTGCCTGGGGACAGCTTGCTTATTCTTGTTACAAGTCCCTTCCCTGAAAGCTTCCAGCCCAGCTGGGAACCCTAACCCCATCCCTGCATGCCACATGGGGGGAGAGGACAGGGGTACCATGGTGGGAAGCCCCATCCCTCCCGGCACTGCAGAGCAGCGGGGTCTGAGGGCACACAATGAGGTCTCAGATTTCAGTTTATCTGCCTTTGGGGAGCCCATGTGGAGAGGACCAAGGAGCTGTTTGGACTCGCCTTCCTCCCCCTGCCTCTGCAGGAGGGCGTGGGTAAGATGCTCCTTGCTGCGAGAGCCGCATGGCTTGTTCTTTTCAGCCGTTTATGGCTTGGACCGGATCGTGTTTCTAAGCTCTTCCCAAGTCGGTAACTTTGTTTTTTAAAAAAAAGAGCACTGATTTTCTCCTCTTTCCTCACCCTCCCATCCTCCATCCTGCGATTTGTGGCCTGGCCTGAAGATGGTGAACGAGCAGCGGTGCTCCGGAGTGCAGCTGGGGCTGAGCTGCCTCTGTTCGCCCAGGTTCTCCCTAAAATGCCCACTGGCCCAGGCAGGCAGCAAGGGGGAGCTCAGCATCATCCTGCTGCACCTGGTCAAGTGACTTCCCCATGGTCTCCTGCACTGTCCACCCTGGACTCCCAAAAGGGCATGACCCAGGGAGTGGGACAATTCCATGGCCCTTTCAGCCCCCAGAAGGATGTTTTCTGCTCCCTCCTGAGCTGCCGGCTTGCAACTTTAGCCACCAAGTGCCTCGGTCCCCCACTGCAAAAAGGGCTGGGAGCCCTTTCCCATGGTACTGTGGGGATGAATAGAGCAGATAGTCTGAGGTTCCCAGTGCAGGTAACGTCCCCCTAATTAAGATAAATACTAATTAAGTCTGGGACTTTCAAAGAAGCGCTGGGAGCAGGCTCCAACTCCTGTTGAATTTCAATGGGAACGAGACACCTGACTCGAGAAAAACCCAGCCTCTAACATTAAGCTTAAATGGGCCCTTCTCTAACGTTGATATATTGCTGCTCTGTAACCCACGAGTGCCTTCCCGTATATCCGAGCACAACATCAATGTCCTGGAAATGCTAATAAGGAGCTTTCGGAGGGCAGCAGTGAACAGACTCAGAGTCAGATGCCCGTGATCATCCTGTGCTATTAAACATTATGGACTAGCTTTGAGCAGAGCTTACCCGTATTGCGCACAAGGCTCTGGCCGAGCCCCGGGGTGCTTTGTGCATCGCTGTTACCAATGAAGCTGCCTCCTCCTCCTCCTCTTCCTCCTGCTTCCCAGCTGTGGACATCTTATGCTTGCTGGTCCTGCTCCTGCACTGCTTGGGAGACCTTGACCAGGGTGAACAAGGTGAAGAGATGGTGCACACCTGATAGCTGTTTCATGCACAGAGCTGTGCGTGCTGGGAGCATCCTCCCAAAGCACCAAAAGACATCAGGGGCAAGCAAGCACTTTCCCTTGTAAGCAGACTCCCAGGCAGGCCATAGAGGGATGGGGGGGGGGGCTGTGGCCCTCCATTTGCATGCCCATCCTGTGCTCACGCACCCTTCACCTACCCTCCCTTGTCTGGCAGAAGGTGTTGGGCCACTCCTGCAAGGACCACGCCATGGGGACTGTGCTGTGTGGCCATGGCAGCAGCAGCCGTTTGGGGAGGTGGGGGGACATAGCACTGGTGTAGTGACAAAAAGCACTTGGGTTTTTCAGTGACGGTGCTCCAGGAAGGTGAAGCGACAGCGCTAAGCTTGGGCTGCAGAGCCGTTTAGGAACGCCAGACCGTGAGACCCCTCCACAAGCCACCACGTGTCCAGCTGGCTCAGACCCAGCATTGTGACGGACTGGACTTTGCAGGCCCATTGCCAGCCCAGAGGTCTGAAAAACACAACCTCTCTGTCCTCCTGTCCTGCTCACCAGCGCCTGTTTCAAATTAGCATTTCCCCTGCCCCCACCTTCAGCCATTTGGGCAAATCCCCTCAGCTGTCTGCCAGTGGTGCCGGGGCCAGGGCGAGACGAGACCAGCTCGGGAGCCTGCTTTGGTTTCCAAGGACTTTCCCAAGGCCCCGGTACACTTTAGCAATTAGAGGGTTAAGTTTCCTCCCGGCCTCGCTGCATTAACTGGAAAGGAATGAAGTGTCAGGCATGTTCTCACCACAGCAGGCTGTTGGAAAGCAACTCCCTTCTCCACGCACACACACCTCCCACTGCTGCGACCAAATTATTTTCTATCCTCCAGAGACCCAGTATGCCAGACAAAATCTGCAGCATGACTCTGATTCATTGCAAAAGGATGCAGATGTAATATTCCCTTTTTTGCCGGGGCTTCTCGCACGCTAATTCACACGGCATCTCGGTGTTTCGAGTTTTACAGCTCTCCTCGCTTTATTATTTTTTTTCGGAGGGCTCTGACGCCCCTCACTGACCCTTGGCCCCATGTCCTTTCTCCCAGCACCACCAAAATAAAGACGCTAAGCCTCCCATCTCCAGCGTGCAAATAGGCAGCTCTCCCCAATGTGCTAATTAGCTGAGTGTTTGGAAGTAAATAGGTATGATTGGTGGTAATTTCCTGGCTGAAGGGGTAATTATTTGTTTCAAACAGGCAGCAAAATAACCCCTGTAAGGTGAGATAGGAAACTAAATTCAAAAGAGGTTTCCTATTCCCACTAAGCAGGATTGAAAACTGGTTTGAAATTCCTTTTTTTATTTATAGTACATGGTATCCATGGAAACCTACAGAGGAGGTCATGGTAGCTAGGCCTCCGTTTCACCCTGCTCAGGGGATTACCGTTGCACAGTGGTACGCAGCCGTGTAAGAAAGTAGATTCACAATTCCCTGCAAATAGCCCCCCCTGCCAGCCCCTAGCCCCAGCCTTCCTGGAGAGCTGCGGGGAGAGCTTTTGCGAGGCTCGTAAATCTGCTCTGAGATGGGAAAGTGATGGGAACTCTGCCTCGAGCGTCCCCCAGAAGCAGGAGGCTGCCGAGAGCGCGCAGGCTCCCTGTGGCAGCCGCCCAGCGACGCGCTGCAGGACCGAGCCGCTCACGGCGCGCGGCGGGATGCTCTTCCCCTTGCCCAGGCTCGCATCCGCAGCTCCCAAACCCCGCACGCAGGGGAGGAGCACCCCAGCCAACTTTTCACTCAGCTCACTCAAGCGAGGAAAGCCCAAGCGTGGTCCAGATCCCAAATTCCCTTTCGCAAGCAGTGCTGTGCGGGCAGGGCATCTTCCGTGTTCAGCTTTTATCCTCAGGAAAGCCATTGCTTTAAAGGAAGAGGGGAAAGTGTGGGGAAAGGGATGCTGCAGAAATGACTGTGGTTTTTGGTTGGATCCTGGGGGCGTGGTGCTGGGCACTGCTCCCCTCATAGATTTCAGTGGGGAAAAAAGAGAAACTTTCTCACCTTCAGGAGCTATTTGGGCTCTCCCACGCACGAACTTTCTGCTGTTGCGGACAGGAGCAAGTCCATATTACGATTTGACTGCGTGTGATTTAGTGGGAGAGAGTGATCATTACTTTTTATGCTGTATGTAAAAACCCAGACACAGTCCGTATAGCGGCTGATGCTTTATAAACAGTCAGCGGCAGCAGCGAGCGAGCGGTGCAGAAGTAGGTGCGTGCTGCCAGCTTGCTCCCCTGTGCTGGCAGGGCCACAGTGGCTGGGTGTTCCTTGGGAAGGCAGAGCTCCACGACCTTTTTACACCCCAGACAAATCTGCCGCTCAGACCCCCATGCCAGCCCCTTCAGCTCTTCACGCTTTGCCCCAGCAGCGTGCAGAGCAATATTATGCCAGTGACCTTCACTAATTCACTTTCCCTCTCCACGCTGCCTTTCCTCCACTTGCAGAAAGACACGCTTTTTCACACAGCATAAAAATAGCCTCTGTAAGGCGTTGCCAGAGGAAGCTGCGGGGCCAGCAACATGCAGGCTTGCAGAGGGATTGGCTGCTCTGCGCAGGTCCCTGGCCCTGCTCACACCACCCCCTGCCCCGGCTGGGAGCTCCCAGACCAGCCTCCGACCACCCAGATGCCCTTGGCCTCCTTAGCATCTCTACTTCTTCCTCTGCCACTGCCTGGCTGTGGACTCAGTCTCGATGTGGTGAAAACAGTGGAGGTCAGCAGCAGAGAAATGCTGCTTTACCAATGTTCTCCCTGAAAATGAATTTTTTTTCCTTCTGTTTTGGGAAAGCTGAGAGCATCAAAATTAGGTGAATTGCAAGGCAGATTTCTGAAGTTTTCTAAACAAAAAAATTGTCCAAAAAATGATTTCCCTATCCTCTATGGAAATGATTCTGGTTGGAGTATCTTTCAGTGGGAAATCTTACTGGACCCATTACCGTCATGCAAAATGGAACTGTTTGTATCAAACCAACTTTATGTCACCAAAAGCCCTGTCCTGATAAAATATCTGTAACTGCTCTGCTCTTCACAAGCCCTTATCTTGATTCTTCCTCTACCATCCCTCCAGCTGGCGTGTGCACAGCACCATACGATGACAGCCACCCCCAGCCACTTGCTTAGGCTTCAAGCCTGTAACGTGGTGTTTTCTCATTTCGCATCACCATCCCTAACGTACCCCCCAGCACTCCCCTGTTCTTCAAGTCCTTTCTTAAGTCTGCCCTTTGCCAGTAGGAAAGTGCGCTGGGAGCACCTCCTCTGCTGAGCAGGGCTTCAACTGGCAAGCAGAGAAGGCACCACCTGCAAAATAAACCTCTGGGCACACCTCATGGCTGATTTGAGGTGAATTGCATCCTAGAATTGTCCTTTTCTCTCTAGCAGTGGCTATAAACACTGGAGTCATCAAAAGGTAGACAGGATGAGTCCATCCCTGCTCTATCAAGTGACCAGCCAGTGCCATCGCACGCCTCTGTTCTCCGTGTCGGACTCATCTCCTCTGCCCTCCCTACCACAGGGAGCCACGCCACTCTGCAGCTCAAGGCAAAAGCTGCATCTACCCTGTACATCTTTTCTCACATAAAGTTCATCCACACGGCCAGTGGTTTTCTAGTGCTAACCACAATTTTGTGCCTACCTTGATGCATGCTATACTATCACAACTATGGTCAATCAATCTTGCCTCAGCCAATAAGCGGGAGAGAAGTAATGTTTTTCCTACTCCCCCAGCTCTCTTCTCCTTCCGTTCTCCATCAGGCACTCAGCAAGTTCACAAGGGCAGCCAGCTCTCGGTTTCCTTGGTCACACACAGCAGCTTGCCCTCCTAGAGTAATAAAAACAAATGACACGTTGCTGTTTGTTGTCAGAGAAGTTACAGAGCCCCTCTATGGAGAGAAGGTTTGGGGAGATGGAAGCATTTGCATTTTTAGGTTCCTTCTTGAGCAGGTGGAGGAAAAGTTGTCAGTAGATGTTAGCTGTCAGTAGACTTAGTGCCGGAGCTGACCAAGAAGTATGAGCAAAGACTGAGACGTACTGAGGGATGCAATGCTGAGAGATAGCGGTGTGCTTACTTGCAGGTGCTTGAGCGGGTGAAATGATGCTGAATCTGATCATCTGGGAGCAAGTGAGACCCAAGAGGTGTCTGTGCCAGGTCCTGATGTCTGCCAGAGGGGGACAAGTCCCCAGCCTGTAATGCTGCCCCGCATCCCCTGCTCCTAGCACTGAATTTAGTGACCTTAAAGAGTGGACAATGGTCTAGTAATATGAAGAACAAATTAATCCTCCCTTGTGGCTGTAGCCAAGATCTGCCCTACTTCCATTTGTTGCACACCTGCATTTTCTCCTAGTTCAGTGTCCTTGCCATGAAGGCACATGGAGAAGCACTCTTCCATGCACATGTGCACACACACTTAACTGCACGGGAAGGAGCCCTGGGAACCCCAGCAGAGCTGGAGCTTGGGAGTTCAGGAGCTGCTGGTGCCAAGACCTAGGTCTTCCTTTATCGCACACGTAGCTCAGAGTGATCTAGACCCTGCCAAGCTCCCCCCCTGACCCAGGAGACCTGTGCCACCAATCCTGCAAGCTCTGCATCCCATCCCAAGTCAAAGTGACCAGGTGGGCTGTCTGAGGCCACTGGTTCTGGGCCTCAGAGAGCAGCCCACTTCAGGCTCCAGCCACCCTCCCGGGCACGGCGGGTGGCCAGCAGTGAGCAGCGCCGTGCCTGAAGGACTTCACCATCTGGTTGACGATTCAGACATCAGCCCCCACTTCTTGATGTTCCAAAGGCTGCTAGAGGGGAGGACTCGCAACACCTTTATCTTTAGCTTTGTTTCTCCCTTTTTTCCTATTTTTATTAGCTGGGAGACATCCATCCTTTTTATAGCTCTGAATTCAAGGGTGATAAGATGGGAGTGTAGCGGGGCTCCTGCACGGGTAAATGAGCCATCATAGGGTCAAGGCACCTGAAGGAAAAGCTTCCAGCTTTCACAGCCCTAAAGGTTGTCCCATAAAATTACTCATAAAATTAAAGTGAGGTTTGGGTTTCAAAGTCCTGAGAAACTTGAAATAGTCATCAGTCAATTCTGGTATATGGGAAGCCTCAAACCCCTGCTTATTGAAGCAGAGGTTAACACTGTGCGGTAACATCTGCTGGGGACAGGGCAACTTCTGAAATGGCAGTGTCCAAATCAGCTTGGAAGTTGTGGCTTGGGCAGTGGGTGACAAGTTGCTTTTGCTATAAAAATATGTAGCTGGCTCCATGCTACAGATCCGGATTGCTTTGGTCAAATTCTTCCCAGTAAAATGCAAGAGCCACCTTCTTAGAACCCTCTGCAGGATTTACGAGGACTGGGTCCACTCTAGTTTTCTTTCTGTATCAAAGTGATGATTTAACTAATTGATGATCAAATTTCAGGCTGGAACTGAAATTAACCAGCCAATTTGTGAATTTGACCTTGGTACAGATTAGCAGCAGCAGCAGTTAGTGTTAGTTTAACAGCATTCATAACAGTTTTTGCTTTGGTGATACGTTCTCTGGACCTTGCTTTTTCTTTTTTAGAATATATCAATAGCACAGTAAATGGTGAGCGTGAGGGACAGTGATTCAGGCAGCTCCAAGCATCTCCGGGGGGGCGGGGGTGCCCCTGGCTGCAGATGTCACTGTCAAACCTTCGGCAGCAAATGCCAGCTTTGAACCAGGCAGGGGAGCTGATCTTGCTGAAAAATACTCCAGGCAAAACAAGCGCAGGTTCCGCTCGGCAGCAGCGACAAGGTCACGCGAATGCGTGGGTCAGCACAAGATGGAGGAGAGGCTGCGCAGGGGAAGCTGCTTGCCCGCCTGCGCCTGGGCAAGAGGCCGGCCCCAAGCCAGCAGAGCTAGCGCGGTCCTGTGCTGTCTCTGCCAGGCAGAAGGCAGTGGCTCCAGGGACTGTGACCTCCAAGCCGCATCATGCCTCACTCAGGTCCCTCAAAACACCGTGCCAGCAAGTCTGTGGAGCAGGGGTCAAACAGCTACCGAGGCCTCTGTTTGCATGTGCTAAGACAGCCTCAGCACACACCTCACACCCCACGCACACCCTGCACACACACAATACTCTCCCCATGTATGCTTGGGTACCTGCCTGTAACCTGCATGTGTAGATACACAAGCTATCCCTGTACACAGATTGTGCACACCCTTTCTCACACACACACAGGTGTATATCCCAGGGTGCATGCGTATCTGCAGATACCTTACACAGGGACACACACCCTTTGTCCCTGACACTTCTACATATTCACATACATTTACACATATGCACACACACACACGTGTCCAAGTGTACCTTTATACACGTGAACTCACAGGTGCTTGTACTTACCAACAGATGCATGCGCTCCCAGGCACACAGGCTGCCCACCCATTGCTCCCCATGCACCTTCTGTGGCCGCCCTGTGGGAGCCATGGCCCCATGCTCATCACCTGGACCAGGGCTAGTGATGCCCCAGGACCCTGGGCGGTCACTGAGCTGCTTGGCTGCTCCTGGCTGAACCCAGACCTGCACCAGGGATTTCCCAGAGCCTTGCACCAAACACAAGACCCCACTAGCCTCCTCATGCCAGCCCCCACTGCACCAGAAAGAACCGCCTCCTGCCGCTGCCCAGCAGGTCTTTCCATCTCAGAGGTACCAACACTTTGGGACACTCCTGTCTGCCCAAAAACAAGAAGCAATAAGAAGTGCAGCAGGACCTACTCAATCTGGGGCTGCAGGACCCTGCTGGGTGGCGGGATGGCGAAGCACAAAGAGAGGAGCTCAGAGCTCTTGCCAGTCTGTGCACAATTTGCTGGACACTGCCAGCGGTTACAGCACCCCAACATAGCCCTCTTCACAAAAAGCCACCCCACATTTGTGTTACTCCATGCAGAACAAAGCTGTGCTCTCGGTTCCCGGCACTGCCATGGCTCCTTGTGTAGCCTCCACACTGCCTGAGACCTCCCGGCACCTCCTGCCTCATCGGGCAGCACACACAGGATCGGTCCGCATGACCTGAGGAGGCAAGCCACAGGCGATACGGCGTTGGGAGAAGATATTCTCCATGAGCTGTCGCCGTGGCTGCTGGCGCGAGAAGGCTGTGGCTCGTGGCACTGCAGGAAAGGCCAGCAGGGTACAGGCTGCTGTGCACAGCCAGCGGGTAGGACGACAAAAACTTATTTCATATAAGCCAGAGTGCAAAGCCGCTCTGCCTGCTGTGGGAGATCGGTCCTGCGTGGCCACAGAGCTGCCTTCAGGCTGCCTGCCCTGCCAGCGGGGCAAGCATCTCTCACCGGGGCTCTTGAAGCACAACACTGAGAAGGTGAAACCAGCTCAAGCTGCAGAGATCGCCGCTGGGGCGGGGGGATGGCTGCAGGCTAATAATATTCCGTGTCTCATTATGCCGCGTATTAAGCTGAAATTTGCAGATGCTCTAATCACCGCGAGGCATTCTGCGCACACAGCCTCTCTCCAGCCCGGCAGCCCTGTGCAAACACCGAAGGAGAAGCCCTGCTAACCGTCCTGCCACATGGTGTCCTGGAATCTTTACAGACCATTTCACCTTCACAAATAGCCTTGGAAATGTCTGTGCATCGACAGCCCCTGCGGTAGCCAGATAGCACAGCCGCCTCCTCTGCAGCTCCCCGGGCCCCTCTTAAGCTTTTTCCCATCACGCCATGCAAATGTGAGGCTCCAGAATTTACACCGGGGCTGGGTAAAGCACCTCACGTCGAATGTGATCTGCGCCCCAGGCTCGCAGGAAACGTGAACTGTATTTTATAAAGGTTGAGTGAAGCTCCTGCCTGACTTGCTTTTTTTTTTTTTTTTCCTAGCTGTGTCTTCTTTCTTTTTTTTAAATGATTTTCTTTTCCTTTCCCAGATCTCTGCCCTTTGCCCTCCTGTGATCAAAGGGGGCACGCATTCAAGTGCCGTGGGAATACTCAGTCTTTGGGTATTCTGGGCAATCTCACGAGAAAAGCTGCATTTTCCCTAGAGGTAGAGAAACGCGCAGGAACTGGGGTGTGGGAAGGAGGGGTGTGAAGCCTGCTGGTTGCCTGCGTGGGAAGGGAGGAGAGGGGAGCAGCGCAGGCAGGCAAGGAAAGGGTTAATCAGAGACTGTCCTTGCTGTTTTTTCCAGGCCTGGCTGCACCAGATTCTTGCATTTCTCTTGGCAGGGAATTAAACCGTGGGGCTGAGCTAAGCACGTGAGCCCGGAGAGTCCCCGCACTCCGAGGGTGAGCAGGACCCCGAGTGAGAGGCTTCAGCTCATTAGCAAAGCAGCAGGCTCGTCCAGGGCGAGCAGGTGCCAAGCAGGCGGCAACAACAGCAAAACAGAGACGGTCTCGCTGCAGAGAGGCAGAAATGCAGCTAGATGGGGAGCCCCTTCCCTCGGCAGCAGCGTTCGCTTCTCCGGGCATGCACACACACGTGCATGCTTACTACAAGTAATAACGCAGGGGCAAACCTCGCCCTTTTCCTACATAGGGTGAAATGGAAGGGTTTGGGAATCCGGCTCATCCCTGTGGGCAGTGCTGGTTTGGGCCATCCCCTTCAGTCTCAATTCATCTGCAACTGGCAGCTTTTCCTTGCGCGGGGGGCTTGTGGTCTCCCTCCCCCATCGTCTCACCCCACCGGGGGGGGGGG
>Ga0065711_1038197_pt1 | contig 19036 bp, 14 predicted proteins | sample Hoacrofraction12_FD_59098 | JGI IMG/M metagenome (GOLD analysis project Ga0065711, IMG submission 59098) | Hoatzin crop microbial communities from Cojedes, Venezuela - Epithelial fraction 12 v2 (version 2) | ecosystem: Host-associated > Birds > Digestive system > Esophagus > Crop | place... | reverse complement strand
CTCCCTGCAATGCTACTGCATGGAATCAATCAAATGTCTCCCCCATGGACAGTTATTAACTGTCCCTTGTTTGTGCAGAGGACTATCAAATAAGAGCTGGGCCTTGGAAGTACTTCTGAGTTATTGGCTTTTCCATGCTCATGAAAAAGTCATCATCTTTACCTCTGTAGAAGAAAAAACTCTTTTTTTTCAAAAAGAAAAAAAAATAAAGAAAAAACCCAACAGCTTGAAGGCAAGACCCACGTGGCCTGCTAGAGGAGAAGAGGAAATGGCATGCAGAGCACAAAGCCATCCCCAGCAGAACTCTAGCTAGCAACAGCCCGTGGAAATCGTTTCCCTTTATTACAGATGCAGCTAAATAGCATTGAAAGAAAATGAAAACCAACAAGAAGCAGGGATGGTTTTATCAAACCTCCACAAAAGGTGAATGGCTCCTGGGAGCTGGGTTTTTTCCCTTCTGAGCAATTCAGCAGCGACAGAAAGGATGATTTCTCCTGTGCACACCACCCATAACTCCATCGTCAGATTTGATGTTTCAAAAGGAAGCTTCAGTCCCCATGAATAAAAGCAACTCTTTGAAAGAGATTATTCACCTGCCATGTAACCTAGACAGGAGGGAGCTGATGGCTCGCAGTGAGTTTGTGATAGTCCAGCCTTTACCCTTCCAAGTCTAGATTCAAGTAGAGACATCAGTAATGAATTTCCACCAAGTGCTGATAGGAAATAAGGTATCTTCAACACTTCTCTTTGTGTCCTCCTCACATCTTGAGTATTTACTACAACCTGCACTGTCCCTTTCTCTTGTGCCTGATATGTGTTTATTTTTCTTAAAGAGCGAAAGAGAGATTTGACTTCAGGGGGAGCCTTGTTTATTTTACTCCTGCACGTAACGTTTCAAAGGCAGGGCTCCATCTCATGGTTATTGAAGGCCTTGTAACTCTCCTCCTACTTAGATCCAAGGCCATTTGTTGCCTGCTCTGAGCTTCCTTCGCATTCTCCCTGCTGCTTGACTTTCCCCCGATTACCTGTGTTACAGAGCTTGGAAAGAGACAAATCAGTGATAACCTTGGAGATAACTCTAAGTTTTTCATCTACTGGGAGAAGAGAATAGCTTTAAATAAAAATGGAAATCTAAAGTAGAAGTAGGACAAAAGGTGATAACAACACCCATGTCCTGCTGTCAAATAGCTTAGTGTAGCATTTACCCTTCATATAAACCCATGAAATAGTCAAGGGCTTTTATATCTTGTCAGGAGTCAGCAATGAATCGGGCTTTGGCCCATCTATTTTGCTGGTGCTCTCCAAAACACGAATGACAGAAACAATTCATCGCCATCAGCAAACTCCTGCCTTCCCATTTTCCCTCCAGGCAGCCCTACTCAAGTTGTTGACTTCACCTTGCTTTCCTTCTCCACTGTGGGCTAGCAGGTCTCCTTTTTGGGCCCAGGGATGATGCAAGGATGTATAGAAAAAAGAAAGGAAGAGGGCAGAAGAAGATAGCAGCCACCTTCACGCACCTAAGGATGCTAGGAAACCACAGCAACCTTTCATGAAAAAAAGAGGCAAAAAACAAAGATCGCACTGAGTGAGAACCAGAACTAAGACAACGGGCCTTAGAAGATGTTTTGCCAGAAGCAGAGCTAGCACTGCACTTTGCACAAGGAAGTCGTTCATCCCCATTGCACCGAAATAATGAGAACACCCTGGGCTAGTCCCATGATGTGGTATCCACCCCAAATCATACGAAGCATTTAAGAAGAGGGAACAAAATCTTCACTGTGGACCACATAAAAAATACACTGGAAATTAGTCATTAAAGACTGGTCTCCAACCTGAAGAGCAAAGTTTAAAATTCCCCAAAAACTTTTTTCTTACAACACACACTACTGGAAGCGGGGAAAATTAAGCTGGCCCATATTCTTACTCTTCCCCAGGCTTCTTCTCACTGTTTGGATAGCACAGTGGGTTAGACTGGTCTTACAACTGCCCCAGGTGGACAGCACAGCAACTGTGTGGAGATGAAAGGCAGCGCCAGCTGTTACTGAATCTGTCTCAGTCCAGACGACGAGGATCACCAAGCACCTGAAACAGCATAACTTCCAGTGTAGACAAGAAAAGGCGTGCTTTACCCTAAGTTCAGCTTACTTCAGCCTGAAATCAGAGCTTGTTCCAGAAGCTTTTTAGTTCCAGTGAGCGGAAGCAGAGGAAATCCCCAGGACAGCAAGCGTAGCTGAAGTGTCTAGTTAAAGGGGAGATTGAGATTCCCTCGATACACAAGAGTTTGTCTTCCTGAGTTGTCTTTTTTTTCCCTCTGTTTTTTCCATATATGTTTTTTGGCATGGAGTCTGTCTCTGGTGTCCTCTTGAACCTAATACCCAGTGCATCTAGGCTAGAAATAAACATTTTGTTTTGTGCATTTAGGGAAGCAACAGTGAAAAGATAAAATGGAAGAAGCTGAAAGCACTAGGAAAAGAAGACAGAGGGGGGAAAAAACAGATAAATAAGGAAGGAAGAGAAAAAAATGAGTGTAAGTTCAATTGTGGAGATTCACAATGTCCACGTATCCCTAAAGACTAAATTCTGCCTTCCATGTTGGTCATTGCCTGGGAAAGCTGGAGGGAGCCCTGGGAAAAGGCTACTTCGTGCAGCTGGCACTGCCCTTCTTTTTGAAAGAAGAAAAACTGAGAAACTGAAAAACTGAGATTCCGCCCTATCCAATGATTGACAAACGCAGCAAATTCTGTCAGCTTTGGCTCAGATCTTAACTTTATAGAAAAAGGTTGATTAATTTTGTAGGAATGCAGCATCCCCTTTCTCATTGCTCTTTCAAGCATACTCAGATACATCCCAAACCTGAAAAAGACAATTTATGGTCACATAGCCTGGAAAGTCTCATTGCATTTGAGTAGAATTTGCAAGCTGTCTACTTCTGCAACCTTTACTGAGGAGGGAGAAGGCAGCTCTGGATTTTTAGACGGTAAGAATGGCCTTTGTGGGTCTAGTCAAAGATCCAGTTAGCAAATAGCTGCCTCTGGCATTGGCCAACAGCAGACACCAAGGGAAGAGCAGAGGAAAAGGGTAAACATTCAGCAATATGTGCCCAGAATACTCTTTCCAAGAGTTTTAGGCTGAAGGATGTCCCAAGTCAAATGTAGAAACTTTACAGTTAGTGGACCTCTATTGATCACTTTGCTACAGATATGTCTGGCTGTTTTTTTGCACCCAGAGTATGTCCTGCAGCAGGAAGTTCTACCAGTCAATTCATTTCTGTGACCAGAGAGATCGCTTTTTTTCCCTCAGAACAAGTTTCCATTGATTTTGAACCTGACATCTGCTAGTTCCCTGAGAAAGTCCCTGCTTCTTACATTGGAGAAGACAACAAACAATTGATCTCTATCCACTTTCCATGGAAATGACTCCCTCTGTCCCCCAAGAAAACCCACCAAAAGCCAACAAAAAAAATTACACAGTACTAGAAGCTGAGTTTTTCACCAGGAAGATGGAGTAATAATGTTGCAGCTGTCTATTAGGAGACTTGTCTCAGTTTTTAGATCATCTTTAATCCATTCAGGCTTTATACTATGATTCCACACTTGCTATTTTTACAAAACAATTGACCCCTCCGTAACAACAACAGTTTCTTTATCAAAACCTCTTCTCCCCTGGCAAAAATTTACATCTCTCGCTGCCAGGCTCTCCCAGGACTTTATGGATGACAGAACCATCCTGGCTATACCAGAACACTTTCAAATTTCAGCAGCGAACCCTAGATTCAGATCGTCCCCCCTCTCCTCGCTAGCACTGATACCTTGTCTCTCTCCCTCTTGGTTCCGCACATCTATTATGCGCATTTTCATTAGGAGCATTTTGCAAGCGATCTGTTGATTCATTGTATTAGAATTGCAAACAAATGGTATCATTTTCCCTGCACGCTCTTCTTTGAGAATTCAGCATTGATTTCCCAGCATTGTCGGGCTACTTGACTGACACTTCTGGCTGATTCGAACCCTTTAAGATTTCTTGCAGAAACCACTCCTGCTCATCAGTTCTTCTGCTAGGACTCAAGAGCTTGCAGGAGCTCAGGCAACTGTATTAGTTTACACAGTCCCCACATTTCCCTATTCCGTATATGATTTATAATGCTTTGCCTTGAAATCATAATTTGACAGCGGAAAGCGTGGAGCAAGGGGCCAAATTCAAATCTATCCCTGCTGTAATTCTATGGACTTCAATGTTTGCTGTGTGTCAGATGGGCACGTGCATTTTTATCACATTCAGACCTTCAAAGGGCCTGTTCTGCTGTAGGCAGTCAATGCACTATTTAATCCTTCAAGTGTTGGGATTCTTTCTTTTTCTTGTGTGTTTTTTGTCCTTTTAATAGACAAACGTGAATTTGCTACGGCTGCTGTTATATCTGAAACCACAACAAAATACTTTCAAATGCTGTCATATTCTTTACTCGCGTAGAGACCCATATTAATGGGTCTCTCACACCTTGACAGACATTCATGGATCCTGACATATCCGGCTTGCAGAGCAAGGTTTAGGATCTTGCAGAAGAAAACAGAGGGACAGCAGCAGTAAATAATTTGCCCACACTGTGGCAAAGCAGGGTCTCCCTCATTGCAGAGATCAATGCCAACAAAACAATCCACGTAGATGTGGCGCTTTCAAAAGTCTAACCATCTTCTCATTAGAGAAGAAAACAGGATAAAACGCCCAGTCAGGATCTGTACAGCTCCCACAGAAATCAGCAGGAATTTTTGCACTCCTTTCAGTGGGAGCTGCATCCTGCTGTAAGATTCTCAGGACATTTCAGCGTATTCTGCATTAAAAGAATGAGATTTTGGCACCTTCATTAGTGAAGTGCCTTCACACCATTATGAACCTGGACCATAATGTCAGAGATCAACTCTCCTTGCTGATGACAAATTAGGGATGCCAAGATCAAATCCAGCTACTAACCCAAGACTTTAAAAGAAAACACAAGAGCATCAAGGCCATCTGCACTCGCTACCAGTGGAGAATCAAGACATCTGGTGGGGAAAAGGGCCTTTGGATGCCCAGGATTCAGGATGTTAGGCAGAAAGCAGAAGGAAAGATCTTTTACTGGAGGAAGCAATCTCTTCAAGACAATTGAAATGATTTCAGACCTTTAAAACCAAATTGTGCAAAGCCCTGGAAAACACCCTGATTTGGTCCTTACTATGAGGTCTTGAAGAGGAGATGATTGACTTGTTTTCAAACCCTTCCAGATGTCCTCCCTTTGCTGACTGGAGAACCGAGCCTTCATTCAGCTGGACTCAAAGTGGTCTTATGCAGAGACCTGAGGGCATCTCAGTGCAGGAATGTAAGTGCCTCTTTCCTCATCTGCCTCCCGCAAAGATCTTCGAAAGCCTGGCCCAGTGCCATTAACAATGATATCTCCTGGGTGTGTTTCTCTTCCGACCGGCTGACTGATTTTATTGCTGTGGCAGAGAATTGCAAATATGAAGTGCTCAGTGTACCAAAAAGACATTTGTGTAATTTCTGTTGTAAATACTTACTGACACGTTGACGTCGTTGTTGATGTAAGAATGTTAAGAGGCTATTAATTTCATTATTGCTTAATCAGCAGTGAGCACTACTGTTCTCTCCAGCACAGCTGCTTGACCAGTGAGGTGTCCTCCAGAGAGAAGACTGGGAGTGCAAGACAGTGTTGATGATACCAGATGCCGGTGCATGGTGGGGCATAATGCCACACATCTGTGCACATCTGGAGCCTAGATACATTAATGACAGCTGTCTTTATGAGCAGGATGTGGTCATGGATATCCACTTATGATGAATAGGGTGTCTGGAAGATTTCACTGGTGTCCCAGCCTTGGACTGATGTTATGTGGAGAAAGGGCCTTCAGCCTCTGCTTGGTTCCTCAGACAAGCATCAGACTAGACCTTTCCTGTTTTGTTTTTCCTGCCTTCTCTTTCCTGTTTCTTCTCATCCTTAGAAAACCCTGGTACAAATCTGAGAAACTATTTCTCAGCACCAGAATAACTCAGCCTTTCCCGACATTCCCAAAATTCATGTGCATCCAGGACAGAAAAGACCCTATTTCACCCCTTCTTGAATATGATTCTCAAATTTATGAGAATGTCTAAACTTGTGGAATTTATGAACGCTGATGTCTCCATTGCTTATTTTTACAAAATCTATGCTTTTATACAATTTGTCAGAGTTTATCATAGGTCAGATCCAGAATGTCTCAGACTCCAAGAAGTTAGATCAGGAGGGGAGAAAAAGACCTGTAAAGTCATCTAGTCTGACCCTCTTTTAGTGCAAGAAGCAGCAGGTTCCCTTGGGGAGATGGGGCGAAAGGACACAGAAAGACAGCTCTTGTAATGGGAAAACTATTAGCCCAATGAGTTGAAAAAGTGACAGACTGATAAGAAGTAGCCCGAGTATGAGGAATAACTTCCTGACAGCAAGATCTATCAGCCTGCAGGAGAGAGGCCCAGGGGAAATGTCAGGAGGACCAGCATCCAAGCCACTTAAAAGAGAACAAAACATATTTGGAAGCAAAGCTAAAGTGACCAGGAGACTAAACTAGCTACAATATCTTAGCAATAAGTCTTTTCCATAGCTCATAATTCATGACGAGAAATCAGCAGGCACAAACAATGTCCAAAGAGGAATGCAGTTGACTTCCCCAGCTTCACTGAGCAAGCGTACAACTGTTACAGTTTATACGTCCCCTGGGACCTGGTGTGGCTGAACTAGGCTGATCAGAAAGATTTGCAAAACGGCTAGAATGAAAATCCCTACCCAGTACTGGCCAGCAGCAGCAGCAATGCAAGATTCACCACTACACAAGTTCTTACCAGTAGAAATGTTGCAGCACTTAAGGCTGCAGGACTTCTAATCTCCAGGTGACCCCAGGAAGGCAGTGAGTATCATCCAGTGGGTATTTAAAATTAAGCATCAGCCTTTACCTGTAGAAAGCCATGCAGGAAAGCCTCTGTCTGACCCCTTACCACAACTTTCACCTAGGATATCAAATGACAGCACGGCCAATTAGAAGCCACTGATCACCACAACTATCCCCTGGGAGCTGACCCGTCAAGGACAACGTACTCATCAGTAGCCTCATGCAGGTCATGCTCATTCCAAGGATAAACCAGAGATAGTAGGGAACACGTTACACACTCCCAGGGTTGCATCCCTCCTCAGAAATGACTGGGTTAGGAGATGCTGGGACTTCAGGCCCAGAAAGATTGAGTGCATCTGGCCTTGGAGATTAAAGAAGCGAGGGCTACTTGTGCACACCATAGCCCCTGAATCCACGTGCATTCGTTCACTGGTTCTGCCTCTGACTCACTGTCTGACCTTGAGAAAGTCATTTAATCTCTCTGTGCCTCAGGATCTGCATAAAAATAATTATTATAGCTAATGTTTTATGGGAAAAGACTGCTACGGTATAAAACATCATTGTAAAATGCCCTTTTCAACTCTTTCACTAGAAAAAAATTCTACAGGGGGGCAGAATTTTAGAATCTTATTAAGCCTTTCCCAGCATCTCAATGCATTTGACTAACTCTCAATACATTCAGTGTTACATTTAGATCAGAATTTGAGACTATGAATTGTTCATAAAATCTTCTAACTTATTCTGGTGGCAGCTTTCAGTTCTGATGATGAATTGTATCTAATTAGTTATTGTGTCATTTGCAAAGATAGCTGGATAATAAATCACTGTTTCCAGCTAGAAAACTTTGCCTTAGCATCTTCCCTCCTTCTTAATCAACTCTTGAGCCATTCATTAGGTTTTCATCCAGAAATCCTTTTTCAAACAATTGTCAAGCAACCAACATTTTTCAGGTTAAAATGAAGCTGGAGATTGGGCAATTACTTTCTTATTTAAGGAAAAAATTTCACTGATTACTGTCAGCCAAAAAACCCCCATATATTCAACTTAAACCTTATCTTCTGTAAAATAAACATTGCTAGAATTTTTCACCCCGTTCCAAGCCCTCCAGCCAGAGAGCAAAGGCAGGGGTTTGTTGACAGCACTATTTGTAAGAACAGCTTTCCTCTCTCTGTTTCAGGTTCAGTTCTGGGGAAGACGGTAAGAAAAAGGCAGAGTTTCTGAACCTTCTTCATACCTGCGTCCCTCCTCAGCTGGACGTGCATGGTCCCTCCAAGAGAAATGATCTTTAGCATCCCAACATAGAGTGCAGAAGGAAACGAAGGGAGAGACTGATCTGTTCAGAGGGCTCCACTCTGTCCTACCGTACTACGTTTTCCTCTTTCACGGCACAAATTATTAAGCAGATCGTTAGCTGCCACTCATTCCAACCGCAGAGACAAAAGTCTCTTCTGCATGAAGCCACCACATCTCAATCAGCGTCATGTCACCACCTGTAACTCACGTATTACCCACTTCATTCATATTAAAGACTTACTCAGTTATGAGACTGTACAACACCTTGGCATCATACGCTTCTCACCCAGAAATAACAAAAGAAAGAGGGTTATGTTTCATTTGGTTGTTTTGGAAGCTGCGCATGACAGCAGTGGTGGTTGTTGGTGTTTCGTGGAAAGAAGATTTGTTGCTGTTACAGGACAAAAAAAAACAAGGGTGTTTTTTGCATGAGTTATACTTCCAGTTATTTAAAATCAAAATACTGGTGTAACAGCTTTCTGATCACAGCTTTGATTTCCTTCACTGAGTTTCTAGTGGGATCTCCTGTCCCGAGGCACTGGCGGGTTTCTGAAACTCTGCCCCTGTCTCCAAACAAGCACGTATGTAGGACAGGCAACACCCAGGCTTGGGTGAAGGACACATCCCTTTGTCCTACGCTGCAGAGAAGGTCAAGGTGACCCGCCTTCTTAGAAACTCAACTTTGGCAGAATCAAGGAAAGTGACTACAGCGCTGAATGCAATGACCTTTGCGCTGAGCTCCATCATCCGATAGCAAGAGGATATTCCACCTTCCACACAACATCTGCCTAATAAGACCAGAGGGGATGTCAGAGGGAGCACAGAGGAATCCAGCATTAGTGTCCAGAGAGTGCAGAGCATGCGCATGAATCCTAATGGCCTGATAGTGAGGGAAAGTCACGGATGGGGTCATCCTCAGTGATTACAGGAGGTCCCCAGGCACCCAGCGGGGTTGGAAATCCGACATCAAGGGCAGGTGCATTTACAAACTGTTGCACTCTGTACGCTCAGCTCTGTTTCCTTGCGCTGCTCCTGAGTTTAGCCACGATAAAATAACTCAGGTGACAGAGCCCCAGGGCAACAAATGAAGACAGAAGCACCCTGCCAAATTCTTCACTCACTCTTCCTCTGGATAATTAATTGCTGGATGCAAGGTTACCTTTAGGAGAAGGCTTAATGCTTTTCTCGTTGCTCTCTATGCAACAGCCCCCTCAGTATCAGGGATTTAGATATGCATATGGACAATACCACCACTATGCAGCCACTTTTTTCAAGCAGACTGAAACTCTGCGACAGGCAGAGGCAATAAGATCGCAGCAAGCCTACCCTGTCTTTCCAAGTTCAAAATTAGCTCTGGATTCATTCATATGCACTTAAAGCCTGGCATCTTTAACACGCCTGAAGGTTTTACCATCTTCTGAGATTTCCACTTGAATTACAGCAGCAGTGGGAAAAGACTGAATGAGTCACAGTCTGGAGCTCTGCCCTCCTCCCATCCTGTTGAATCACACATAGATAACCTGATGAGAGGTTGTGCATCAGAGAGCACAAGGCAGCTGTGATTTGAAACGCGCCTGATATCCAGTACCAACAACTCAAAATTCAAAGCAGTGGGAGGAAAATTCAGATACATCTCAGGCACAAGTTTTGTCCTGTTTTCTGCTCTCTTGTGCTGAGACGGTTCATGAGTTGTTGTGCCACACTTGTAAGATAACAGAAGGACATTGCAATCCAGCCATTCCCAGGGAGGGGAGTCACCAATGGGTCCTCTACATGACAGGCAGGAACACGGGGTAATGGAGGAACTCGTGCAGTCTTGGATGGTCCAGAGTCCCATCGAAACTTTCCATGGACTGCCTCACTCCCAGCCCATGGAATCACTTACTCATCCTGCATAACTTCAGCTATGAGGACATTACTGTTGAAAACAAATACTCTAATACCAAGCTGGAGGTCTGCAACTGACATACAGATTCATGTTTCAAGGCATAAGTCAACCCTATTTAGATGGATCCAGCCCCATATAGACAGGTCAAGGGAAAATATTTCTGCTGGTTGGAATGTCTCATAACTCCTTTCTGACAGCTTTCCTGCACCTTCTTCTGAAATGAAGGCCAGAAAAACACCAGAGGAGCTGGACTTCAGATCCGCTCTGATTCTCCATTTGGTCAGCAATGATTTCCACCTTGTGAAGCACTCAGGTGTCATCTTTATAATGGGAATTTTGGTCCGGGGGATGGAGAGCGGAGAGGAAGCAAGAAGCTGACACTTCTACATGCACCACATTCTAATTGGGGTCAAGGGATGCAACAACTGGAGAGCAGCAAGTTATTTTCTGCATCACTGGCCTGTCAAAATATGTTTCTACTCAGAAATAAGGAAGGAAAAGGACAGAGCCCAGGAACAGCTCCCTGTCAAGTCAGTTCTATGAAAAGTGGAATGCCAGCAGTTGCCACCGTGAGCTGGGCTCAGCAAGGTGCTTTATACCCTTTATCCTGGAGACAGCAGGGAGCTAGGAAGGTTAATGGAGAACGTCAACCAGCCACAAAAGAAGGGAGCAGAGAATTTGAGGCAAAACAGTCCAGAAATCATTTTCACAGGTAGCTTTGCCCATGAGGTAATATAACCTGCATGTTGACATTTGTTGGACTTTGACTGACCAAGTACATTTACCCAGCTCCCGAGGGCACCAGGGCTGAAGGTCCACTCTTGCACAGCCAGGCAAGTTTCCCAAGGCCCAGAAAATTCAACCTCACCCAAGTACGAAAATAGGATAGATCCCTTCCTACTCAGCTCACTGCAAGAGAAAGGTTGCAAGCCAGAATCCTCGCTGTGTGTCTGGAAAGCTAAAGAATCGTGTTCCAGCTGGTCGAATGGTATGAGCCCAAAACCTCAGGTGGAAAAGGCTCTTCCAGATGATGGGAACAGATAAGACTGCTAACGACTCAATGTGGATGTGGAAGAACAAAGAGAAGAGCTCTTGTGATGATCGTCTCCAGCTTTGGCTAGAGAGCATGCCCAGATTCCACCCTTCACCTGATGTTTCCCCCAAGCATATCCAGTCCAGCTAAACAAAGAGAGCAATTACGGATGCCTTCACCCGGCAAGAGTGGGACCCCTGTCCAAATCTGCAGCCAGCACAGCATCGCTGCCTATCTTAAGGAAAATTACCTCACCGAGGGGCTTCCCTATGAGGACTGGGGGACTGAAGGGCAGGAAGCAAGCAGGGAGAGGGACAAAAAGCTAAAATCCATGAGAGACAGAATATGGTCCTGTAAAACCAAGAAAAAAGCACTTCTTTGGTCACATATCTAGCTGGAAAGACAAAGAAGATTTGGGGTGTCACTCAAGTGCATATGCAGGAGAGGGGCTGAACTGGTGATTCCACAGATGGGTATGCCTCTGCCTACCCACTGCACTGCACTGCCCTAACAATGTGATTTAGATTTGATCCGACATAGAATCATAGAATCCTAGAAGCATTCAGGTTGGAAAATACCTCTAAGATCACAAAGTCCAACCGTCAACCCAACATCACCATGCCTACCAAACCATGTCCTGAAATGCCACATCTACACCTTTTTTGAACGTCTCCAGGGATGGTGACTCAATCACCTCCCTGGGCAGCCTATTCCAATATCTGACCACTCTTTCAGTAAAGAAATTTTTCCTAATATCCAATCTAAACATCCCCTGATGCAACTTCAGGACATTGCCTCTCTTCCTATCGCTAGTTACTTGGGAGAAGAGACCAACACCTGCCTCACTACACCCTCCTTTCAGGTAGTTGTAGAGAGCAATAAGGTCCCACATCACACCTTGTGCTAAAAGCACGGCTCAGTGTTTGGTCAGGCTCATCTGCTGACATTGCCACTAAACAAGCACTCCATTCTGATGCCCTCCCCATCCCAGGTGATGCCCAGCTCCCCATCATGGGCCAGGAGACACCGTGAGCACAGTACTCGGCTAGAAATTAACTCCATCCCTAGCACAGCGCCCACAGAGATGTTCCCTGTGTACAACTCTTTATAAGCCTCCCTTGATCATAAATGAATGATGAGATCTCTTTAATTTAATTAATTCCAAATGCTGATCTTGGGATGAAATATCAATGTAAAACAGCACTGCAAGCACAGGGCATTTGCACAGCACTGCCAGCCACAGTGGCTCGCTCACTGCTCAAAAATGTTTTTAAAAAATGATCTCTGAAGGGAGGGAGGGAAGGGTCAAGAACCAAGGGCTTCCCTGATGGCATCCTCAGGAGCTTTTTCTATGCTTCTCCCACCTGCTCAAAGCCTCCAGCACCATCCAGGACAGGTCTAGGCAGTTCTTTGGATGCTAAAAGTCTTTTAAGAATTAAGGTATCGCTTGCATAAGGTTGAAGTAAGACCAGCCGTATGTGAGTCGGAAGGATGCCGCTGTTGCCCCACAAGACATCCAACCACCCCAACCCACCACCCCAACCAGGTGATGAGAGAACGAAGGACCAAGCATGGCTGAGAGTTTGATCAGAGAGGTGTGGGACAGGACAAGCTCAGAGCTTCCCCAGCTTGGTCCTATATCTGACCTGCAGAAACACCTATCCTCGATGGACCAGCAGCTGAAAACAGTGTTCAAGCAGCCAGTTCAACCAGTAGCCCCTACAACACAAAGTCAAGGCTCCTCCTGTCCCATCACCCTGACTCAATGAAAGGATCTTCCCTGTCTCGCATCAACATGACACCGCAGAGGGCTTGGAGTCGGACCACATTGCACGAGCACAGAAAGCAAAACAAAGCAAAGCTGTTCCCACGTCTGCTCTTCCCAGCAGGTAGGTGCGAGAAGCCCAGCCATGCACGAGGAGAGCTGCAGACAGAAATGTGTCAGGCCGCGCTTTATTTCCTCAGGAGCCGGCACAGTTGGTGGGGAGGAGTTCGAAGGGAGAAAAAACACCGTAGTGGAGATAACTGAGATGTGAGCAGTGGTGCAGAAAGCACAGTGGAAGCAGGGGAGAAAGAAAAATCCATACCCCTCCTCCCACAAACACCCTCCTCAAAAAAGATGCTTTACTCCCCCACCACATCCTGCAAACCACCTCTCTCCCAGCCCGGGCAGACATCCCCAGTGCTCTTCACTCTGACACCAGTTTCCACGGGACCGGGATTTTACCCGTTCAGTTAAAACAAACACAACTGCTACACACAGCCCAGACACACATCCAAAATAAACTGCTCCATCATGAAGGTATTGGCACCTCAGCAGCTAAATCCCCTGCGTTGAGACGGGCTCTCCGTCCTGCGAATTCAGGCTATCCCACCTGTTGGCTTGGGACCACCTTCCCTCTCCAGTTAATCCTTGGCACAGCCACGGGCTCATCCCCCTCCCCACCCACAAACTCTATCCCTGGCAGTATTTGTCAAAGACTTTTTCTGAATTTCCTCAGCTGCTCAGCTCCAACCCTCTGTGGCCTATCAAATTTTCTTCAAACAAGAGTCTAAATACATAAAACTGAAACAATTGTCTCAGTTGCAAGTTTTAGGGTAAGATTTTGGTGATATTAGGTCCATCCAAGGCTTGTCTCCCGTCTCCAAAAGCAATCAGAGCTGGGTTTTTATGGCACAAGGAGCCGGGTAAGTGCAGATTGATTTTTCCTCCAGTGCATCCCAGGTCCAGGCAATAAGCTTGGGAAAATCTCAGCAGACACATAACACCCAAACGCAACAGCAACGAGGATCGGAATAGAAGATACAGCCTTACAAATCCAAGCTAAAGGCACCAGCAGAGCTGATCAAGGTGGTATCAGTGAATAACGCTGGGTCACGCCTTAGGAAAAGGGTCCTGCAGTTACACTGCACTTACTAGGAATTTAACCCCACATCAAAGACATTTCGATACAGCTACTGTGGCCTGATCTTTCATTACACAACAGCTATTAATTCATATAGCCAGGACGTTAGTGACAAGACTATTTTCCCAGTCCTTGCACCGTTACTGTGCTCGATACCACTACTACTGGAGAGTGGATTTATTTACTACATCCAGTTTATGATGTGTTTATTCACATCTGTGCCATGACCTTTCTGGTTGGAAAATTAGCAGTTATTAGAGGTAGCTAAAATAAAATAAGATTAAATAAAATAAAATTGTCACAGCATAATGAAACAGTAATTATTATTGAAATGTGATCTAAAAGAGATTCCATCTGTGTAATACCCTTTCTTTAAATACACAGATAGATACAATGTTTAAAAATAAATTACAGACAGATCTCTTCCTCTGTAAGTGTAATTATACAGCTACATCATTTATATACAGCCACAGTGTATGTATATCCCACAATACAGATACAGTAGGCGGTATATGCAGGAGAAGAAAGTTATAAACTATATTTAAAACAGGATCATTACTCAGAGTATTTGACACCTCGGGTATCAAGAGATATATTTGCATTGAAATCATACTCTGTTTGCTAATCACTCAAAGGGAAGTTTCCTATGAGCTTCCCCTCCTCGGCAGCAGGGTCCCAGGAATGAACTCAGCTATCTAAAAAGTCCAAGAAACATTTCCTGCTTGTCAATTAATAGCAAAGCAGAACAGGCTGTGCTCAAAATATAAACAAAACCAGTGCAAATTCCTCTGAGCATTGGCTGGGTGCTAAACTGCTGAATCAGCTCCTCCGTAAGACAGAGAAAAATGTAAAGCAGCTATCAGAAAAGCACTTAAAAAACCAAAACAAAACCAAACCGAAAAACTAACCCTCGCCTTCAGAACGCAATCAGAGGAGGCAGCAGCAGGAGCACGTATCGCAGCATCTCCGCTAACAAATCCCTTCATCGAATTTGTCTGTTTTGTGCCTGTGTGTGAGGTGAGCATATGTCTCTATCAAATATTTCTGGTGGAGGCACTTACAGGCAAGACATGCTTAATGCCCAGTTTTTGCTGCTCTTTACGAAGCAGCCACGGCAGAGGCAATTTTTAAGCGCCGTTAGCAGCGTGCTGCTTCGTAAGCGCTGGTCATCACATGTCACTCCAAGGCTGGAGTCACTTCCCATTGCAGCAAACCCCTGGGCTTTGGAGCTGTTATTTGCAGCCCCCTCTGAGGTTTTATTGCTGTTAAACAGGCAGCTGCATCCCCCAGACGCCTTTCAAAAAGCGGCCTTCGGTGAGTCTGATTTCACCAGCTTTATGCAGACAGATGCAACGTGGTCTGCTCGCTTGCTTGGGTGACCTGCTCTCCCCACACAGAGTAGAAAAGTCCCTTTGGCCCAATTTCTAGGATGCCACCTCTGTGCTCCAGCAAGGACTCAAGCTTCTGGAGGAGGCATGTTTCTGGGTCCATCTCAGGCCGGTCCTTAGCCCAGCTGAGGTGCTTCTGGGATAAATCTGTCCTCAGTTTAGCATCCGGCTCAGCCCCAGTCTCTCCCATGCACCAGTTAAAGCCTTATGGGACCACCAGCCTGCCCGTCCCACCAGCAGAGACAAACCCTAGGGCTGGGCAAGTAGAAGAAACAAATGAAGGTGAGGATGCAGCTTGCAAAGTCTGCAAACAGAATCACACAATGTGATGTCAGCAATGACAGGGGACTGGATTTGACCCAAGATGTCCCTTCCACTCCTAAGCCTCTTTGCAACATGGCAGAGCTCTGCTTCCTGGCCCTTTAACAAGTCCTGATGTAGCAGCGTGGAGTCAGAAAAGTCATTCTAATGTGGAGAAGGCCACATTTTGGAGAGGATACTGATGTACCTTCTTCCCTGACCTGCTCTGATTTGAAATGAAGCCAAGGAAGAAATCAGGAGCTAATCCAGCAGCTCTGGAAATGAAAGGGATAGAGAGTTTTGTTTTTCATTACAAAGCCCCAACTGTGCAGAAATTACTGCAGAGAAGTGACTCGCAATGACCCTCCGGGGATAGCATAAATGAAATCATGGTGACAAGGGATCCTGAAAGCCATACAGGAAGAATGGGATAGGGGAAGTCATGAGAAGTGATAAACTGCGAGAAGGATGAAAAAGACACTGACACACCAGAGGCTGAGAGCAGAGAAGAGAGTGGCTGTCCATCATCACAGCAGCAGCCCTGAGATTGAGAAGGCTTGGTCTTCAGAAATCAAAAAAGCGCAAGCACGTGAGTAGAAGGAAAGCAGAGGTGTTCCCAGAGAGAGAAAGGTGGCTCCTCATTTGAGCAGTTCTTTTGCAAAGATGATTTTAGGAAGAACACACTGAAATTTCATCTCAACTTTGCAGATTTTGCATCTCCTGGGAAAATCACTGCTCTTGAGAAACAAATAGACACAGGGCCAGGCATGTCAGGTGGTTCAGGCCAAGATGAGATGATCAAATTGTCCGCTCTGGCCTTTAAAGATGTCTGTCTTGTGGTGGGAGAATAGGAGACTCCAGGAGGAGCCTTGGGCAACAGGATGCTGTGATGACAGAAGCGTTGAGGAGACGCAAAACTGCGTCACAAACTCTCCGGGTTGAGGATGCTGTGTTTGAGGAAAGAGATCACTTAGACATCTCTTAGGTCTCTTAGACTGTTAGGTCTCTTAGACCCGCCTGGACAAGGTCCTGTGCAGCCTGCTCTAGGTGACCCTGCTTCGGCAGGGGGGTTGGACTAGATGACCCATAGAGGTCCCTTCCAACCCCGAACATTCTCTGATTCTGTGACATTGTACTGTCAGGATGGTCCACCAAAATGATCATAAGTGATGCCAGAGAGATTTGCAGGCCCCTCATCTGGAGCCCACAATGACTATAGAAACACAGGACTGATGAAGACCCGTGAAGATCAGCACCCACGTGAAAGGTCCAATTCTCAACCAACACGGCATGTAAAGAGGGTACAAAACACCACAACAGAGGCATACGAATGGCTGTTTGAGTACCAAGCCTGCTCTCTCTGTCTGCGTATGCTCTGAGCACTGGGTACAGCTTTCCTCCTAACTTATTCATGATGTTCTGGCAGTCGCGCCAAGTTCACCCCAACTCAGCTCATGCAAAAAACAAAAGCTTGGAGCGTTACAAAGGGCATTTCACCAGCGTCGTGGAGGGAGAAGGGAGTTCACAGCGGTAACAGTGCTCTTCCAGAGAGCGATACAGCTCCAGGAGCTGCAAGGGGCAGGGAGGGAAGGTTATGAACTCAGGCCAGCTTGTAGCTCTTCTGGGAAGTCAGGACCTCCCACCGGGATGCAGAGTCAGCTACAAGCAGAAGGGTTTGAAGCAGAGCCATGGCGGGGAGCTGTTTCCAATTGGTGCTCAATAAGCACGGGAAGGGATCATGTAATCAAGCTGCAGCCCTTCTTACCTCCGTCACCCCTGCACATCCTTCCTCACATGCCCACTCAGGCTGCAAAGATAAAAATGTGCTCTCAGCAGCCTCCCTTGCCAAAAAAGTTCATCTATTTTATGACATTAATCTGGCCACTGGTTATTGCCAGTAGTGTTAATGCATGTGATGATTGCAGTTTGCATCCTCCAGATGAGCAGATCTTCACACAGCATGGAGGAGCATGGGCACCTTTGCCACTCTTACTGCTCCAGGACACAGCAGAGCTGGTGTTCAGACTGGAAAGGAAAGGGTCGAGGAGACTCATGCATTGGGGCTTTGCTAATTTCCTACTTTTTATCCTGTCAACAACCCTGGGAGATGTCGTTTTATGTCAGCACTGTGAGGAGGAGATATAACAAATGTGATGATGCCAGATGCTGCTGATAAGGGATGGAAAAGAAGCAGGTAGCACTGCTTGCTCCTCCCCAGGGAGAAGAAGTGAGTTAATATTGCCATCTCAGAGCAGCCCGCTACCTTCACCGTGAGGACCCTGCTTCCATTTGCTGAGATCCTCTCCTCCTACCATTCGGAGATGCTTAGTAGCTATTTGCAACACCCTGAAAAGATCTGCTGGATCTTCAAGAGAGGAACACAGTGCCCACCCCAAAGAGGCCCCACTCCTGCCCAGACATGATGCAGATTTTTAATATTATTAACAATAAGTGGTTTTGGCTTAAGGTGAACACAAAAGGAGTAGAGGTACAAAACTGCCATGGAGAGTATTGCCTCTAGTCCTTACAGAGAGCATCCTGCAGGATATAGTCCAGGGCCTTGCTGCATTTCAAGCTCTGCAGGCTGTGCCCTGAGGGGACGGCGAGGATGAGGATGAGGACAGGCTGGGGCCAGAAATGGGTCAGGGTCACCACCCCACCCCAGCCTGAAATCCAGCCCTGCTGCACCCTCCGACGCAGCAAAGGGGAACTGGGAAGGGAGCAGGTGACGGTAACCCAACACGGGCTCCAGCTGCCCGGCTGCAGCCAGGCGATCGGCGGGCTGTTATAAATAACAGCATCAGTGCCTCTCACGTAAAGCCGATGGAACAAACACACACATTGTTCTGGAAGCAGGGGATGGATGCATGGACAGAGACATGGTTCAGGGCAGATCAAGTCCAAGATGAATCCAAATCTCGTGAAAATCATTCTAGCTCTTGATCAGGCTGCTGAGAATTGTAATCCTTAAATCTTTTCTGTTTGCGTGATCTTAACTTGGCTCTACAAATTATTTGACTCCTTTGCATCTCCAGTCAGGACAATGCATGTGCTGTTTCCTGGCTTTGGCAAAGAGCTGAGAGATCCAAAGAGGAAAGCACCTTGGAAACAGAATCACAGAACCACAGAATCACAGAATGTTCGGGGTTGGACGGGGCCTCTGTGGGTCATCTAGTTCAACCCCCCTGCCCAAGCAGGGTCACCTACAGCAGGCTGCACAGGACTGCGTCCAGGCAGGTCTTGAATATCTCCAGAGAAAAAGACTCCACAACTTCCTTGGGCAGCTTGCTACAGGGCTCTGTCACCCTCAGAGGGAAGAAGTT
>Ga0065711_1038196_pt1 | contig 19037 bp, 13 predicted proteins | sample Hoacrofraction12_FD_59098 | JGI IMG/M metagenome (GOLD analysis project Ga0065711, IMG submission 59098) | Hoatzin crop microbial communities from Cojedes, Venezuela - Epithelial fraction 12 v2 (version 2) | ecosystem: Host-associated > Birds > Digestive system > Esophagus > Crop | place... | reverse complement strand
GCAGCCTGCTGTAGGTGACCCTGCTTCAGCAGGAGGGTTGGACTAGATGACCCACAGAGGTCCCTTCCAACCCCTACGATTCTGTGATTCTGTGATTCTGTGAAAGCTCTCAGAGGCTAATCCCCTTCACTACTCAGAAAGAGAGCAAGACCTAAAGGAAATGAGAATAAAGAGTGACATAACAGAGCAGTCAAGCCAGGTGTGAATTCCCAGAAGTAACACAGTCCTGTCCACCAAAAGTAGTTCCAGGACTGTGGTAACGTGTAAAGGCCAGAGGACAGCACAAGAATCAGAGGGCCACACTGAGTAGAATGGGTTTCCTAATATTTATACTATTGACAGGCTAAAAATTAAATGCATCTATTGTTAAAACAATGCACTTGATCTTTAAAAAACTTTATACAGCTTTTCTCCTTCTAGTGCTTACATCTGTGGCTAAGGGCTGGGTTAGGCACCTACAGAAACAAAACAAAACAAAAAAAATCACAGCAGTGACTCCGATTTCCCGGCTGCGTTAGTCAGTCCCTTGGGAACTCCTTGGCTAACAGGCTAAAGGGACCACAGGATGCACCAACCACTCTCCTACATTCCCACTGCCAAAGCTGAAACCCAAAAGAGGGTGGCAAACAGCCAACACCAGAGATTCCCCAGTTGGCAGCTCCGAAGACAGTTGTTTATCCTGTCTCATTACGCTGAGTGAAACAAGAGAAAGAAGAAAGCTGAGTTGAGCCTTGTACAAACCTAGTTACAAAATTTCAGCCAGAATGTGATCTGAATGACCATCAAAACTGACATAACAATATCGATTGTGACTACTTCTTATGTGGCTTCTCATCCTCATTGTTGGAGGAAGAAGGCTGAATCAGTAGAATTCAGTAGAGAACAGTGAGGGCAAATGAAAATTTAACCCAGAAGACACCTGAACAGCTTAAATAGCATAAGCCAACAGATACTCTACTTGGTTGTAAAAAATACACATCAAGACTATGAAAATAAGTGAGCTTTCAATTTGTGTCCATTGTACATTTACATGCATAATATCTAGAAGAGATTGTCCTAAAAACGTTGAGGAGGAATGAGGTTGTGTCTTAAATTTGCACCAGTCTTCCAAATCATGAATGCTAACTGCAACTCACCAGTTCAGTGATCATGGTCGGCCAAAGTGAGGTAAGGTGCTGCGGAGACATTCTTAAAAGCAATACTCTGAAAAACAGGAACACTTGGGAATGAAGGGTGGGCACCTGTGGCAAACGGAGGCTTTCTACCAGCCTTTCTGAAACAAAAAGCCAAGAAGGTTTCCTCAGTTCAGAATAATTCCAACCAGCATTTTCTCCTTCCCTCATTTACTCTCAATTTTTACTTTTTTTAAGTATCTGCCACATTACTGTTTCAGTACTTTGCTACAGTTTTATTCTGTCAGTATAAAAAATAACCACTTTCACCAAGCAACCAACAAAAGCAAAAAACCTCAAAACAGTGCAGTTGCATATTTTAAGTTCTCCACATAAATGCAACAGTGTATCTGGGAGTTTTGCTCATCTTATGCAGAGTTTCACCCACTACAAAAAGAGGAGTTAACAGATTCCAAACTATACAACAACACCCTGAACAACTAGAATTTATTGTTATTAAAAGGCTGCATTCATCGTAGTACATGGGATATCATGCAGGGACGATACACTCTTATTAAACCATAGCCACCTCTAAGCATTCAACATATACAGAGGCAGATACATAAAGACATTTTTCAGTCAAACCAACACATACACTTCGCAGTTCAGATCAGTAAAACCACCTGATATCTTAAACATAGTAAACCTAGCTACTGACTTGACTGGGAAAAAAAGTACTTCAAAGAATAAATCCTGGAACAAATGAAACAAGAAAGATGATGCAACTGACTTTCCACATGGAGGAAGAGTCCAAAGTGTCCACCTTGGTAGCACTAAAAGACAATATATCTAGAACCTGCTGCCGTAACTATTTGCATCATTTTAGAATAAAACCAAGCAGCTCCCATTCCCAATCACTTAATGTAAGAGGTCACTGGAAGAGATACTCTTCAGTGATAAACAGGACAGATAAACAGAACAGCAGAAAATAGAGCTTGAGAAGTCAAGAATTCAAAACTTCAAGGTCAGCCTTTATCCCCAGTTGATAAGTGTTTATCCTTTGGATGTTCATGTCAAAACGCATGCTACAGGTACTCAAGGACATTGATCAAGGTGTAAAACAACAGATCAGTGAAATAACCTGGATAAAAGTCGACTGGTAATCACAGTCTGCATAGTTTGTAATCATTTAAGACTGAAAACATTCTAATCAAAATATGCAGAAACTTTCCATCCAGCCATGGAAACGGCACCACACAATGGTACTCCAGGGGACAGATTTACCTGCTGTTACCCTGTCATACAAAGATTCTCAGTTAACATCAGAGTCCAGAAGTCCACCAAATGATACATTTTTACTGACCTTGTATGTCTGGAAGGTATTTCTGGTATTGGTCTATCTCACTACTGAAAATTGCGAAAGCCAGTCTCTTCAGGAGCATAGCACGCTGTTCCAGCTCTACATCTCGATTAGCAAACAGATTGAGTGAACTGCTCTGAGCCACAGCCACTCGTGCTGAAAGAGAAAATGCATGGTGCAGAGAAACTTCAAAATTTTCCTTTTGTTTCACTTTAAGGCACAAATAACTCTTACTTTCATTGCATCAATGTAGTTCAAAAACAGATGTTAAGAAGATGCATGTTCTGCAATTTGTATTTTTAACCAGTGATTTAAAATACACGTTGAAAGAAAACTTGTAAGTATACGCAACAGTGCCTGGGTTTGGGAGCTTCTGGGAGGGAGTTTAGCCATTTTGTTTAAACACAGTTTGCTGGTATAGATGCTCGGGGGTTTGGAATGTGCAGAATCAATTTTTCCTTAGGCAAAGTTAGTGTCAGATCTTAAAGAAAACAATAACGAAAAAACCCAAAAAATAACAAAAAGCATACGCTCTGCTTAATCGACTTTGTCACACAGGCAAAATTCACTGTGTGCCACGATGGTCTCAAATTCTCTCACTTCAAGTTATCTTATTTATGGATCTCCAGAAACAAGCAGTTGAAGAAAACATGAAAAACACTGAATACATCAAACAGATTGGAATAAATGTTGAACAAATGTTTTCTTCAAGATATCTGTTTTCCATTTTTTTAATGCTTCCCTTGGAGAAAAGTCACTACCACATCAGTAAATACTTACTCATCAAATCTCTGAATGTGGTTTTATCATGTGTCATCAAATTATCCATAATAGCTCTCCAACTAGAACAGAAAGATCGTACACAAATCAGAAAAGCAAGAAGAAAGCAGGAATTTACAGGAATACTTACAGAGCTTTTTCTGCCCTTAATTCAGGCTAAGGTTTCCAGTCCAAGCTCTATGCTACATAGGTACCATTTACTTGGTGCGATTTGATCTGAAAGTATATTTCTTGAACCCCCTCCTCAAAGAAAACAAGGGATGCTATCCAGAAGGACCTTGACAGGCTGGAGAGGTGGCCCTGTGCAAATCTCATTAAATTCAACAAGGCCAATTGCAAGGTTCTGCACCTGGGTCAGAGCAACCTCAAACATGGATACAGTCTGGGCAGTGAGTGAAGTGAGAGCAGCCTCGTGGAGAAGGACTTAGTAGTGCTGGTGGATGAAAAACTGAATATGAGCTCGCAATGTGCATTTACAGCACAGAAAGCCAACTGTATCTTGGGCTGCATCAAGATCGTGGCCAGCAGGTCAAGGGAGGTGATTCTCCTCCTCTGTTCTGCTCTTGTGAGACCTGACCTGGAGTCCTGCATCCAGCTCTGGGGCCCTCCCAGCATAAGACAGACATGGACCTGTTGGAGTATGTCCAGAGGAGGGCCACGAAGATGAGCAGGGGTCTAGAGCACCTCTCCTGTGAGGACAGGCTGAGAGAATTGGGGCTGTTCAATCTGGAGAAGAGAATGCTCCAGGGAGACCTTACCATGGCCTTTCAGTACTTACAGGGTCCTACTGGAAAGGTGAGGAGGGACACTTTGCCAGGAAATGTAGTGACAGGATGAGGGGTAATAGATTAAAACTGAAAGAGGATAGATTTAGATTAGATAATAGGAATAAATTCTTTACTGTGAGGGTGATAAGACACTGGAACATGTTGCCCAGAGAAGTTGTGGCTGCCCCCTCCCTGGAAGCGTTCAAGGCCAGGTTGGACGGGGCTTTGAGCAGCCTAATGTAGTGGAAGGTGTCCCTGCCCATGGCTGGGAGGTTGGAACCAGATGATCTTTAAGGTCCCTTCCAACCCAAACCATTCCATAATTCTATAAAATGTTATCCACTTTTACCTCATAGAATAAATAAATCTCGAAATTGAAAAAATAGACTTGTGTATAGAAATATACCTTAGGTAAGCAAGTTTCACATCGCACGTGGTAATCTAAAAACACAGAACATCCCTCTATTTCTCTCAACAGAGATCTGTTGGGAAATTTTGCTCCACATTATACATGCTCTTGTGTAATGGCATACATAAAATTTATAACAGCCATTGATACAAGCAGGAAAAAGAAAGTCTTACTGGTTAACACATGAAGCATCCATCTGGAAGAAACTGGAATCCATAAAGAGGTCAAATGCTTCCTTTTTCCATGCTCTCCTCGTATACTGATACCCACTAAGACTGCTTAACAACTGGACACAGGCTCGATAGCTGGATGCATTGTGAGCGCTAAACAAAAAAAAAAGAAAGTCAACATGAAACAATTTTGAATTGCTGCTTTATACAAAGTTTGACAGACATCTAATCCTCATCATGCCTGTTTCAGCTTAAGTGTCACCCAGCAAATTTCAACCAGCTGTAGTGAAGTACATCGATTCAATAAATTGTAAAGATACCTGTGGTTACGGAGGTAGGGAACAACATAGTGCATAATATTTACAAGCAAAGGAATAACCCTCTCCTTTTCGTCACTGTAGAAAACCATATCCAAGAGATGAGCCAAAACCTACAAAAAGAGAGGAAGATATTTATTATGCACTCTCAAATTGCTTTTTATCTACTATTCAGCATTCTTTCTGTATGATGTCCTTTACTGAACGTTCAAGTTAATGCCAGAAGTGATCAAATTTCAGGTGCTATACTAAATCCAGAGTATAAAGATCCCGTCATTTTTAAAACAAACTAAGGTAAAAACACAGAAGCAAAAGCTCCTGGGCAAAGCATTCTACAGAATAAGCTACAAACAAAAAAGAAATTTCAAAGATTGACTGCCATTATCAGCAGTAAATAACACATACCACTAATAACACACAAAGTTTGCCACCAAAAAATTTTCTGATACTACACATCTGAAAGGCCACGCTTCACCCCTCATCCTTCTCACTGAATCTTTGTAACTGGGTTAGTAACAAAGTTTTACATATTGTTACATGACAGGACCCAGCATCCATTCACATCGGTGTTTCCCATCAAATCTCCTTCACTAAGCTTTTAGTCCAAAGCTTTTCACAATATAAAAGTTTATTGTAAGACAGTATTTATTACATCTGAGGAGACACCTACCTCAGAAAGTAAGGTCAGTGCATGGACACTATAAACAGATGGAGTTATGGTTGAAGTTTCCATTGCTGGAGACAACATATCTAAATGAAGATAATAATTAAAAAAAAAAAGTCCAAAGTTAGTTTATTATGCCTTTATTTACCTTATAAACATATTGTAATAGCACATATTTTGAAGATGTACGGGCTTTGCCAGATACACTGTGTAAGTGTAAATGCCTGCACAATACTGAAACATTTTTAATGTATTCAAGTATAGTAAAGATGTCCTCTTTGTTCCTTTTGGCCCGATAATTAATGTTTTGATTAAAATAAAGATGAAAATGAAAATACCTTCAACATCTGATTCCAAGTTGTTTCCATCAACCATAATCTTGGGGGAAGCCTTAACCTCTAAGTTTCGTCTTAGCCAAGTAGTCTGTTCCAAGGAAGAACCAGCAATTGCCCCAATGGCATCTACTATCTTGTGCGTTACATCCTGGTAGAAGAAACCCCAAGCATTTTAAGAACTTTGTGCAGAAGGGCTGTATTTGTTGTGCTGATGTGTTTTTGTAGAAAATCTATATAAATTATTATGTATAGAGCTGCTTTCAAATCACTTCTATACTATCAGTGATTAATAACTTCACAGAAAATGAGATATTTTTCAACAAATTATAAATAGTACCAAGTAGAAGACACTAAAGAGTCATTTCAGACTAATGAACTGATTTATCAGATAATTCTAGTACAATCAAGTATTTAAATTTTCAAAAATGACATCCATACAACAAATTTCTTACCTGGAGATCTCTTTGATCTTTCTTATTCTCCAGGCTTGGGTTTTTCATAATGAACTCATTAAGAACACTGAAAAAAAATATAGCAGTAGACATGGATTTTCGTCTCACAATACATTATTTAGTAATTTTTAGAACTATGACAAATCTGAAGAAAGGGCAATGAAACTGGTAAAGGATCTAGAGCACAAGTCTTCTGAGGAGTGGCTGAGGGAACTGGGGTTATTTCGCCTGGAGAAAACGAGGCTGAGGGGAGACCTTATTGCTCTCTACAACTACCTGAAAAGAGGTTGTAGTGAGGTGGGCGCTGGTCTCTTCTCCAAAGGAACAAGTGATAGGGTGAGAGGAAATGGCCTCAAGTTATGTCAGGGGAGGTTTAGATCAGATATTAGGAAACATTTCTTTACTGAAAGAGTGCTCAGGCATTGGAACAGGATGCCCAGGGAAGTGGTGGAGTCACCATCCCTGGAGGTGTTTAAAAAACGTGTAGATATGGCACTTCGGGACACAGTTTAGCAGGCATGGTAGTGATAGGTTGATGGTTGGACTTGATGATCTTAGAGGTCTTTTCCAATCTTAATGATTCTATGACTCTACAATTCTAAAATTACTTGCACATTAGTTATTTAGTAAACCTTTTAAAGTCATTGCTACTTATCAATATTCTAGAAAATATCCTTTCAAGTTTCTTAAGATAAACTATTGCGGTATGATCAAAATTATCAACAACATGTTTTACTAGAGTATACACAAAAGTATCTTTAGAGACAGTTTACTAGGGAACATAAATTCCAGACATTCACAAAAATGGTCCTTGAAGCTTTATACAGAAAATCATACTCAGCATTTTATTTCTAACACTCCATAAACAGCTTTCATGCTAGGAATGAATCCCTTCTAGTGGGCTGCAAATCCACACATGCCTAAGAAATAGTCATTGTAGTTATTTTCTAAGAAAAATCAGAAACTTCAACCTACTGTTCAAAGAGCCTGAATCACTCAATCAGTAAGGTAAGATCATGCCTTATATCATATTATAATAGAAAATTTAATATATGTAGCCATTCCTCAGAGAAGAAACTAATTTGATAAAATCCACAGAACTCATGCAATAGCTCTGCCACTCAAAAATAAGTGATACAGATTTGAAAACACTAACACTTCAGTATGCTTTCACACACTTACATTTGAGCTTACATGGAAATTGCAGACACCAAGAGCACTTACCCAAGTATGAGGAATTGTCCCGGAGCCGGAAGACCAACCTGGATGGAATCTTTTAACAGAAGCAGCAGAGCTGCCCAGCTATCTACTAAGCTGGTCACTGGAATCCTAAGAGATAGAGCAGCAATGGCAACGAAAACAGTATCATCTCCCTCAGGTTATTTCCCACTTTCTACCTCTATTCTCCTGTCAGATACTGTGAAATCAATATTCAGATTATTTCGTTCTTCATTTAATACTAGGTGGCTACATCAAGTCATTAAGAAAAGGAGGAAGGCAGAACAACAGTGTACGCAAAAGACATGTTTTTCAATCGGAGGTTGGAGTGGTACCAATGAGTTACAGCACAATTAAGATCAGCTTTCCTTGGGCAGGGTGCAGATTTCCTGCAGGATTTTTAGGTGTGGGAAGCAAGGTGATGCAGAACTAGGGAACTCACAAAATAAAATCCTTTCTTTTTTATGACATCTACAGTTCAAAACCATTCTTTCTTCATGATTTCTATTACATAGACTATTTTTCATCCTAGGAATTATAAAAAGATATAAAATATTCAAATTGTCCATCTGCTTCTTGATGAAAGAAATAAAATTTAACTTTGTGTCTTACCTTTGAGTATAAGCATAGAAAAACTGCAACATGCAGACTTCCAGTGAAAGATGTTTCTAGAAAAAGATACGAAACCTGTGTCATCAGGAACAAAATAGTGACTTTTTTTCCCCTCAATTGCCAGGGCAAAACTGACAATGCTATAATGTTACTGCAGTGTCTGAAGATATAGCTTAGTTCATTAACAGGATATTACGAATACCCGTTTAGGCATCTCTCTATAAAGTCATTCTTCTCTTTTTTTTTTTTTTCTCATTCCCTCTTTTCCCCACTTCCCTTTCACACCTGAAAAAAAAAAAATAATCAACCTGATGCTAGGGTATGCACCTGTTTCCCTAACATAAGCAGCCTATCCCCACAAAACAGTCTTGTACAGAAGCAGTAAATAGGATTCTGTAGTTGTGCAGTAAATGGCAATGACTTAAGGAGGTATGACTTTACTCCAAAAGTTCACTCATCTATTAGATATTGTGACAATTTTCACACTGTATTGCTCAGCTTTGTGAATGAAGCATCCATGTCATCGGTGTTCTAAGCTTCAGTAAAAGGACATTATATAAATCAATATCTCTACAGCTTCCATACCTTGTCCTTTGCTATGGCTGGAGGCTGCTTCAAAACTTCTTTCACTGTTTGTATAACAGTCTCTGTTCTCATGACACTGATTGAGCGAACTAGCTCAACCAGTAGAAGTTGTTCTTCACCTGCTGTAGGAATAACCTAAAAGAATCAAATGTGTGTCACAGATTATCATCACAGACCATGTCTATGTCAAAATCAATGCAGCTGGCCTCATGGGATTGAAATGTTAGTAACTAACAGTTCATCTAGAGACTTGGAATCACCTATTCTTTTCCTGAAGAATTCAGGACAATTATCTCATTCTAAAATAAATCAGTAGCTCCCTGACCGTACAGTTGCCAATCAGAAATACAATACAAATATTCTCCATATTTCGTACTCCATATCTTTTCACTGAAATGTCTAAATTTTCTCCTTGCTGCTTCTAAGTCACTTCAAATAGTGGTAATAGCTTTAAGTGACCACTGTAGTATAAACATACCTTCGTCCTAGAAGTATTTTTATTTTGCCTCCTTTCATTCCATACAAACGCAATAGCAGCCATGAAGTGAACACCATGATTCATTGAAATTGGACCCAAAAGTTCGAGAATCTGCTGCCTCAAATTCTGAAATACGGAAACAGAATACATATACCTTTAGGTAAGCACCTCAGCAGCATGTTCCAAAGAGCTAGCTATAAAGCTGTACTTGGATGGTAACTATGATTAACGTAAAAAAATGGGAGGATGCACTCAGAGGGTTCATAAGGCTCTATTCTACATCTGGTACTCTTCAATCATTTTATTCATGACTGAGACATGGGAAGACAAAATACACTTGTTAAATTTGCAAATGGAAATTAAATGGGAAGGAACTGACAGAAAGGTACAGAACTAAAAATGATCTGACAAACTCAAAAAGCATCCTGAAGAAAGATAAGCTGCAGTAAAGGCTTGATCTTTGCATGCAAAGGTAGGGATAAACAACTAGTAATTCAGGATGAGAAACTATTTACACAGCGGTCCTACAGAAAAAAAGTCTTGGGATTATAATGCATCACAAACTCACCATGACAACTTTGCAAGGCAGGGGAAAAAAGCATTCATAAGTAGCAACACCTCACGAAAGACATTAAATATTTCCCCTGAAAGAAGATACCACATACCATGTCCAGTTTTGGACACCTTACTTCAAGAAATGTACCACAAACTGACACAAAATAGAACTCAAACTATAAAAAGATTAGTGCTATGGAATATGACCTACAAGAAGGGGCAGAAATAGGTTTGTATATAGTCAGGGTAAAAACCTGGAAGCAGAGATAAAGCAGTTATCAAATGAGTACAAGGTAATTAGGAGGAAGAAAGGAAGATGATGTTCATGTCTTCCACAAATAGTGATGGACTTGCTTTGCAGCAATTCAGATTAAGAAGTAGGGGTGGTGAGGAAATCCTAAAAGAAATAAGTTGCTACTCTGGGAGACCGAAATATTCACTGTTGAAACTTTATAAAAGTGCTTTTTAAGCAGGTCAGAAGTTACTGAGGCACATTTCGGTCATGAAACATATTTCCTGAGCTGCCTTGACCTGTTTTCCATGACAGGAAGGTATCAGACAAAACAAAATGCACTCTCGACCTGTTTTCTGAAAGCCACTTTTTACCTTGGTCAGAAATATTTCAGTAGGAATTGTCTAAGCTTGTAGGAAACTGCTGTATACAATCGCAGAGCTTGAATATACACTTTATGCACCTGTCAAGAGTGTAGTTGCCAAAGCAAGCTAGTTGTACTGAAGCTTAAAAAACTTGTTTATACTTCAGACACACAATTCTGTATAGTTCCACAGTTTCGTATACTTTTAACCACCTCCACCAACTCCAAGGCAACTACAAAAGCATTACCTGAAAGCAATGAGGTGAAAATGTAAAATAACCTATCCTGATGCTACACTGAACAAGCTGAATTCAAACTGGCTTTTTCGTATACAGGACATGTTGAATGCTCTTTTATATACTATGGATTTGAGCAAATTAAAGAAAAGCTGGGGTGTACGCAAAAGTTAATGTTTAATCAAGGTACAAAAGCTCATCCTTTTTTCACAGAAACAGTATGATATTATAGGCCGTCAACAGCTAGAGACCCCCTTCCTTTCAGTGAGTAGGAAACCCTATGAGCAGCATAGATACGACCATGGATGCTGTCTGTGCAAAGACATGGAATCTTAGATAAGTTATTTTTAATTCCTTCAATCTGAATTACAAAGGTTGAAAAGGATGTAACACAGCATCATCACAAACAGTATCTGATAGTATTCAAATTAACTGAGGAAATCTTATTTTAAAACATTTCAAATTTCAGTTACAATTTACTAATTAATAATGTGAAGTATAAGAAGTTTGAGCTGCTTCCAATAAGAGGGCTAGGCAGTGTTCTCAGTATAGTCTTATTTGACCCCTTCTCAGTTCTCTTCTTTATGATTACTAGCTCACTATCTGCTATGGCGCTTCCCCGTGCACAGTGACATCACTGTATGGGAACGGAATGAATAAACGAACTACTTCCTAAGTGTCTGAGTGCTAGATGTTTTAAGAGGAGAGTTCTCTTTTGTTAAGATTTTACATTAATATTTTTATCTTTTGAGGAATAAAGGGTGGCTTAAAATGTTTCAGGATGGATTTCATTTCTTTGTAGAAAGCAAAGAGGTGAATCATCGTTGTCTTGAATTGATACACTCAAGTTTAAACACAGATTCAGTACCCATTTATAAAAGCCTTGTTTGTGGGGCAGGTGAGTAGATGAGGAAAAATGTATTAAAACTCAATTTACATTTAAAGGAATGGAATCGCATTTAGTTTGACAAAGTTGTTAACAAACAAATTATATTATCCCTGATATTCTGACCTTTGTTGATCCAAGATTAATAGTGGTAATGGATGCAGCAGCAGCAGTAGTTTTCTCCGAAGAATCTGCAAGGTGAAGGATGCTCCACAGCAATGTCACAGAAGACATGATCATGTGCAAGATCGATAGGATCCCATTGCGTGCTTCAATCAAGTGCTTCTGATCCACATTAACCAAAAGCTAGTGGATTTGAAGGGGAGAGAGAAGGAAGAGCATTAAATACCGACATAAATAGCTTAAGTAAAATAGTGTAAATTGAGACAACAGACATGGAAGCTTTCAACCTTAAACCTTTTTCAAAACAGTTTTTCAGTAATTCTTATAGCATGTACAGGTTTTGAGTCTATTCAAAATAATAGTTAAAGAATCTTTTGACTCAGTTGTACAATATCAAATGCATTCTGAACATGCGAGGCCTCATGTCTACAGCAATCAATTTTGTATCATCTGCCTATACCTTCGCAAAACAATTATTTCAGAATTTTAAGTGTAACTAATACTCTCAACAAAATTGTTTACTTGCACAGACAATAAACACTTTCCAGTTACTGCTGAATGAATGGAAGGCAAAGGGGTATAAGAACAAAAAAAAAGCAAAAGTAAGATTGCAGAGAAAGCAGGACAGAAATTTTCTTGCAGAATCTCGGCCAAATTCTTAACAGAGACCAGGCTAAGAATATCAGATCTAGAAATATTGCTTGACTAAAAAGACAAATTGTGAAGATACAGAAGGAGCAGAAAGAGAATGCTTTAACACATTCAAGGTCAGGTTGGATGGGGCTCTGAGCAACCTGATACAGTTGAAGATGTCCCTGCTCACTGCAGGGGGAGGTACTCTAGATGATCTTTAAAGGTCCCTTCCAACCCAAACTATTCTGTGATTCTATGATGAACACAGTCCAGCCAGAAAGTAACAGGATAGGCATCAGTGTGGGAACATCCACAAAAAAAAGCCAGCTCTAAAAAGTGGCATTTTAGAAGTCTGAAAGTTAAGGCATTCCTACTTTAGTTACTCCAGGGTAACAAAAAAAAACCCCAAAACACAAAAAAATAAACCAAAACAAACAACAAAATCTAAGACTATTCTCTAAAAAGTATAATTAGTAGAAAATTGTTTTTCTGTTCGCAATGTGTAAGTCATCAATAAAAACATACTTATGGCTACAACAATATATTAGGTATTTTCCCAACTCAGATCTATGCCTTTGCTAACACAATTACAGTCCTTAATTTGACATGTACTGTACAGGAACCTCGCAGACACCCAGATAAGTTTACCTGATGATACTGCGTAGATGGATCCAGGAGGCAGTAATGAATTATTGTTGTAATCCCTTCTAATAAAGTAAGAACCATATCTGGAGGAGTGACTGATGCCATCCAGAGAGGCCTAAAGTAAGAGATTAACTTTTTACAAATGGGTTAATCTGGTTGTAAAGTAATTCAACACAATCAAATCCGTTTAAAAAGATTATACACATCTACATACACATACCTATTATCAGATAATCCTGTTTCATATTTATACTGCTGAATTAAATTATCCAAGTTCCTGCAGAGCTGAAGAGTCACTGAAACAACCACCCTTTGAAGAACTTTTCCCATGTAAGGCAACGTAGAAGTGATAAGGCCAATCCACTGGGGATGCATTTTACAGGCACAGTGCTGGTGTAAAGCTCGTATCACTGCGCAGAGAAACATGCCTTGGCAGGTTATTGGCTGGGAATGTAAATACTGAAGAGAAGTCATCGGCTGCTGGGGACCAATGTGCTCCAAGTCTGTTATGACAAAGTCAAAGCCTGTTTCATTTTCCTCAGGCACAGTCATTACTCTGTGTTCCAGCACAATCAGCCGTTGAAGTACTTTTAAAAGCTGTGACTGCAGAGTACTACCATTGTCAAATTCATCTTCAGAAAAATTTATAAGGCTGTCTTCAGAGAAACCTTCTTCTACAGCCACTATGTTTTTTCCAGCCATCTTTTCACTGTGCCATTTCTGTGCACTGAAGATAGAAGACAGCAGACAATGCAGGACCACCTTCTGAACCTTGCACTTGGACAACATGTCTGAAATAAAACTGGGAAAGCCCTTTGCAGAACTTTCTATCACTTTTGCCAACTCAGCAAAGAGAAGTGTTAGAATTTCTATACTCATCATCTGCATGTTACGGTTTCCTATTAGATCTTGTGAGGTTACTTTAACATGAGTTGGATAGTGGCTTCGCATATAGTATAAACACAAGGAGATGAGAATTTCTATGTACATAGAGCTCCGAAAGTTATGGTTAGAATCAACTGGGATGTGACTGTAGAAATCCTTGCCCATAACAGATATTCGATGCCTGGCTAGAAGATTCTGGAGCAACGAAAGCTGAGGAGTGTACGCATTGTTGACACTGGTAGTGGAGATGGCACTTACAAAAGCTGAAGGATTTGTTTTCAGAATTGCTTTAATTGCAGAAAAAGCATACAATGTCCTTGAAGAGTCATACAGCTGGAGATAAAGCAGCACGTGTTGATACAATGGATGGATATTAAAGTTGGGAGATTTTCGCATTCCTGGGGACCCCACATCACTTTCTATTTCTGAAATTTCTCCTTCTCCACAACTATACCAGTTTTCTAAATCAAGACCATCACTAAAGAAAACGTTTGTTTGTTTAAGCTTTTCTGTTTGTGCTTTCTTCTTCTCTTCATCTTTCTTTTTGGCTATTTTCACCTTAGGTTTTGCACCTGGTTGCTTACCAGCCTCTTTAACAATTGTTTCTTTTTCTGACATTTTTTCTGGTAGCTTTCCTTTGAAGCTGAACTGAATACTACTATGGCTTCGCTTTCTGGACTTTGATTCAGTGGAAGCAAGCGTGAGATCAGAAAGGGATTGCTGGCTTTCTGCAATACAGGGTGAAGAGTTATTTGTTGAAATTTCATCTCTTAAGCTCTCAAGTCCAGTCTCAGTTGAGGCTGACAGAAATTGGGAGCTGTCATTACTAAGCAAACTGCTCTGGCTACTTTGAATATTTTGATCTTCACTTCTTGTCACCTCTACAGAGTTATCCAAAGGACTGAATTTACACAAGCCATCCTCAGAGCGTAGACTATGCTTAACTGGTTCAGCTTCTTCTCCGAGACCACTTACAACTTTGCATATAAGATCTGTAACCACCTGTTGCACAATTTCATCAGGTGAGTCTTCTCTCAGAGTCTGAGAACTATCTTGAGCACTCAGGCTTTCTGTTTCCACTTCATAACTGATGTTGTCTCCAGTAGATGACTGAGAGCAGCCAGAGTCAGAACTCTGCAATATTTCAACCTGATGGTCAGGAAGGTCAAAATCAGACAGAACCATTGGTATGGTCTCACTGCTGGTACTTAACAAGGAAAGTCTGTCACTCAGGGGGTTGACAGTCAGGCTGAAGTTCTCCATTTCATCCATAGCAAGTTGTTTTTCGTTGCCTTCTTTAGGTATAATAAGTTGTCCTTGGCTTACAGGCACATGGGAAAATGCTTAAAGAAAAACACAAAAAAATTATACACATAATGTTTTGTTCTTCAGAAGATTTTTAATTAAAATTTAGAATTTAAACTATTATTGAGACTTCACATTACAAAGTCATGGTAAATAGTGTCTTTCCTCTTTACAGCAGAAAAAAAAAAAAATGTTAATACACAAAGAACACACATAACCAAAGCAAGATTACTTTAGCAGCAGACCTCAGCAAAACAACAGAATTCCCTTGTGAAACCTGATGCAGTATTCTCTGCGTATGTTTTCATAAAAAAGAACTATTAGTATGTTACTAAAATTACACAACACACCCAAACAACTTCAAACCTTATCAATATGTTTTCAGCCAGCCCCACATCAGCGGTCCTAATTCACAAAAGTGTTTCATTTCTTGGTTAAGCTTCAAGCCATATTCTTAAGTTCTACTGAAGTTCAGTAAGACATAAGAAAATGTTCTGCATTAAAATACTTGCATATCATCTTAATTTGAGAACAATAAAACTTCAACGATATTTGGGACACCCAGACCTGAATTAGAAAAAACATACACAAATGCACATATAGGCAGTAGCTATTCCAGCTCTTTGTTTTACAAGTTTTCCTCAAAAATTTCTAATACATTTTTAATGTTGCATGTAAATAACAAATAAAGAAATTAAAGAAGGAACTTCCTACAGTCTTCTTGCATACGTACCATCAGCACAGCTAAACTTCTGCATAAAGTGCTTTTCATTTTCTTCTTCGGGATGATAGGGAGATTTAGTCCAGTAACATTCAGCCTGTACTCGCTGAACAGAAACTCGCTGAGTTTTTGGATGGAGAAGCAGTAGGAGCAAAGGTTCAAGAACCCTTGCAATATCATGTCTTTGAAGAACTTGATTTAACCAGGCTTGTCCCACTGACCATGTAGAACCATCCAAGCTATTAAGGCTGTCCAGCATGATAAACAAAGATCTAGAATAGAAAGAAGAATAAACCTAGCACATATTCTACATTACTTGCAGAATAATGCCATTTTAATCTGATACATGATAAATTTCAACATGTCAGTACATACTCCAGTGCCTTCTCTGTATAAAACCGTATTTTCTTTGGAATCCAAATTTTGCAACCTGAAGTTTTATATTTCAGTCTTGCCTAACGAAGAAACGTCCAGTAAGAGCTAGTAATAAAGTCAGTTAAGATAGCTGCTCTAACAGTAGCAGTTGTATAGTCAGTTCAAGTGTTTGCATAGCTATAAGCATAACAAGTTTGCTTGCCTACTAAGTGCTACTGCAGTAGAAAAAAAAATAAAATTTAAAGCCAATGCACACAGATGCATGGAAAAGAGAAGATAACTTATTCAGAGATCTTTTCTTCAACAACTGAGAGGAGAAACATATTTCACAATACAGCACTTCCTACTGTCATTATTTTCTTCTTTTAATAGTTTCAGCCTTTAGAATCCTTTCCAAATCTTGGGAAAAAACAACATATATGTTGAATTCTGAATTTTACCAACCGTTTTACATCCTCCACTAGCACATATTTTTAATTTTTCTTAGCTTTACTCCTACTTTCCATTTGCATATAATTCACTTGTATTGACTCTTCTCTCATGCTTTCATTTTTACCAAATCACAGCAAGAACTGAGATACTACGTTCAATATACACAAATATTTTAACCACAGTGATAGTCAATGAATCATGTGACCATTCCTGTCCTACGCTTTACAGCTAAGTTTACAGCTTACATAATCATCACTGTGAAAACAATTTTGCCTAACATAAATTCATTTCTTGTCCTCCTTCCTTGCTCTCACAGTTACAAGGTAGTTCTCCAATTTCTAAACACTCTGTGCTTCCAGTATAATGTAGTTAGAGATTTTGAAGCAAAATTACTTAAACTGAATCATGCTTGCAGTCACCAACCTGTCAAAGGTACGGCCAAAGGAAGAAGACTTGTTAATATGAAGGTCACGGGTGAGATGCCATAGCACTGCAAACTTTGCATGGGCTTCCATTCTTACCTTCTGTGGATCAAATTATAAATTAGATCTATCAGATTATGACAGCCTCTGATAAGAACTGGAGAAAAGAAGTACTTTTTTGACCATGCATTCAAATCCTATTTTCTAACATTAAAAACAGTAATAGGCAACATTAGGTCTCTGCGAACAATTTAGTAACATAAAAGGATTCTTGCCCATCTTGATCTTGGCTGCCTTAGTTTCAAAGTTTAGCTTGAAAAAGTTTTAAATACTTAATGGGATAGCTTGAACAATACTAATTTTCCTCTTACAAGTTGCAGAGCTCTGTTTTCAGTAGGTTTATATGTGTCAAGGCACTAGAAGAGATCACGAAGACAGAGCAGGAAGAAACATGCAAGTTTCTCAGTATGAAAACCCAAGCATACAGAGGCAGAGAGAAGAGGCAGAGAAAGAAGAGAAATTTTTAGAGATAGTGTCTGGAATGATGGGATTAAACACAGTATCCATGGAAATAAAGGAATGAAAATAAGTTGGCTAGAAAGAGACATAAGAGTTCCCTAGCTAGGTACGATGTAGAGTTCATCACTAACATGTCAAATTTTGCTCTGGAACTTAGAGTTTTATTTGGACAAATAGAACATGCTTACTGCCCAAACGACTATTAATGACTACTAATAATATACAAAATATTTAATGGTGAAAATGGTATCAAAGTAACAATATTTACACTTTTATCTCTTTAGCATGGCTGACTAAGGCAAAGAGTTATTCCAGCAAGGCTGTAAACAATAGTAAATGCCATGCTATGATACAAATACATGGGTACATGTATTAAAAACAGCGTTTCCCAAGAGGCAAGGAAGCTACTAGGCAGCTGTAGGGGTGAACAAACAAAGTACAGCAGTCAGGACAGTTATACCAAATAAAGCATCAAAATTGCTTTCAAATACAATCAAGGCTTAAACTAAATTACTAGATGATAAGCAGAGACAAGAGGATGAAGATTTTCACTGGTTTGTTCTTAAAATATGTTCTTATATGGAATGAACAGCAGGCATATTCACCTCTAATCAAAATGAGACCAAACTAAAACTTGTTAATACCACTGTGACAATCTGGCATATTTCCAGACTTAACTTACAACATACAGCTTAAGTTTTGCAGCAGCTAACACAACCAATATCTGCCACAATAATGAAAATTTTAAGTAAAAGCTATAAAACCTGAAAATTACATAAAGGACACAAGGCAGATCACATCAAACATCAACTAAAAAAAACTCGAAAAACAAGAGAAGCAGCAGCATTCTGGAAAGTAAAGCAAGCATCACATGTATTTAGAAAAAATATGCTTCTTGTAGGGGAAAAAAAGCCCAAAACACAACACTGCTGCAAAATACATATAGTTACACAAAACAATCCACTACCATCTGCTGAATAAAGAACAAAAACACCAATTCTCAAATACATACAGATGACTCCATGTAAGCCCTTGCAATCCATGCTGGGAAGATGTAAGAAATTACTCTTTTCATAGTACGAAATAGTTGGCAGAAATGAGTGCCATGTCCACAGGCACAGCAGTTCACAGACCAGCTTATTAACTGACACTACAAGTCATCGGCAGTTTTATCAATATGTCAAACTGTGAACTGCAGCGACTGACACGCTGGCTGATACTCATTTTTGACTTGGTTACTCTCTGGTAGAAAGGCAAAAAGGTAATTGCTTCTGAAGTCACACAACCATGAGCTGCCAGAGCATGTAAGTAAGTTACCCTATCATTCATTCTGCTGGGGATGTGAAAACAGTTCATACATCTAAAATTTAAAGTACTACAAAGGCCTCAACTCCAGTGTCAAATTGACAGCCTCTTTCCGAAACAAATTTCTAGAGAAGGGGGGG
>Ga0065711_1006771_pt1 | contig 19037 bp, 15 predicted proteins | sample Hoacrofraction12_FD_59098 | JGI IMG/M metagenome (GOLD analysis project Ga0065711, IMG submission 59098) | Hoatzin crop microbial communities from Cojedes, Venezuela - Epithelial fraction 12 v2 (version 2) | ecosystem: Host-associated > Birds > Digestive system > Esophagus > Crop | place... | reverse complement strand
TGCCCAGGGAGGTTGTGGAGTCTCCTTCTCTGGAGATATTCCAGACCCGCCTGGACAAGGTCCTGTGCAGCTTGCTGTAGGTGACCCTGCTTCGGTAGGAGGGTTGGACTAGATGACCCACAGAGGTCCCTTCCAACCCCTACTATTCTGTGATTCTGTGATTATCAAAACTAAATAGAAACCTTGTGAAAGAAATAATAAAGTGAAGGACAGCCATTGTGCGGTACTGGGAGGATGACATGCCTCCTCTCCTTGCCTTGCAAACTGGGAGGAAGGATTCCTTTGTTCTTAATTACCATTTACTTAAAATTTTCCTTCATATCATAAACTATCTGTAGCTTGGGAGAATGTTAGCAGGGGTCCTAAGGCAAAAGTATTTATGGGATCTTCTGAACGGAACAAAAGATTTTGGACCGATTCCCAGCCATTTATGCAGATAAAGCATTGTGCACCAGGTATGCTAATACAACACTGAGTTGTACTGTACTTCTTAAGTGTGTCCCCACATACATAAGTGATCCCTGTCCCTGGTATTACAATAAGATTTTAATTAGGAATACCTTTTATGTATTAAAACAAGGTTTCTGATTTATGAGCTGGCATGTCAGGCAACTGTTATGCCAGAAAACTCCTAGCTGCTCTAACTGGTGGCTTTTTCAGAAATCTGTTTCCATGTGAATCCCGATTTCCCTCTCCGATTTTATCATGATATTTCTGTCATACTGATTTCCTTTTCAAAGTGTTTATAAAAACATTCTTAAACCCACATCTGGCTCATTCATAAAAAAACTTGACAGACTGACAGCCCCCCCTTTCTCCAATTCTTTGGCAGTCTTATAGCAAACATACGTCTCATTTGTGTTTAAGTTCTCATCAGGATAGAGCTCTTTCTTGTGTACTTTTTTTTTTGCCCCTCCAGTCTTCACCCTAGTACTGTCACAGACAAACACAGCCTGGATGGAAACACTGGCTTCAGAGTACAGTCCATTGCAACCTTCCCTTTCCTAAGTTAGTGTCCTTTTCAACCTGGTCAAAGAGCTGGGGGGGTGGGGGGAGGAAATAACCCAGCTCTGATGCTCTGTGACTTCACTTTGAGTCAGTGGCAAAAATCTGTGGGTGGCATCTACCTGCCTTTAACTGGAGCATGGTCAAACCCTGCCAAAAAGACCTGAAACAAATCCACACAGTCCACTTAAATACTATTTAAGAGTTGTTTATAAAGTGGATGTTTGATAATATAGAGCTCTCTACCCAGGAACCGATCCTATTCAGAAATGGTCTTTCTCTTTGGGAAAATGGCTGTGAATAGATTGAGTTGTTCTCACCCATGAACATTCATTGCGAGGGACAACCGCCGTATAATGTGAAGTTTGGTGCCCTGTAAGGCATTTCAGAGGAAAATTCTCTTCTCTCCCACACTGGACAACGTGTCAAACATGGGAAATAAAAATAAAATCCTGTTCCCTGCCAGTAAATGATGCCACTGATCCTCCCTAGAATCCCTTTCACAGAATTAATTTGGGGCGAAAAAAATACAGATAAAAGAATGCTTGATCAACTCATAACTGAAATGTGGTTAAAGAAGTACATCAAGTTTTTTGACCCATGAAATGTGAAAATGAATCCTGCCTGCAGGGTGTAGCATGTGTTTAGCACGCTACCTGAAGATCCAATAGCTAACAAACACAAACAGCAAGCAAAACAGTTTCATTACTTGCAGGAGTTATGCATGCAGCAAAGTTTGTTTTGCAACTAATTAAGACTTCATGCAAAAAGGGTGTCACATCCTTCAGGCAATTTGACTAAGTGTATAAAAGCATTTGCTACGTAGAACTCTGCTAATCACTTTTCTTAAACTCTTCTCCTTGGTGATCTGGGTAAGTCAATTTTGAATCAATTACTTATCACTATTTAAATATTATCAAATGATAGATTAAACTTGGGAAATGGCAAGGGGGTATTCCTTGCAGAAACACTCTTTCTATTGTCCTTTAGTTTTAAGTCAATTTAAGTTTTACAATTCCAAGATGAAAGCTGGCATTTGCAAACTACATTAGTGCTCGGGAGAGCAGTTCATTTAAACAGAGAACTGCATTTAAAACCCTTCAGAACTCAAACTAGTCTCAATTTCATACTGGCAAGCTTTCTTTGCATGTTATAAAGACCTGGTTTCATTAAAGAAATTATAATTGAAAAAAATAATTTTTATGATGTTCTCACCCTCAGCTCTCTTCTAGGAAGCTATGGTATCTTTTGAGTTGGAGAACTTGTCCTAAATGTTTTCAAAATCCTACAAAGACTGGAACTCAGAGTTTTCTTACTAAAAAGCCACTTTACTGTTGTTTTTTGTTTAAAGTATATTTATAGTGTTGAATTCCAAATCTAAAAGGGATGTACAAGTGCTCCTGCTTGACCTCTTTCCAAGAGTACTAGGAAGAGCTTTGACAAGTTGTCTGCTCTGCAACGTTCAAGGATCTTCACCCTTAGACTGATCTGTGACAGCTATTCTTTTCCCAAAGGCAAAGCTAGATGTTTCGGATCTAGCTCTTTAGATGGCAGAATCTTTTGTTGTCTTTTTCTTAACTTCAAGTCCAAGGCACATCCTCAGTTGGAAAAAGCTGAAGACACAGCCCTGAGGATTAGAGAAGGCAACAATGGCAGGTGGCTAAAACGAGATGTTTAGATGGAAGCACCAGAAATCTCCCCTGAATTTTGTCTCTCCCACAGACTCCTGGGGTAAATGTGGGGACTCATTTGGGAAATCAGTTCAGGCTCATACTTTATGGCAGCACTTCATCTCTTCCATATCAGTTTCATACCTATGAAGTGAAGAAAATTATCACTTCTCCTTCACTCTGTTTGCCTTGTCTAATTAGTGTGGGCACAATTCAGGGCAAGGACAGCCTGGTAATCTATAATTATACAATGCCCACGAAAATCTGGCCTTGATATCAGATACAGTTTTAAAGAGCTATGTTCTTTCAAATATAAGATACTGTAATCCAGATGATGCATAATGAGACTAATAAAAGATGGGTGTATCTCCAGCCCAGATCATACTGTCCCACTTCTTACCAGGTGACATGAGGTAACCAGCTTCACCCCTACGTTTTGGTTTACCAGTGCAGTGAGGATTAAAACTGAAGTTTAAAACATGGAGATGAGTTGGGGTTATGGTTTTCAGCAGGGTTTGAACTGGCAATAGGAGGAGAGAGGCATAGCAGTGCAACACATTGAAAACCCTGTGAAGAAGAGAAGCAATAGAACAAGAGTGTCTTAGGATTAAGATAGTGGTGATCTAGAAAAGATCATAGATATTGAAGCAATGAAGATCAAAAGGATTACTTATGAAAGATAAGAGTTACTGGCTGGGGAAAGGAAACTGGACAAACATTGAACTATCACCTGGACACCTTGTAATTCCCCTCCTTGCCAGCAATTGCAATATCCAGCATGCAACCCTGTCTTCCCAAAATCTTGATGTCTAATATATATATTTCTTGATGGACTAACGATTGCCTTTTCTCCCTCCCCCCTGTGTTTCAGGTCTGGATCTGTCACATGGCTCCCTACAATGAGTGCTGCCTGCCGCCAGGGGTGATGTGCCCTGAGCCATTTGCCCTCACCTCCAGCGAGACCTGTGTCGTAAAATACCCCGATACAGTAGTCGACATAGTGGACCCTGACTTGCCACCATATTCTGTGATATATCCTGGCCCAACTCTCACCACTTTCCCTCAGCAAACCATAGTGGGATCTACTGCTTTGTTTGATATCAGAAACTTGTTCGGTTCCAGGGGATCTAATGGGTTTAGGGGTATGTGTGGTTCTGGGACAGCACGTAACTCAGGATTACCATTTTATGATACAGGAAACTTTAATGCTTTTTCTCCTCTCTTGTCCAAACCTTTTGGTTATAGAACTTGCTAGACAACCTAAATCCAGCATGGATATCTGTGGGTCAAGTGAAAAGTGGAACTGAACAGTAAAACAGATCATGACTAAGTTTATGGATAATGGATTATAGAAGTGCTGAGCTCCCATCGTTACCACTGGAGTCAATAAAAGCATGGCTTCCTGCATGAGGACTAGAATTTCCAAACGACAAGAAATTGAAATTCTACTATTGATCTTATTCAAAATTAAGATGAAATAAAAACACAGTATCTTCCAAGAAACAAGATTTTCAAAAATATATATTTGGTTTGATAAAAATGTATCTCAATAAATTTAAGTTTTTATGCCAACATTGACTTCTCATTATCAATTTCTCTCAAAATAAAAAACAGAAAATATTTCAAAGTTATATTACTGAAAATCTTGGGTTCCAAAATGAAATTTTGTCAAAATTCATATTCACTTGTTTACTTTGCTGAACCAGCATCTACCATTAAAAAGAAAAATCAGATCTACTTGGCATTTCTTAAAATTAGGCATTTGTAAGTCTTTCTTGTGCTTCATTTCTGCTTAGACCCATGATGTAATAGTTTCCCAGCTTATTTTTCTGCCTGTTTCTCACTTGATGCAAGCCAGGGCAAAAATATAACTTCAAGCAATTGTAATAATAGATTTCTTTGTAAAATGCTTCTGATCAAAGAAAAATTATTACACAAAATCATGAAACTGGAGATTCATTGTAGACCCTCATGAAGTCCTGGAAATCTTTTGATTACATCCTATCCATCTAATTTTGCGCATGTATATTCAGCTTCGCATTCCCATTAAATATTGTCATGCAGCATGCACTTTTTGGTTTTCCTTTTTTCTGTATGCTTTGCTTTTGAACCCTTGTAAGTCCCAGGACAGGTGGCATTGTCACCTTCCCAAGGCTCAACACCCACACCAGCATGAACTAAATCACCACTCAATATTTCTAAGCTTTTACATTTTTGAAGAATTCATTCCAATTGCGTTTCTGCATGGAAGAAAGACGCCACTGTCTCTGGAGGGTGCTGTGCCCAGCACAGTGCAGTGCCAGCCCACAGATATCTGTCTGGCTGCAAGCAGCATGGAGCCACCTCCACACTCCTTCCAAGTGTCTCAGAAGTGCAGGTGCCTGCACAGCAGATACAGATTTATGTATTAATTGAAGCACTAGAATGAGTTTTCCAGCCTCTCACAAGGCTATTTCCTAAGAACAGGACAAAAATCATTGACCAAGCACGTAAAGGCAGCAGCAAGGCACTGCAACCCTCTCACTAGGTCACTTTGTTGGGAGAGCTTGCGCAAGAAGAATCTGCAACGTGGATATGTGCAACTTACTAGTGCAAAGCATATATATAGATATTGGGCAAGACACAGTAGTAGCGAGGACTAATGAGTTATTAGGCTGAACATTAATGTGCTTATGTTCCCTCCAAGAGCCCAGCAGAGGAGGGATTCTGCTTTTAATTATCTGTGCTCTGTGACTCAGAAGGATCAACCACTTTTTCCCCTCCCTCATAATTCTGAGCATTCAAAATATTAAAAAAGCACAAATATAAGTGGATAAATTTTGGTTGGGCCTATAGCACTACATCCATGAAAAATTACATCAATGTTCACACCCTTAAGTCAGAGAGAGTCAAAGTCAGAGAGTTGCTACCTCCCAAGACTTGAAAACAGAGACCTTTTACCCACTGGAATTTCCAGGGGACTGAGTTTCCAACAGCCTTCCCCATCCCTCAGAACATATTCTCCACACTAATCTACACAAGCTCTTGGAGTCTGCAAATTAAATCTGCAAATTCTTTTTCCATAAATCAACCCCAACTTCAGCTGGCTCCTGTATGATCCTTTCAGTAACAACAAATATCTCTGAAGTTTTCAGAGTGTTTCGTCAACATTAATTATATTTGTACACACGCACAGCATTGCAAAACTACGCCTCTGCCTTTGGATTTAGACATCCAGATGTTGAGCAACACCTATCCTTTAGAAATACAAATAGGATGCTGGCGAGCAGCATTTTTCAGGCGAGATCATTATTTTGCATTTTTTCATAAAAAGCTTTTTTTAATTTTAAACCAATTGCGCCATACATACTCCAATGCTTTTTAAAGTGCATGGACAAACTCCAAGGCAGCAGAAGCCAGACATCTCGCTTCCCTTCAGCAATCCAGTATGCATTATGCTTGGTTTCCACTGTGCACGAACACATGCTATTCATGTGTTTTGAATATCGGTACTCTCTAACAGTCTAGCCCCATGAACTCATCTCCAGCAGTGGTCTATTTAATAGCAGATCAGCAAGTCAACCGCTAGCAGCTACCATCCACCACTAAAGCCACACCGTTTTTTACCAGCACCACACCTGTCCTACAGATTTAGCTGTGATGCTGGTGCTCCTGTCTGCAATGGAAGATCCTTGCTCATTTGGACCAATGCCTGTAACAAGGTGATGGTGCCTGTCCTTTCTCACTCCAAGATCTCTGCAAAACTTGTGTTGGTCAACATAACCGCAAATGACCTGGAATATATATATACACCACATGTAATTTTGCTGTGAGTACACTCAGCTGCTGTGTGGCCCAGAGCTTTGGGCAATAACCATGCTGTAAAGGAGGGCAGGCGTGTGCAGCACTTGTGTCAGCACTGGGAAGCTCCGCATGGCTGCAGTCTGCAGGAAGGGGAAGGATCACTCAGGCCCAGACTGCATACTAAAAATGTGGGTTTATTCCCATACACAGTGTCCATACACCCTGGGTTTTGATTTAGTCAGATTTATACTCCCAACTACCTCTAGCACAGGAATTGCCTCTCTGAGGGTCAGCCAGGGCAAAATCATTCACTGGGAAACTTCCAAGTGTCCTCAAGGAAAGAGTTCTGAAATACTTGTCAAATGTTTTGTATTAATTTGCATAGGCAAAGTACCTATTATAAAGTTGATATCATGTAACTTAGTTTAGACGTCCTGGAATCAGATCTTTCCTATCAAGTAGCTATTCATCTAGATCAGGTCCATCTGATAAGCCTTGAATGCACAAAGGGATTGTTCATCACTTCAAAAACCTTTCCATGCAGCAGACGCTCTGTTCCTGATTCTCCCTAATATCCTTCTCTCTCCCTCTCCAGTTTCAGAGAGCTTCTCCTACGCACAGGACCAGGATAAACCACTCTTACTATATACGTTCTTGTTCTTTGCTTATTTCCTAAATCTGCAGTTTCTTCTACATTGTTCATACCAAGTTTTTGGTCTGCCCTCTCAAGGAACTTTCAAGCAATAACACCTACCTACAGTTATTTAGAAGAAACAAGCTCAAAATCCTCATCTCAAACATGTTTTTGCTTTTCCTGCACAAAACCTTGGAACAAATCAATGGGATGAATCAAACCGTATCTTATCAGACTCCTCACGTTCAAATATCGAGTAATAATATCTCTTTAAACTACACATAGAAGCTTCACTCATGATACTTCGTTAATACGGTCACCATTAGTTCTAGCCCTTGAGCTTGGAGTATTCCTGTTGCCATTAGAAGTCAGCCCCCCCCGGGCAGGTAACATGGGAGCAGAGGTCTGTGTGCTGGACAGCATTTCTCACCCTGTAACCATCCCACGTCTGAGGTCTGCCAGGGAGGACACAGGATGACTCACATCAGATTTAGCTGCTACACCCACAGATTGCCAAAAATACTTTCTTCATTCTCCTGCATAATTTGTTTACATTCCTGTGGTTTGCTCCTGATTTAATAACTTCAGGTTTCCATGCCAGAAACGTCCTTAAAATTTGAGATGAATGCGTGGGATTCCCCTGGGGGGAAAATTCACTTGTTAACTATATCCTGTGGAAGGCTGAGTATAAATACTCTCAAAGAACTTCATGAAGGCTCTATAACTTTTGCTACAGGCACCATACAACAGTATTACAAATCATCAGCGTTTCAGCAAGCTCTGATGCCACACAACTAAAAATTATCCTTTCTTTTTATATGCCAAGACTGATTCTGTATCTTCACTGCTCATTAAGAAATAACTGTGTTTTAAAGCAACGTTTCAGATCTACACACTGCATGTTTTAGATAACTTGACTGAAAATGACAGAGATGTTAAGACTTGACAAAGCCAACCTGCCCCAGCTGAGGATCTAATTCTGCATTTCCAACATTTTCTTATGTCTCTCATCCAACTTCTTGTTCAAAACAGGATCAACTCCAAATTTAAACCACGGTCCCAAGGGTTTCCTTCATGGGCAATTTTTTTTCTTTTTTTTTTTTTCCTCCTCTTTATGTTAATCTGAACCTCTCCTGTTCCAGTTTATATCCATCACCTTTCATTGCCCCACCATACGTATCCACAAATGGCCCAGCTCCATCTTCTCCTTAACTTGTGCTCACCTGGAATGACAGTTCAGCCTTTTGTGCATCTATTCCTGATCTATGAACTGTGACAATAGCTCCTTCACCACACTTTGACAGGTCAGACTGATGACCCTAGATATATGATCCCGTTCCGGGATCATCCCTTCGGTTGCTATTTCATAGCCAACACAATGTAACCTTCATTTTGAATATGACATTACAGGTAATATAAAGCTGATGTACAGAGTTGTAACCCAGTCTGGTCTGCTTCTTATCTATCTCTAGGAAACCAATCAGCACCTTCAGCATCCATATTTATATGCATATTGAAGAAAGACAACACTTCTCTTAAGGCAAAGGCTTACTCCTGACAGAAGGAAAAGAGTTTGCTGCCTATGTGCTGCTGGCGAATGCCGTACAATGAAGAGTTGGGGTGGGTATTTGAGAAGCACGTGAGAAAAAGAAGAACATCAAGACTTAAAGGAAAAGCAAGGCACGGTGTGTAATGTTGTGTGGGGCAACCAGAGGGAGCTGTGGAGACCAAATACTACAGAGCTAACACAGCATCCTACAAACATGTCTGCATGACTCTGGTTTCCACCTATACATCAAGAAACAGAATTTTAAAAACATACAACATGCTGGGATCAGGGAGAGCATGCAACATCGGTATACTTGAAACAGATTTTATGTCATTTAAATAATTTAATTTGCTTTCCTGCTCTGAATAAGCCAGTGTACCCATTTTCTTGTAATACAATATATTTCAGTACAGTTCTGGTCAGCAAGTGGTGAAGGAGGTGTCTGTCTTCTACCCTAATCCCTTCATTCCCTTTCCTTCTGTGTTCCTTCAATATTTATTTCCTCTAAGTTTATCATGCCAACTGATAATTTGTTCAAAACCCTTTGTCATTTTTCAGTATTCAAAATCTAATTTAATCCCAGCTAGAAGTGAACAAACAGTACAAGTGCTGGATTCTCCTACTGCATTTAGGTGTTTTTCACTGGTCTGCTAAGCCCTGGAGATGTGTTGGGAAAGACAAAGGAAAGCCAGTGAAGCCCAGCCTCCCACACCTATGAGGGTACTGACAAGGCTGGCAAGCAAGAAGCCAGGCAGCAATTGCTCACATCATGAGGCCCTCATGCAAGAAGATATCCCCCTTTTACCCACCAAATACTACCAAAAGACCTTCAGAAAAGGATCTGTTCTCTTCAGCTGGCAAACACGCTTGAAGACCATCCTTCACCCCATCCTATATCCAGTCCATAGTTTTTCAGTAGCTGTAGTTTCATTAAATCATGCTCCTTCTGCCATAAATTAGCATTTATGAGGTGTTTCTGGAAACTCCCTGCGTAATTAAACACCATGGGAACGTTCTGAGGACTGAGAAAGTTTCACAAACACTGAAGACATTGCCTATGCAAAGAGTTGTATTATGATAATAGCTATAGGAGACGCTTAGCATTGGGCAATAGTATCACCTTAAAGGAGATATACCAAGGTCATTTCTGGCATTGTCTTAATTAGACTATGATTCACTGCCTCAAATTTTCGTTTACTCAACTTTCACTTGTAGTTCATACAAAAGCTGAAAGCCAGAGTTTCTGATAGTGTAAAAAACAGTGGATCTATACACAAATACATAATTAACTCTTGCTACTGATCTGGACCTGTATTTCAGTTCCTACTTGCCTAATGAGCAGAATTCTTGCTGATAAAATCAGTGTTCAGGTGATGTAAGCAAGTGGAGCCACTTTGAAGTGAGGAGAATGAATATTGCAGAGCTACTTCAGCAAAGCATCCATCCACAAGCATTTTCCTTTGATTATGTCTTCCCTAGCAAGCGCTCTTGACTCAGCTTTACAAACAGAACTTCTGTGCTCTGAACAGAACTGGTTTGACTGCAAAAACTGTATCTTCACTAGGCAAAAGCCATTATTACTGCTGTCCCTGCCTTACGCAAGGATATAATCTTCTAAAACAGTTTAAAATTAATAGGTGCTGACAATATTAACATTCTGTATTGTGGTGTATGCAGTCTGCGTTATCCTCTGCCTTTTATTAACTTTGTTAGTCACTCTAGAGCACAACACAAAAACTGGGCGGAGAGGAGAAGACTCTGTACCATACTGCTACGTTATTGGAAAATTTTGAAAAGAGTTCATTACTTCGTAGTTAAGGGACTGCACCTTAACATGGCAGCTGGGATTCTGTTCCTAGTTCTGTGAAGGATCTCCCAGACACCACAGATCAACGGATAGGAGACTCTAGAGCGCTCAGCTAGAACCTTCTGCAAGACGAATTTCATACTTGCTGTAGGTGCTTCAATACCTGTGTTTTGAAATAGCAGCTTTGGGGTGCATCCTTGGAGGGGAGATGTCTTCCAGGTAGAAATTACTGAAGAGTTAGAACCAAGAGACACTGAAAGCTTAGGAAGGAGAAGAAAAAAGAATCTAAACTATATTTTCAGCTGAAGTGTGAGCTCCTCTGACAAACACAACATTCACCTTAGTTTGTTAGGGATAAATCATGACAACCTGAGGCTGCCTCTGCCATGGCACATACCAACATGCTGACCACCACCCCAGCCGGTACTGATGGGCTTAACTCAGCCCCTGTGCCCATGGAGGTGCTGTGCGTGGTGGGAGGCTCCCACGGACACAGGGGCTCCCTCCGGTGGCAGAGGCCACTGGGAGGACCTTGTCAACGCGCACGTGCAGCAGACCCGCTTTCCCAGCAGTCAGTTCACCACACTCACTTTTCCCTCCGGAGGGAAGCTTCGTGCAAAGAAGCCAAACACATTGAAATGGATTTAAAACCACCACGGTGTTTAGGACACGATGCATTTATGATATTAATTATTCTTATTTTCTGAGGCACCCCTAAAGATCCCCTGGGCTGTGCAGCTTATCAGGAATATTCTGGAGACATCAGGGAACAAGATTTCAAAGAAGTTCACAAACGTCTGTTAGTTTGTCATAGACGGAAATTATTTTATGTTAATAGCAATCATATCCTAGTGGATTTAGACTGCCCTGACCTCATGTGGAAATATGTAAAACAGTTATTTAATCAACTCCTCATTTTAAGCTTCATAATTGGAGATGGCTTCACCTTTATTTAAAAGATAAGTCTGTGCTAGTGTAGCTTTCTTAAAGTTTTTGCACCGGATACTTCCTCTGGCTTAGGTAAGAGTACATCTGTAAACCTCATTATCGCTATATCGGATGAAAAACAAGTCCTGTGTTTCCAGAGCTTTATCTGGACATGGAGACAAATACTAGATGATTTTCCTTACTGGAAATGCAAGACAACAATTTTGTGCGTGCTGACACCCAGTGCCACTGACATCTGAGACTCCCTGCGCAGTCATGTTTTTAGCGAAGATAAGTCACCAGAAGCCTATTAATTCTTAGAGTATTTTTAATTCTTAATGAAATCAGCAGAGTAAAACAAGGAAATTTCAGGATGAAAAGAACTTGCAAGTTACCATCTGCATTTTCTGTTATTACCTAACTCAGCTGTAGATAATCATAAACAGTGAGCAGAACAATTACTGCAACTGCAGGAGTAATACATGCAACAAAGTTTGCTTCATAAGTAATTACGGCCCTTTCTACAAAGGGTGACTCAGCTCCTCCAGGCCATCTGAGAAAGGCTATAAATACTCTATCCGCGCAAGACTTTTCTAGCTACTTCTCTTGACTTGTTCTCTCCGGTACACTGAGTAAGTCTGATCTGACAAACTATAAAAACCTTGAGTTTAATTTTGCTTTAGCATTAATTTTTGTTAAAATCGGGACTAAATCCTGCAGAAATATTCTCTTGGAGACATTAGTAAGCATCTTTCTGCGAATGTTTTCTATGCTGGATGAAGGATGTAAAAATAAAAGCAAGGGCTTTTCAAGACTGCTTTGGGCTGTTAATTTTATGGGAAAATTAGGAATTTCAACCTCTTATTTCTGAAAAATTTTCAGAAGAGCTCTGAGAATAGATTTGAACATTTTATTTGTATGTAAGGCATGCTTAGGGGATTCAGCAGTTGTTAGGTGGGGGGATTTCATAGATAACTATTGAAGTAAAATCCTTGTTCAAAGTTGGTTCTGTGTAGCAATAGACAAGGAGCATTGCTGCTGTTGGTAACGTGCCCATCCTTCGCTAGTTTAATTGGAGTTACAGTGAGCTACACCAAGCGATCATTAGATACTATTATTTAATGTAACCGTGGAAATTAGCTTTCATTGCTAACCATTAGAACTTCGCTAGTATTTTTATGTCTTTTGTTCAGAGATTAAATTAAGCATTTTTTTTTAGGTCAAAGCTACAGTCTAACCTGAGGGTATTTGGGGGAAAATACTATGCAGGGTTTTTTGCCTTTTTTTTTTCCTCCTCAGAATGATACATTGAAGGATACTTTTGCTTTCCTCTGAATACTGTCGAGACAAGTAAATAGATCAGACAGCGCTTTGCCCTGCCCCTTCCCCTGTGCCGGCACACTGCTAGCACCCAGTGCAAAATAACACTGAGCTTCTGAAGCAGAGGAAAGTAGCTTTCAGGATAGTTTTACTTTATGCTAGGCAAGATAATAGTTCATTTATTAGAAAGTATTGCTTGCTGCAGATTTTAGGACCCTGTATACTACTTCTCCATAGATAAGACTTGGTGATTTTGGAGATTATCTCCAAATTAGCCACCATCTGCCTTTGGAAAATTCTGCATTTTCTGTTTACTTATTGCAAGGAGTACTGCAAAGCTGCCATGTCCCCTAGTCCTCATCTTCTAAATGTTTTTCAGGACAGCAGCTCTAGTATACTGCAGGACACAGGACTTAACTGAGAATAAAACAGTACTTTTGCCTTATTTATCACTAGACGATATCATTGCTTTACAAGTCTTTAAAAATATCGTGATCCTATACCACAGAGAAATAGTTTTTAAGTGAAGATGTAATCTGAAGAAAGAATTAAATACCATTAAATGTGTGTACCCTAGCTGAAGCTGTAATTTTCTTACATGGGTTGACAATACCACCACAACATATATTTTAAGTAATGTCTTATTTATTAAACCAGTATTTTTAAACCCCTATTTATTCTTAGCCTTTCATTGTTTTGTGTTTTAGTGGAACTTTTTCATGCCTGATAATAACAGGAATCTGCAAGGAAAATATAGAAAATTAAGCAGGCTGCTAAATTGATTTCTCAACACTCAAATCTATTGAGAATCCAGATTTTTTTCCCCACTTTCTCCCTTCCACCCCATCTGTAAGACACAGACTGTAGGCACTGCCCTGAGAAGCAGTGTGTGGGAGGAAAAGAGATACTGTGGGAAGAATTTCAAACTTGTCTCCAGGAAATATGACAAAGGACTGGGAGGTTTCAGAGCAGATGCCTGTTTTGGAGGCAGGATGCCAACAAAGGGGAGGATTTTTACTCCTAGAGAAAGGGAAGTAAAGAGAGCACGCCTAATGCAGCAAACTAGAAAGGACAAATAGATGCAGGCTAAGAAAAACGTAGCAGATGCAATGGAAGGAGCTCATCTGCTGTCTTTATCCAAATTATCTGTGTCTAAAGACCTCTTAGAGCCAATCTTAGATGCATCAATAACCAAGCACATGGATTTTTTTTTTCTTTTTTAGTTCTACAAATAATTTGCAGGCACTCCCCCACCACAGCCAGGCAATGTCTTCCGACCAGCTGGCATGCACCAACCCCTGTGAAGCACAGTGTCCCCAGCCCCTGGCCACCAGCAGCAACGAGCCCTGCGTCGTGGCCTGCGGTGACTCCCGGGTGATCATATACCCACCACCCGTTGTTGTCACCTTTCCAGGGCCCATCCTCACCACCTACCCGCAGCAAACCGTCGTGGGAGCCTCAGAGCCCTCCAAGGTGGCCTTGGCAGAACCCCCCGCCGCAGCAGCTCTGCCAGCAGAGGTGGCAGGGAGGCTGGAGGCAGCAGTTGAGAAGCTTGCTCCTCCAGTCATTGCCCGACCTGAGCCACGGTGTGCCCCAAAATATTCCTACACCTATTCTTCCCAATGGACACATCCATGCAACTCATATCGCTCTGGGAAACGGTGGACATACTAAGCTCAGCCAGGGCATGCACAGAGCAATTTAAAGAAGCAGCAAAGGAAACTTGAGATGTAAATTGAGGGTGGAGCTAATAGGCACCAGCCTGAGTGCTGGCTGTTGTCTGGCTTCAGCTGGAAAGAATGAGAACTGCAAATACTCAGCACCTGTGGCAGGCAGGCTCATGTGTGCATTTTCTCATTTTGCATTTAGTTTAAATCTGTTATCCTCTGGCTTTCCAGTTTAGTCATCTGCTTACATTGTGCTTCGTCTTATTTCAGTTATGTTGTTGACACTGAACTTAGAGAGGTGACTTAGGGTGCTAGAAATTGCACACAGCAACTGCGCCAAAGGAGAATAAACAGTTTTTATAGACCGCATCACTTTGACCCTGGTGATTAGCCAGAGCCTCACTGAACCCCTGGAAGGATGGTCTTTGTATTCTGTACAATTTTGTTCCAGAATTGTAGAAAAGCTGTCTCTTTCCAAATAAATCTTCTGTACCACAGTATGTCTTCTGGTTTTCATTACCATATAATAATTTCCTTCTCCTTTTCCATATCAACTGAATGTATAGAATCATTGAATGATTTGGGTTGGGATATTTATCCTTGGTCATAGGTGTTCCTGTTCCTTCTTGGAGTGCACGTCTCTAAATCCCAGGAATACTTTTCCACGCAATGTCATTAAACACGAGCTGAGCACTTGACACTTCCCAGGACCAACCTGAGTCCCTAGCAGTTGTGGCTTGTAACAGCAGTCCAAGCAAGTGCTCGGTAATGCTCAGCTCCAATTTTGCCGCATACATCTCAGGACAAGGGCAACTTTCCAGCACTTTGCCCCAAGCCCGAAGCAAGACATGAATAGCTGGGTGCAGCTGGCAGTGTGGAGAAATGTGCAGCCCACGCGTGCCCGCATCTGCATACACTGTGCAGAGCTTCCCCGAGGTCACAGGAGGAAGGATGCCCTCGGGCTGCCCACAGACAGCAGCTCTCATGAGCGCACTAGCCACATTTCGTGGTGCGTGCTTAGTACATCACCCTGCGCATCATGGCTGACTGGTAGGAACACGGTGCAGAGTATGAATGGGAAAGGAATACACCACTAGTTTACTTTTCATTCTTCTGTTGTCCTCACAAAACAGAAAGTGGTTTTACACCTATAATATCTGTCTTTTGTAATGCAGCTAATCGTTTGCAAGTAACTTCCCTACCTTGCAGTTCAAAAGTCTTTTCTGAGAGAAATTCAGAGCTTTCACAAAAGTTTTCAGCAAACGAATTGCCATCTAACATTGCACATCGTCTCTCAGTGATAGACATAATTCCAGCCACAGTGCAGAAGAATTTCAGACAAAAAAAATTGTTGATGCAATACAAGTTCTTTAATGTGCATGGAAAATGCAATAGACAGTGATAGCAGGAAACAAAACAACACAGAAACAATAAATTGGAAACACAAAAAACATAAGACTGCAGCAAGGCACAACACAGGGCTCCACTCCAAAGGTTCCCCCTTCCTATTGCAGGTTGGGAGTCTCAGAGCCGGGCAGAGCAGGGGAGAGTCTCGACCGAGGATGATTGTAGCTTTGTTTTCTGGCAGATAGAGGGGAAATTTAGGCGGCAACACTGGAAACCCTAAAGCCGTCAGCTGAAGATCTGCAAGGTTCCTCTGTGCAAATAAGCAAGGACCATAAAGTTCTAGTAGCTGCTTTACCACAGTGGAAAGAGGGGTTGAAAGCTTTGTTCTGCATCTGGTGGTAGAAGACAAGAGGGGCTACTTGTGGAGACCCCGAGCAGATGCGGCGCTGCACGGCATGGATATCTGGGGTTTAGCAGGGCCCGCAGTTGCCATTCAGGTAGCTGCGGCCTCGGGCCCAGCCACCATATCCACAACCCCCAAAGCCTCCGTAGCCCCCATAAAGACCGTAGCCTCCATAGCCTCCATAGAGACCGTAGCCTCCATAGCCTCCATAGAGACCGTAGCCCCCTAAACCACCAAAACCACCACGGCCTCCAAAAGTGCCACCGTAGCCCCCTCCAACGCCGGGGGCTCCCGCTGACCCAACAACGCTGTGCTGCGGGAAGGAGCTGAGGATGGGCCCGGGGAAAGTGACCACCGAGGGTGGCGGCTGGATCACCACCGTGGAGTCAGGGCACTGCCGCACGCAGGGCTCGTTGCATGTGTCAGCCAGAGGGGCTGGGGCGGCAACCCCACATGAAGGGACGCACAGGCTGGAGCAGGACATCTTTCAGGCAAGGCAAGGAGTCCTGGAAAATGCACCAGGGGTTAGGCAAGGATGCGGGGAAGGGGCCGCACGAGGGAGGCTGGAGAGATCCTGAAGAGGCTTCCAGGAGCTGAACTTACCCGACTGATCAGGAGAGTCAAGCAGAGGAAGGTCGATAGAGGACTGTGAAGTCCTCAGCTCTTTTATACATGCCCCAGACTGCCTGGGGCATTGGCCAAGGATTCGGTGGTGGAAACCTCAGGTAATGATGAAATCCACTGGATAAGCTTGATGACACTGATTTCACGTGATGTGGGACAATTATATGTCTCCTAATTTGGGACATCTTCGTGCCAATGTGCCCTGGAGAAGAAAGAGTTGATGGGAGGGACACACCACTATAAGCCATTACATGAAAGACAAGGCGCAGCTGTAGCTGAAGTCATGACACCAATAAACACTGATCTCTCTCTAAACTCCCACTTAGTTTACGTGCCACACTCCTGAGCATCTCGCAGAAGTGCTTTGCAATCCTGCGCACAGCCATCACGCCTGTCATTACCTCCCTTTTACGGGCTGGAAGAACAGTCACCAGGAGATTGGGTAAAACTTATCCACACACCCGCAGTGACTCCTAAGGCCCTCCATCACCCACTGCCATGAGGGATGGGGCCCTTTTGGGGAAATAGCTCAGGAGTAGCCCTAAGCTTCGAACTTCTCCGTGGCCTTGCTTGACCAGGTGTGTTCGGGGCTCCCCAGTTAACAGCCATGCAAATAACAGGGACACTTGTTTCTGTGTTGGGTGAAGGCCCATACATGGAGGGGCTCAACACAGCCGTGAGTGGGGAGCAGTAAAATCAGGCAGCGATGTCATGTGTGAGGGGGGACAGGCACGGAGGAACTGGAGGGCAGGAAGGAGACCGGGACAATCCCAGCTCCCTTGGCCATGTGTCTCAGAACACGGTCCTTCTCAAGCCCTCTCTGGAGGGTCTCGATTACTCACCTGGGCATGGAGGGCTCTGCCAGGAAAGCCTGACCAAGGACCCACAGACAGCCAGGATGCTCGTGCCAACATTCCCCGCAGGCACAGGCATGCTGCTCGCGGCTGGCTTCGGGTACGTGGCTGGGCTGCTACTGAGTGTGGCCTCGTTGTGCACCGCAATCTTCTGCAAGATGCCCAGGTTTCTTCTACGTAAGCATAGTAGGGATTATGGAAATAATTACATTTATTGGTGTTCTAGCTGCGCCTTGGCTTTCATGTAATGGCCCATAATGGTGCATCCCTCCCACCAGCTCTTTCTTTTCCAGGGCATGTTTGCATGCCAGTGGCCCCAGTGAGGAGGCATATAATTGTCCCACATCACATGAAATCAGTGTCATGAAGACTGTGCACTTGTTTTCAAGATTACCTGATATTTCTGCCACCACCACCCGCTTGGCCAGTGCCCCAGGCAGTCTGCAACATGTATAAAAGAGCTGAGGACTTTGCAGCCCTCTATCCAACTTCCTCTGCTTGACTCTCCTGATCAGTCGGGTAAGTTCAGCTCCTGGAAGCCTCTTTGGGATCTCTCCAGCCTCCCTTGTGCAGCCCATTCCCCGCATCCTTGCCTAACCCCTGGTGCATTTTCCAGGACTCCTTGCCTTGCCTGAAAGATGTCCTGCTCCAGCCTCTGTGTCCCTTCGTGTGGGGTGGCTGCTCCGGCCCCTCTGGCTGACACATGCAACGAGCCCTGCGTGCGGCAGTGCCCTGACTCCACGGTGGTGATCCAGCCGCCACCCTCGGTGGTCACTTTCCCCGGGCCCGTCCTCAGCTCCTTCCCGCAGCACAGCGTTGTTGGGTCAGCGGGAGCCCCCGGCGTTGGAGGGGGCTACGGTGGCACTTTTGGAGGCCGTGGTGGTTATGGTGGTTTAGGGGGTTATGGAGTGTATGGAGGCCTTGGGGGCTACGGTCTCTATGGAGGCTATGGAGGCTATGGTATTTATGGGGGCTATGGAGGCTATGGGAGCTGCGGATATGGTGGCTGGGCCCGAGGCCACCGCTACCTGAATGGCAACTGCGGGCCCTGCTAAACCTCACACTGGGTCTGGCCACAGATGAAGGAGAGCTGCAGAAAACCCCAGCCACATCCTGACATGACGTCCTGTGGAAGCACGTCCCTTTGGCATTGCTGGGTTCCAAATCTTTAATGGCACTTGCCTGCTCAGGACTGAACACTGTCCTCCTCCTGCCCTGCTTGAGTATGTTTTCAAGACTCGCTGCCCCATGAGAACAGAGACCTGCACTGGGTACCTGCTCCTGCGGCACGGCCGATGCTCCCTGGTGCTCTGCGTGCTGCCAGGAGACAGGGGAAAGCCCTTGCCAAGGCCTTGATGTTCTCCCAACTCCCTCCTCCCCTCCAACTGCAATAAAAGCTGTCTTGCATCACAATGTTGACCCATGGTTTTTCTTCATCCTGCCTTCT
>Ga0065711_1038192_pt1 | contig 19039 bp, 16 predicted proteins | sample Hoacrofraction12_FD_59098 | JGI IMG/M metagenome (GOLD analysis project Ga0065711, IMG submission 59098) | Hoatzin crop microbial communities from Cojedes, Venezuela - Epithelial fraction 12 v2 (version 2) | ecosystem: Host-associated > Birds > Digestive system > Esophagus > Crop | place... | reverse complement strand
TTTTTTTTTTTTTTTTTTTTTTTTTTTTTTTTTTGCAGTGAACAAAGAAGGCTTCCAGCACAGAATCTGTCTTCATAATAAACACCAGTGCAAAGAATTCATTTCATATCTCTGCAATAGACTTGCCCTCTCTGAGAGCTCCTTTTAGATCCTTGCCATCGTTTGGCACTGTAGACTCTCTGATAGGCTTCTTGCTCCTGTTATGCTTGGAGGAAGTATCCTAAAGAGGAGTAAATGAATACATAAGAGAAATGAAACTATGGATACTTTGGAGAGTGCTACGCATTCATATATTTCTTTTCATTTTTCAGTGTTTTGTGATAAGAACCATTTATTGCAATTTTACACTTTGTGTCAAGTGATAAAAGAATGCTCAGAGAAATCACCCCTTTCAAATCTGGGACAAGAACTTTGTAAAAATACGGAAAATATTATCATTACATTGCTCTGTCTCTTCTAATATATTTTTTTTTTAGCTAGATATTTCCGTCTCTTCTGATTAACACTAGAGTTAAAGTAAGGTTGCTGTGTCTTGCTGGTTTCTCCTTCATCTTATATCTTTCATAAACAATATCTAATAAGATTTAACTTAACAATCCAGAACTCAAGTCAGTAGTTTCACCGTATATCTGCTCATGGTAACCATCTCACATGAACGGTTTCGTCCAGCTGATCTCTTCTCAGAAGTGTTATGTTTTTGTATGTGTAATTTTGTATATAAAAGTATTTTAATAGCATGTAGACTTCTTCTTAGAAGGTTTTCCCAAGAAACCATTGCTAGCAGGATTTTGTGGAACTTTTCAGTTTTAAGCACTTGAAAATGCTTCCTCTTTCTGCTGTGCTGCTTATTGACTCTCAACCCCACATGTTCTTTCTGTGTTGTAACAATATCAGGTGTAAGGTTTTCTTTCTATTTATTGGCAAATGGGCCTTCTGCTTTAATCTTAGATCCATTCCCAGGCTGTCCGACAGCTGGAGGAAGGAGCCTGAGATCCCTTACAGTGTGGATCTGTAAGGCAGCATGTTACATCAGAAGTTATGTTCCAGCAGTCTACAAGCATTGTACATAAATTCTTTCTCATGTTTGATAAAGCATCTAGAGACTTAACAAGAGTCTTTTGGTTTTGTAGTTTGTCTCATTTTTCTGTAAGTCCTCTAAAATGGAAATGGTGAGAGGGGATTTCTTATACTTGAAAGGGTGTTTTTATTCAGAAGTCATTTGTTATCAGTCACCATTTCCCCAGAATAATAGAATGAGAAAATATACCTTTTAGGATTGATATGCTGAGTGAGCTTGTGCTTCTACATAAAAGCGGTGTTTTCTCAAAACTGGAAAAACTAGTTGGTCCTTGGATATTTATATCCCTTTTCTTCAAGTGAATAAAATCTTCCCCTTTTCTGAGGCTCGTTGGGCAATGCTGAGAACAGAACTTTTTCACTAGGTCTTTCAGTTTTATGTACTGCCCTATGCCAAGTGTCTAGCATCGTCCAGTTCAACCTTCATTTTTGGAAGCTGATCATCTCCAAGGTACATGGAGCACAGAGGAAGGTAAATCTTCTTTAATTTAATCTGTATTCTCCTTTCTAAGTGGTTCATTTATGAGCATCGTACCCCCAAGTCTCTGATGCGAGGCCTCTCTAAATAGTTGTTTCGGGGTTTTTTAATTAACGTTGTTCAATTAGTGACAGAGCTTTCTATATATTACTGTTATAAATAGCCACAAGAAAGTCATCAGTAGAGTTCTGCTGAGTTCAAAGCTAGAAGTTCTCCACCCTATTGCAGGTACCAAGTGAAACCATGTTGACCTCATCTTTGGTTTAAGGAAGGATTCTGTCCTGTGTTTTAAAGTGCTAATAACTATAATAACATTATAATAAAATGTATCCTCACTGCAATATTAGCAGAGCCAAATTTTTCAACATATCAAAACAAATCTGCTTCTAAAAAGCCTCAGAGAAATTGTCAATTGAAAACTAATCACAATTCACACATTATTAAGAAATACTAGAACAAAGTTCTGCTTATTTAAGGTGATACTTTCCATCTTAGGCAATGAAGGAACAGCTAATGCTATTATTTATTCTCGCCTGCCCTAAACATTATACATTGATTTGTCATTAATTTCAACTGAATAACGCCTATACATACCCTTACACTTTGGGTAAAATGGTATTATATTAGTACATGCTTAGCTTTTTAGTAGAAGGACATTAATGAATCCCACCTAAAGTATAACTGCATAAAAGATCATTAAAATTAACCTGATTTGTCATCTTAATCTGTTTTAGTGGCCTTCAGAATTGGTCTTTTTCATTCACTTGTGAAAAAGAGGGTATGACCTGTAAGCAGATGTAGGATCAGCCTTAGAAATGCACACAGCAGAAGGCTCTATTGTGCTGGGTTTTTTTGTCAGAATGTTTGAAGAATAGTTAATATAAACAACAAAATGCTCGGTCTTCAAGTGCCTGCTGGTTAAAGCTATGTTTAAATGCCATGTGATAATTTGTTCTCTTCATTTTCTGTTAATAAAAAGAAGTCTGCTCAGTCTGCTTCTAAGCTAATATTGTAAATCATTGTTTTTCTTAGATTTGTCTAACATAAACCACGGAGTCTGCAAAAGCCTTAATTAATACAATTGTGTTTTAAAAGATAATTTGGGTATTAAAGTCCTTGGATATTAAAGTCCTATAAATAGATAGTAAAATTTCTACATCAAATTTCAAAACAATTTAATGTTCAGTTTACTAAGAAACAAGAAGTCAAACTTTTATCTTGCTAATTTGAAAATTGTCAAAGTTCTTTCATTTTATTGTACATCCTGCTGAATTTAAAACCAAGTGCTCTTAGAAAGCACTGAAGTCTTCTAAAACAATTTGTTTCTAGGAGCCAAGATGACATTTAAGTTCGGTTTTTGTTTTTCCTACACCCTTGAAATGTAGTTTATTATATAAATGTCTTGAAGTAAGACCTTAGCTGAAGTATTTTTCTTGTATTTTGTTTTTCTTCATAATTTCTCATCTTTCTCTGGCAGATTCTTTTGGTCAAACTTGCTGTTCTCATTTGTGTGTGTGTGTGTATGTGTTAGAATATCAATATGTGCATTCCTCTCCTCATAACTTTTTTTTCATGACAGACGAAGGTGATGTTCTGTGTTTTTAATGAGGAAAGCTTATTGAAAAGAGTTTAAACAGTTTTAAAATGTGCAAAAAGCACCAGTATCAATGATGTTCCAGACATAAAAAGATACGTCAGGCATGTTCAGTTAGTGTTTCGCAAGGCTGTCTCAACAAAGCAGTCTTGCTTAAGGTAACAGTTCACTCTCTGAGAGGCCACTAGGAGAAGCTGTTTCCAAAGTTGAGGGCTGGAAACAATCTACAATCAATCTAGAGTCCATCATATCCAATTCCCATTGGAACTGGAATACCATTTTTATCTCGTTCCATAACTATTCACAAAAATGTTAATTCTACAATGCATCAAGTGACCTCTGCATATTATTACAGGTTTTAGGACCTCTGGACATTAAAATATTTCTAGGGGGTACTCCAAGCCTTGAAGTGAGTAAAACAAGTTCATTCCCAGAAAAAAACCTAAATCCACCACCTAATCAATCAGCTTCACTAGAGTAACTGCCATCAGGACAGCAGTCTTGCAAGATTGTCACAGTAAAAGTTTCTTTACAAATTCTGGTTAACCTCTATTGTTGATGTCATTATGGTCGAACAACTACTTCCCACTTTAATTTACTGGCTGTAGTTCATGAGGTATATATTTCAAATCTCTTTTGATATTTAAGTCTGAGTGAATTAAACAATCTGAGTTGTGACCAGAGACAATATTAACATCTGTACCAGTTAGACTGTGATCTAAGCAGACAAGACAAGACAATCCACATCCAATTGACAGAGTTCTCAAAAAGTGGAAAACTAATAGAAGTGAGAGAGGAGGCTACTCAGATTTTGAGTGTTCACTGTTTTACCTAGTTCTCTAATCCCCAAAGCAGTTGTGAACAACAAGGAGGAAAAGAATGTGGAGGAAAGGAAAATTCACTCTTCCTTTACCTTCTTGAGAAGATAAAGTTAAAATTAAAATTCTTCTTAAGACAGTCCGTCACTTTTCTTGTCTGAGTTCTTGAAAGAGAGGTCCCAGGCTGCAAGAAGAAAGCTGAATATTGGTTTTGAATTGAAAAAAAAAAAAGTCCAAACCACTATCCATAACAATTGGTATAGTAGGAAAGGCACATTTGTTGCTGGTTTTAGTTGCAAATAGTTCTTGCATAGCTTATGGATGGCCTAAACCTTTGACAACCAAGTGACAACTGCAGTCTGATTTTCTGGGAAGGCACAGTAATTTGTAAATAAAAATAACCAGCTCAAATCAGTGCAAATTCATTTTATTCCGTCTTTAAAGCAATTAAAGAAAACAGACAAAAATCATGGAGAAGAATAAAACAAAATGCACAGGAATTTTGAAACTATCTGTTTTTTCTATCTCAGCTCGTCTCAGAGTCAGATTATTTTTTCTGTGGATTCTTTTTTCTCAGTAGTAGACAGCCATTCCCAAGAGTAGCAAAAAATTATCTCCAGCTCAATATGTGTCTCAGAATTGTGCTGCAAAAATGCATTTTTATATTCTGCTTGTTACAATAAGGCTAACAGGAAGAAACAAAATAATGACTCGGAATTTGTGCTGTTTTCTAAAACCATGTTTTCAAGAGACAAGTTTTTCAGTACTATAGGTGGTACATTTTTCTAACACCTTTTTGTGTACTCTATCTTTTTCTTCTGGGACATTTGCTTCTATCCAAACATCCGCTTAAAATATATTTAACAGTTCTGGAAATTTTAGGTGTTGTGAGCAAGGTTCTTTATGACAACAAACTCAGTGAAGTGAAAGGTCCTTGGTACGTAGGGATCCTAGCCTTAGTGCAGGTTGACAGATATGACATCCTACTGGGTCACCTTTTTCACTTACTGTTATCTGAACCCCTAGGTCTTTTCTGTCATATATATGACATGCCTCAGCAAGGTTTAATATGACAGAAGTATTTGCTTTATCACTCTAGAGCACGATCTCTCCTGACAATGAAATCAGACAGTGCAATTTACTTAAATTTGAACCCATTCCATCTGTCAGAAGGCTGAGGTAAAGTATCCTGGCATCCATCAAAAGAGAGAAGATAAGTTATTTGTTCTTTCACATCAAATTTATACAATAGTATATTGAAGTGCCTGGTTACTCGTATCTCCACCATATCTGATTTTTATTGTTGTCTTCACGATAATTTAAGGAGCTCAGGCATTCTTTCCACCTTCACTTGACAGATCACAACTATAAGTCATTTAGGGGGTGAGAGAATTGTTAATGTCAGGGCCAGGTAGCTACTTACCCCCCCTAGACTGAAGTATAGTGGATAAAGCTGAAGTAAAGATTTAGCAAAACAATGTTGTCTTTCTTCATGTCATTTTACTACAATTTTCGCAGTTCTAGAAACATGGAGTTGCAGTGTTGGAGGCTCTGGAGGAGGTATAGGTTGGATCCACCCTTAGTGTCAGGGTAGTAAACTCAGGGGGAAGCAGTAGCTGTTTTGTTACCCTGGTGCTGGAAGTTAAGAGAGTACCAGGAAGTTTTCAGATATTCCTTTTTAAAGTATGCTGTAAGCGAAGAGATTGCGACTGCCTGGCAAAAATACCATTTGAGAAATGTGTATTTAAATTTATTTAATTTTGTCATTATTTTAATAGAAATACATTACTAACACCTTTAGGCAAAGGCTTTAAGTATGTGCTTAACATACTTAATACAAGCCTTATTGTTAATTATTGGGACATAAATCTGATCTTTAAATGCCAGCGCTTTTGTTTTTCAAATACTATTTATTTGATACATCTTTTATGCTATATTTGTATGGAAGTCTTGTTTACAGGCTGCTATTTGTCAATATGGGATAGGCAATCAAAAATCTATGCTTACTTTAAGCAGGGGGATTCCTAGGTGTTGCCTGTTCTTGCTTTTCTCACTGTAGTTTGCCTCCCACCTTTATTTTAAAATGACTTTCAGACATGTTGTGCCTCTGGGAAAACATGGAAGATTCAAGGAGCTGAAAATCAACAAGATCCAAATAGGCCCCTCTATTGTTCCAACAGTACAAATGTTATTGAGAAAGGATATTATATATCTTAGGAAATTATTTGGTAGAAATATATACGGGCTTGTGTTCATATTGGGAGCAGGTAGCAACTTAGGACTTGAAATTAAAAGTTCAGCTCCAAAGTTAAGTCGTTTGTCTAGCTGCAGCCTGTTCTTTAGCTGTATTCACAAGTTATTGTTTATCCTTCAAGGCAATAGGAAAGGGGAAAGGAGAATTAGCACGCATGTTAACTGAAAGCTTTAAAAACAAAGATCGCTGTTTGAAGAGGAATCAGCATGAAAAGATACCAACAATTCTTAAATATTTAATATTACAGGCCAGATGGAATTGGAACAGTATCTGTTGAAGAGAAAGAAAGGTTTGAGGAAATTAAGGACAGACTATCCTCCCTTTTAGAAAACCAAATAAGCCATTTCAGGTGAGTGTATAAGTTATTCAATAAATACTAAGTTTTGTGTGGAAGAATTTTCTCATGCTGTTTGATGATGTTGATCAACCAATAGTGCTGAACTCTTGAACAACTGGAGTGAAAATAAAAGGGTCCACGTGCAAAGAGTTTTTTAATATATTAAATATGGAATAATTTATTTACACAAGTGGTTGTGCTTAGAATTTATGTGCGTATCATATAAGTTGAATTTTTCTATGGTAGAAAAGATTGTGCAAGAGTATAGGCCTAAAGTTTGTTGGTCCTTTTAAACTTTAAGATTTCTGTAGCTCTAAGAAAATCACCTGTGTGAAAATGACAGTTGTACCAGTTTCTGGATTAGTGCTGATCAGAAAAATTGTATGAATAGAGTACATGTTAGGTATATGGCAGATAAAACTTTTTTCTGAATGTCTAATGTCATTTGCTCATTTTCATGACCTTTCGTAAATCAGTTCCATCATCCTCAGTAAAGAGTTTGTCATATGTGAGGACTGCTATAGCAGTAGAAGATGTTTAGGGATTCTTTTTGGATAAAAAATTATGCTCCCTTCCTTTATTCCCTTCAAAGATTTTTCGCTGACATGTTTCCTATTCCTGTCTTCCGCGGGATTAAATAGCTCTTGCCAGAGAAGCAATACAGAGCAATGTAGGACAGAGTGCTTCCTACCCAGGTCCTGGAAAGGGAGGAGGAGAGTACTGACTGCATACACCGCAAGGCTGTGCTGCCATTCAGTGAGACCTGGACAGGCTGGAGAGCTGGGCAGAAAGGAAACAGATCAAGGTCAACAAGGGCAAGTGCAGGGTCCTACAGCTCGGGAGGAGCAACCCCATGCACCAGTACAGGCAGGGGACTGGCCTACTGGAGAGCAGCTCTGCGGAGAGAGACCTGGGAGTCCTGGTGGACGACAAGTTGACCATGAGCCAGCAGTGTGCCCTTGTTGCAAAGAAGGCCAGTGGCATCCTGAGATGCATTAAGAGGAATGTGGCCAGCAGGTCAAGGGAGGTTTTCCTTCCCCTCTACTCTGCCCTAGTGAGGCCTCATCTGGAGTACTGCATCCAGTTCTGGGCTCCCCAGTTCAAGAAAGATGAGGAGCTACTGGAGAGGGTCCAACGGAGGGCTACGGCGATGATGAGGGGCCTGGAGCATCTCTCCTACAAGGAGAGGCTGAGGGAGCTGGGCTTGTTTAGCCTGAAGAAGAGAAGGCTGAGAGGGGACCTTATAAATGCCTATAAATATCATAAGGGTGGATGTCAGGGGTATGGGGCCAAGCTCTTTTCAGTGGTTCCCAGTGACAGGACAAGGGGCAACGGGCACAAATTGAAGCACAGGAAGTTCCGTTTGAACATGAGGAAGAACTTCTTCCCTCTGAGGGTGACGGAGCTCTGGAACAGGTTGCCCGGAGAGGTGGTGGAGTCTCCTTCTCTGGAGATATTCAAAACCCACCTGGACGTGGTCATGTGCACTCTGCTCTAGGTAACCCTGCTTTGGCGGGGGTTTTGGACTAGAAGATCTCCAGAGGTCCCTTTAAACCTCTGGCCTGTGAATGGCATATTTAAGAACATATCCTGTCACGTTTATGGTAGAAACGATTGCTGTAATTCCCAATGAACAGAAGTACTTTTACTCATACACAGTGGTGAGGGCAGTGAGAGCAGCTGTGGCCCAAAAAGTATTGAAGCAGCAGAAGCCTTCTGAAGACTCTCTTCAGAAAGGAGGGAGATGGGGGAACAAGAAAAAAGGCTGGGCATCTTCAGAACATTTCTGTTCACCTTCAGGCCTTTGTGTGCATAAGACTAATTACAAAATGTCTAATAACATCTAAATAATTATTTTGGTTGGAACAAATGAAGGTAAAACCCATAATTTCTGCTTACCTATACACTAGAGTGTGTTGATGAGCTTGGGCTGTGTCAGTGACCACAGGATCTTTCTGCCTTAGTCTTGGTGGGTTTTGAGGGAATTCAAACAAAGATAGAAACTCCTCCTTGAGAGCAATTAAATGTGTCATTCAAGGTGAATGCCTCCATCCTTCAGAGGACTCTAAGTTTTTCATTAAAATCCTGTTTAATCAAGATAGACAAACAGTGCTGTGCCAGGTGAAGAGTAATTACTATATCTTTCTCTAAGCAATTGTTAGAAAAGAAAAAAAAAAATAGGTGGAATATCTGGATTTAAGTGAGGATGCTGGCATAGTACTGGTAGAAGGAAGAATAAATAGTGCCCTGGTATCAGAATTTATAAAGCGTATAGAATCACTGTATAGGACATCCTGATAAAGAATTGGCATTAGACTTTTAAAGAAATGTACGCTCAGGTAATATAAAAAGATCACATGTATCCTTAATTAACACAGAATAATTCTGACTGTGAGACTAATTTCTTAAGAAAACATGATACTAAAACCACTCCGTATTTCAGTCGATCAAAATTGCTGTGATAACAGTGAAATGCTGAATATTTCAAAAAATACATTCAGCTGTAAAGATGGATGCAAAGCGTGCACGGAGTTTCTCTGCTTTGGCCTTACTGTCCCTGAGTGCCCTTTTTTTTCATGTCACTGGGCAGTCCCACCGTCTCCCAAACTGGCTTCCTCCTTCCACTGTTCTGGCAACTGTCTGTTTGAGCATGTGCTGTTTACATGTGTCCTGGAACATATTACAGACTTCTATGTCCTCCTTGTTCGGGTAGATTTTACAGCTTCTGAAGGGCAGATTCCCTACAATAACCTCTTTATCTTTCTCAAGCAGTCACATAGAGGGTGTTTTGTTTGTTTTTTTCGACCACTTTGTTTTTTCAATTGTGGTGTGCATTTGACTTGGGCTCCTGCTTTTTGAATTTTCCCTCAGGCTGCTTGTAGGTTTCTTGCTTTTATGGTTGCTCCTTTAAGATTTTGGCTTTTGTTTTTTAAGTTCTTCATCTTTTCATAGTTCCTATTCTTGAAATTTAATATACATTTACTGAATTTACACATACTGATTTTTTTAGCCTGTTGCCTTGAGCTACATTATTGAATTTTATTGTTTTATGATCACTGCTACAGAGCACCTCTCCTGCTCTGCACCTCTCAAACTATGTCCTATTCACATTTGAGACCAAATTCAGAATAGCATCTTTTCTTGTGAGTCCTAAATTAGCTGTCCAAGGAAGCAATTCAAAACTGTGTCCCAAAATATTATCATTATATCTCATCCTAATGAAACATTGATCAAGTGTACATGTGTGTAGTTGAAATCTCTTACTATTATTATCTGTCATCAATCTGCAGCTCCTCTAATCTCACTTAACATTTCCTAATCACTCTCATCATCCTAATTAGGGGGTCAGTGGTACAGACTTTCAAGGATCACCAGCACTTTCTGTAATATGTCGGAACTCGTCTAAGCTTTGCCCTCGCTCCTCCCTTGCTTAGCATTGCATGCACTGGTGAGCTGTCATTGTGGCCAGTTTAACTGAAGAGTGTACTTCTCTTTCTGCCTTTTCAGAGATGCACGGACAATTTGCTGTGTCCTCCTAGATCACTAGGTCACACCCATCTGAAAAACATACTCTCCCATGCCTGTCAGATAACCCCTAGCTTCCAGTTTTAATACTCCTCTATAGCCTTTTTACTTCTAATTTTCATTGCTATCAGCCTGGCTCCCTTGTGATTAAGATGCAGTCTGGAAGTCTTTGATTTGAAATATTAAGTATAATCAAGAAATGAGTGACATTTGTTCAAAAACTGTCATTAGAGATTGATAGGAATAAACATCGGGAAAGACAAGTCAAGGATTGTGGAAATATGCTGAAAAGGGAGGAGGGGAGAAAACACCTAAAGATGTGTTCTGTTTTAAGATGACTTAATGCCTAAAGGTCATTAAATCTGCTTTGCTAATTTGTTAACCTGTCCCAAATAATTGGTAGCACTACAGTAAGAAAGAAACAAAATGAGGCAAAGCAAATACTGGAATTCTCACTGCAGGAAATCCTTTTTTGAACTCATTTACAGGGCTTTATTTTGGTTGACCAGAATGTCTATCTAAAATTCACTGGTCTGAATCCTTTTATTATTGGAAAAGATTTTACTACTGGAAGATATTAGAATATGAGCCTACCATTCTCAGTGAGTAATAATAAGAAAAAAATAATCTCAGCAAAGTAAAAAATCCTTTTTCCAATTGGGGATATCCCACCAAGATTTTATAGACAGGATTAAGAGAGGTTACAGTTTCCTGAACATTGTAGTCCCACTGAGCTGATAAATTGGATCATTCTGTAGACAAAAATGAAAAACAAAGCTATGAATGGGATCAGTTTTTAATTTACATAATTTTAGAAGTATCAAGACAGAAGTGGATATGGTTTAAGTTGTAGCTGATAAAATTTAAGATAACATAAAATGTTTTTCCAGGCTATTTACGATATAACAGTAAAAGTTATGGAATATCTGCAGGCATGTTTATTCCCATATATCTCTAGAAACTTAATTATCTAACCTTTTATCCTTCTCTTAATCCATTATTAAAACAAGATATAATATACAAACTTCTGCTTCACAGCTCCAGTAGCTGTCATGGCTACATGGGAAATTGTACCTCTTTCCAGGAAGATAACAGTGAAGCTCCTCAGAGACCATTAAATATCCTTCATAGTTGAAAAAGTGGAAGTGATGCTTTTGTCTTTTGTATTTTTTTCTGTATTTAGGCCTGAGCTACTGGTGGGCCGATACTGCTGTACTATATATATGCTTCATGGCAGACTGCTGAAGAGGTTTTCTGCTTTCATTAGTACTTCATGTATGGGAGTCTTCTGCTAACATAATTGTCTTAGTTTAACCCAGCAGCTGGCAACTAAGCACTAGACAGCCGCTCACTCACCCCTCCCCTTCCCCCCGCAGTGGGATGGGTATAAGAAATGGACAAAAGAGGAAACTTGTGGGTTGGGAAAAGGCAGTTTAATAAGGCAACAAAGGAAATACTAATACTACTAATAATACTATAAATAGTAATGATAATAACAATGATAATAAAGATTATGCAAAGCAAACTATATACAATATAATTTTTCTCACCACCCGATGACTGATTCGCAGCCTGAAAAATGTTCAAACTCCTGGCCAAGAGAGGATTCAAAACTCGGGGAAACCAAGAAGAGCCGATAGCTCTCTCTCCATGGCCTACCCCCATTCATGAACTGACCATGAAGTCTATGGTATGGAATATTTCCCTTGGCCAGCTTGGGCTGTCTGGCTGGCTGTGCTCCCTCCCAGCTCCTGCACACCTGCTCATTAGCCGAATATGAGAAAGCTGGAAACTTTTTAAGTCCTTGATTTCATAGCAGCAACTGAAAACACTGGTGTTATCAACGTTCTTCTCATGCTAAATCCAAAGCACAGCAGCTACTGGGAGGAAAATTAACTCTATCTTGGCCAAAACCAGGACAATAATTTAATGCAAGTTGTGTACAGTTATGTCTCAAAGTAATTTCTTAACTTAGGTATTATAATTCTGATAATTTTCTCTTCCTCCTCTTTTTTTTTTTTTTTACTTTTTAAGATACTGTTTCCCTTTTGGACGTCCTGAAGGAGCTTTGAAAGCCACACTTTCGTTACTTGAAAGGGTAAGTTTGAGAACATTTTTTAATTCTAGTTGAGTGCTAAGCCTGCATTTTTCTTTTGCCTTCAGGCTACAGAGAACAGACTCGTGTCTTCTCAGGTATTTTACTACTGGTTTTAATTGTTCACTAGGAGGTTTTTTTTCTCAGTATCTTCCACAGAGGCAAACAGCTGTTTTCTGTAGGACTTATTTATTTGGCTTTCACTTCAAGCCACTGTAGTGACGCTCTCTTTCTATATAATTTAACGGTTACCCAGCATTACCTCTACAGCAGTACAAGTCTACTCTACACCCCCCTTTTCCTGCTTTCTATGGCTTCTGTGCTGCTGATGTTGTCTATACTGATATGTAACATTAAAAAGCTTCTATATAATCCAAATAGTCTTCCATGAATGCATAACCTGTGTCAATTTAAGAAGAAAAAGCTATATGCAGCAAAACTGACATGGGCAGCTATGAATGTAAACTCCTCCCTGGCAAATCCTCTGGTATTGACTGGGGGAGAAGATCTCATAATGGTAAAGCATCTCAGTCATCTCTGAGGAAAGAGAACTTGAAATTCCAGCACAGATTTCAGAGGAATTGTATCAGCAGGAGCCTGATGAAGGTATGAATTGAAAAAAAGCTTAGATCCCAGTCTGTGTTGGCTTTGCCAAAATCTGAGAGATCCGATCCCGGGGAGTGTCAGTTGTTCTGCACTGCGGAACACTCCGTGGGTGGAGATTCACTCTTAGAAAACCTCTGCCATGTTCAAAGATGCGTGGGGAGTCTGGGTATATAAGTTTTCTTTCACTTATAATCTCAGTGATTGTAGTGCTGTAGATTCCTTTGCGTTATATGAAACAGCCATTTCCTCTCACTGTCCCTGCTGTTATGAATGGCAGTGGTGCTCTCTAGCTGGCTGTCAAGCAACACCGTTGTCAGTCTTGACTGGGAGTGAATGTACATGCCTATACCTGTGGATGCACAACGGGTTACAAACATTTTTTTACCTGCCTTTAAAAATTCTGGAAAAAAATTAGATCCAGAATAAATGGTTTTGAATACTGTATTTTCACTTGTTTATAACACAGAAGTCACTCATTAAAAAGGTGCAAGTTAACAAAGTTAGCTACATCATATCTGTGTGCAAGTAATGGGAGAAGTCTGCTTTGAAACAATGCCTTCCTAACAGCTTCTCTGGTGCTGACCCTGTTTCTTTTCTACCATATCCTTTGCCAGACCATATCTCTTGCTCTCTCCCTGTAACAGTAACTTTTAGATATGTTTTATAAGGGTGTTTCTTGTCTGCGGATCCACTGAAGAAGCATTTTTAAAAGGTCGTGAGTTGTCTGAAATTTTATTATTTACACTAACATGTGGTAAAAACATACTGAGTTTTGTCTACACCTGCCTGTTGAAAGTTAGTGGAGTATAGAATTAAAGTAAAAATGCAAGTGAATTATTAACAATATTTATTCCTTTTTTTTTTTGATTATCAACTTCAGTGTTAGCAATCCAGGGTATATAAAGTTGCATGTGTATAAAGAGGTATATTCTCAGATTACCTCACTTGCAACAGATGATCCATTCCATCAAAGTCCTATATCTTAAAAATGAATAGGCTCTAAAAACTTGCAGGTTTAAGAAGAGCTTTTCATGATCCGTTCTTCTCTTTGTCCATAATAAAATATTCCGCCAGAAGCTGAGTGTTTCCCCTCCTTACTATAGATGACTCTTTTTCATAGCATGGACATACTGATTTGGAATAACTTTATGAAGGAAGAAAAGCAAGTCAGTATTATCTAGCTCTTATGGTGGTCTTCACAGTTTCTCCTTTACACTGTTGAAAAATCAATGGTTATGCAATGGTGGAAACTTTTCCACAGGTGAGAACCAAGCAAATTTCTACCTCCACAACTTTAGTGGGCACCATGATCCAGCCCATTCATGGAATGCTCTTGTTATACTGCTCTTGGCGTCACCCAAGTGAAGCCTGAGTGGCATGCTGCAAGGTGCCAAATGGTAGGGGTATGGTATATAAATGCCATATAGGCAGACAAGTCAGGGTTGAACAGAAACCTTCAAAGACAAATATCTAGTTCCACCAGCTGAAATAGTTCCTTTTTGACTTCTGGCTTTAATCATTATCAGATCTGCAGTTAACTTTAGGCTACTTTTTTCCTTTTCCTTTGGGCTTTGGGTAATGAGTGTAACCAAGCGGTATAATTGTCTCTGGCACAGGTTTTAATGAAAGATATTGCCACTCCCATACCAGCAGAAGAGGTGAAGAAAGTGGTTAGAAAATGTCTGGAGAAGGCTGCCTTGATCAATTACACTCGACTTACAGAGTATGCCAAAATAGAAGGTTAGTACAGCAATCAACTGCCAAAGTGGCTGTAAAAGCCAACAATGCCTATTAACTGAATATTCTGTGAGCAGCCTTTTCCCTTTCCTGAACAAACCCCTTCCACAGCAAGGGGAAATGTCTCATTAAAATCTCAGCTGGTGAACTATGGAGCTTTTTCCTATTCATTGCTTTAATATGCCTCCTGGGACCCTGTTTGAATGGAAGACTAGGACTTCTTAATTTAAGTTGCCCTTTGTTCTTACTTTTGAGTTCTCCATCAATCTAAAAGGTTGTTTATGGGTTATTTTTTATTTCTCTAACTATTTCTAGTAATTAGCTACTGACAGGATTTTCTTTTCTTATCAGCAGTAACAGTACCTTGAAACTTGAAAATTCTGGGTATAGATGCTTTTCTGCTGTACTTATAAGGCAGGAGGATAGAGAAGTCTTACTTATTTTTGCTGTTCTGTTGTCAGATGTATAATAATAATATGATCATCAAAACTTCAATTACATCCTGATTTCCAGAATGAACTAATGGGATAAAGTACTAGATCTAATGGTAATCAGCAGTTTTTCTGGAATTTACATATCTGCTAGAATGTATACCATGAAATTAATGAAGATTTTGCTCAGAAAGATTGGCTAGCATACACAATGTCATTTTAATATTTGTAAACCTTATGTAGAACAAAAAGGAAGTCATAATAGCCAATTGTCTTGTCAAAATTCTCCATGAAGTGCAGAAAGCTTAAGATATACCTGTGCAGATATATTCAGGAATAGAAGACCGTGTGTGCGCATCTATATAACTGTTTTTTTGAAAGTAGAGTCAATTCGTAGGCAAATATATGAAGCATGAATTCTACCTTAAAAAAATCCATTTTTTATGCATGATACGTTCTTCTACAGTATGTATTTCTAGCAATGCACTAGAAAAAATGGAGTTATCAAAGCAGCAAAATGAAGAAGCCTCACATGTTTAGCAATATTATAAAGCAAACTTTTCTCCTTTTTCCGTTTCTGCTCAAATTCTCTGAAAAACATGAGTTAACCAATCTCACAAGTGATTAACAAAAAACCCCATCTTATCACTATAGCAACCAGTATTATATCACGGGAGTAACAACATGGAACCATTTTAGTAACCAGTTTATCATAATTAATTATGATATCATGTTGTGTTAAAGAAGGATGAATATTAAATCTATTCTGGACAACGAAAAAGCAGAAGTACTGTTTTCCTTAGTTTTATCTTTCTGTATTCATAAAGGGGATTTTTTTAATGGTTGGTATTTCAGTTTTTTAGCAAACCTGTTGAAAAAATGGATATAAAAATAGAAACATTTTTAAAAGATGATAAAAGCATGCAACAGATATCTAAACTCGCTGACACTAAATTGGATTGGAAGAGTTTTTTACAGTGAGATAAATACATCTCTGCTCAGGATTTTTAACTGTATCCTAGAGAATTGTGGCAGTTCCACTGCAAGCAGCAAATTTTGCACTTTAAAATATGCACTGTTAACACTTCAGTAAGCTGGAGCAACACATAAAACTACCGTCCATCCCATGGCATATTTTGACTTGCAGATTTCTTTTTTGGTTTATTGTCTTTTGGTTGAAACACAACTAGGTTTCTGTAAGTAGCTTTACGCTCAAGTAATTGTAAACCCAAAGCACAAAAGAGAATTGCATATGTAAGTCTAGTACCTCAACAAGAAATAGGTTGAGTACTTTTCTGAGAATAAAGTAGGGTACAATTTGAAAGTTAAGGACTCCAGCATCATAACATCAGAAAATTAAACACATTGGTTTTCAGTAGCAATGAGACCTAGATTTGTCTCTTTCTATACTCAGGTCATTACAAGTATCCTGCATTTTTACCAGTATAAATGTAATAGTTTTCAGCAATAGGTTCCATTCTGCTTCTTTAGGTTTATAGGAGTATTATTTTATCTGTGCACTGAAAGTACGTTCTTCTCTTGAACGTAATGTGTGTTACTATTTACGTTGTTTGCTTACTCCTCAGATTGCATACAGAAAGCATATAGTCATTCTCTTTGTTAACATTACTGATGTCCTCAAATGTAGCTGTCGTACAATTGGATTTTTTTGCTGTTCTTTGACTATTTTTTCAGTGAACATCATCGTATCAGTCAAAGTGCAACTGTTGCATGACAACATCAGCTATAGACGAATAGTAACTACCTAAAAAGTAGATGTGCAAAGAGGTCTCTAACAAAAATAATATTTTTACATTCTTACGTTCTTATATTCTTTTACTGTTATTTATGTTTCTAAATTCCCAGGCACAATATGGATGCAATCTCAGCCAGTGTGCCTGAAATAGAGACTACATGGAAATAGTAAATAAAAATATACAACCTATACACATACACTTTTTCTGCCTCAGCTGACAAAATTCAGAACTTGGGTGAGCTGGCTGTCAGGACTCCCACCGCTATACTCAAGATATTTAAAAGTTTTTAAGTCCTTATTTGGTATTTATTTTACTCTAATGAAACTAAAATAGTCCATTTCTGTAATGATTTTCTTCTCTCTTTTTTTTGTTTTGTATTTAGCAACAGCAGAAAAGGACACAGGTGATTACTATGTGTGTGCATGTCTGCATGTATTACAGATTTAGTGTGTTGTGTCTGTTGCTTTATTATTTTTGTTGATTTCAACAAAATCAAGATATTTATCAGAACATGTGTGAATATTAAAATTAATTTTGATGTAGTATAGTCTATGCATTCTTCATTTACACTTATACTTAACTATGATGTGCATATTTATTAGCAATTTAGATAATGTTATATTTTGGAATTTGGTACAATTGTAGTTTCTGTGAAGGGTATAACTAAGTGGTGGAGAAAAGTTTGGCTGTTAAATTCAATATCAGTTTGTCTATTTAGAGAAATGTAATTTCATAGTCATCAGCAAAAATGGTATCCATATTTTTGATGGGACTACTGTGTTTATTGATGAAGCTCTTGATAGGAGAACTAATTTTGTAAAGCTGGTTTTACATTTCTTTTATATGGCTTTGTTTAGTAATATGTTTCTTTTTCTAGTGTTGCGAGGGTGATTATTTCTTTGTGTTCCTAATTTCATGAAGCTGATATGTTATATATTCTCCAGTAGTACAGAGAGGTTTTTTGAGTGCTTATATCCAAATATTTAACAGAGTGATCGTAAAAAGAGCATAGCTGAAGTGGTTGTGGCTGAGTAGTACTGGCTGCATAGAAGTATCGGGGATTGTGCATATATATACTTTTATATAGATGCACACACTGCTTGGTCTTACCTTTTTTAAATATGTACACAGAGCCAGTGGAAGCCTGATCATGATGCTTTGTGGGGTTTCCACAAATATCAACCACAGTTATGGGAAGGCACATTTAGCTGGTAGTTTTCTCAAGACAAAATTATTTTCCATCTGGAAAGACAGACTGGGGTGATGACTTTAAAGGTCACATGAAAGTAGTTCAGAATGGGCCCCCTTGCCAATGAGGGGCTTGAAAGGAGAGAGATGGTTCATTTTCAGAGGAACAGCTTCTTTAGCCAGTAAACAAGCAAAAAATATTAGCAAATTGTAGAAACTACTTTTTTTAAAGTCAGTGGTTGTAGCTGAAGGGTCAAAAAATTCCATTGGTTCCCAAAAATTCCACTGGTTTTCATCTGAAAGCTTTAAATGCCCTGGAAATAGAAGAGCTCTATTTGGAATTGTTAAAAAAGAGAGCAGATGATGCAGTGGTGGTATGGACATTCGTGCCACAGCCTTTTAGTTTATATGAGCTCATGTTCATCAGATAATCTCCTGACCCCCTCTGATCAACAGGGAGAGGTTTCTTAAGCAGGTGATTGAGAGCACTTGGAGGCCTCTTTAGCAATTTTGCTCTGAAAGGACCTGTCTCACACCGTCAAATACAAATGCAGTATAAGAAAGTTTCCTGACTAGGTAAGACAGCACAAATACTCCATTTAGTATTTCTACACCTGTAGGTATTGAAGAAAATATCTCTTCAAATTAGAAAATCAGAAAAATGTTGAAATTAATTTGTGAAATGAGAAAACTAATTTGGAGTTTGTGTCTTTTGACCCTGATTGCCAAGAAGGCCAACGGTATCCTGGGATGCATCAAGAGGAGTGTGGCCAGCGGATGGAGGGAGGTTCTCCTCTACTCTGCCCTAGTGAGGCCCCATCTGGAGTACCGTGTCCAGTTCTGGGCTCCCCAGTTCAAGAAAGATGAGGAGCTACTGGAGAGAGTCCAGTGGAGGGCTACGAGGATGGTGAGGGGACAGGAGCATCTCTCCTATGAGGAGAGGCTGAGGGAGCTGGGCTTGTTCAGCCTGAAGAAGAGAAGGCTGCGAGGGGACCTTATAAATGCTTACAAAGATCTCAAGGGTGGGTGTCAGGAGGATGGGGCCAGACTCTTTTCAGTGGTGCCCAGTGACAGGACAAGGGGCAATGGGCACAAACTGAGGCACAGGAAGTTCCGTCTGAACATGAGGAAGAACTTCTTCC
>Ga0065711_1038194_pt1 | contig 19040 bp, 11 predicted proteins | sample Hoacrofraction12_FD_59098 | JGI IMG/M metagenome (GOLD analysis project Ga0065711, IMG submission 59098) | Hoatzin crop microbial communities from Cojedes, Venezuela - Epithelial fraction 12 v2 (version 2) | ecosystem: Host-associated > Birds > Digestive system > Esophagus > Crop | place... | reverse complement strand
ACTTCTGATACATTTTTCTATAAAAGTTCAAAAAAAAAAAAAAAAGGCAAGAGATGCATTATTTTTACAGGCTATGAGAAAAACTCCAACATTTCAGGGCTGTACACCTAGCTGGTGAAAGTATCAAATGTATAGCTCTGGAAAGGGTTCACCTATGGAATCCTTACAAGCAATAGTTCAGAATTTTTCAGTGTGAGCAACCAAAACTTAATTTTTGAGTTTAGGCAGAAGTTCAGTTTCTGTACCTACTAGAGTCTCTTTGTGTATCAAAACAGCTAGCAGGACCTCCGTGGTGAAGGATGGTTCTGTCTTCTCAGTTTTGGAGACAAAAATTTACAATGAATCGAGATCACAAGCCTCACACGAGGCTATTATTTCATACACAGAATATCAGTGTAGACTCAAATAGCTATGCCTAACCACTTAGCCACAAAGTGGTATTACTGAGTTAAAATCAAAACAAATAAACAGACCAGTGCTTAGTCTTAGGATAGGAGGTAACTCATTTAGAGATTTTGAGAAGTTTCTAAGGGGCCAGGCCTCACCAGGAACATGAGTAGTGGTAGCAGTGGCCCAGGTATCACAAGCGTTACTCAGAAATCATTTGAAGAGTCCGTATGCCGTCACTCCTCGATAGGAGTGAAGATCACATCACCAGTACACTATGCATAAACTTGAGGCTAGCTTTCACAGTCGAACGACAAGCAGCTTAACTACAGGGAAAGTCACGGAGACTGCTCCACCCAGTTCATATGAGGAGGTGTGCAGTACATCAGGGTGCTGCCACAGGTCCAGAACACCAAGCAGGAAAAGGATGACAAAAGGACAACAAGAAAGCTGGCACAGCAGCCTTTATCCTGGACAAGTTGGAACATTTTGAAAGGGAGACACCTCAGACAGATGGAACAGCAGAGTGCTAGAAGAAACAAGGAAGAACGTAGAACGCAGAGTATCTTTTGTAGTTGTTTGGAACTAGGACTCCTGCCATTCAGCAGTCCCTTAGGTGAACACAGGTGGAGTAGCCAGCCTCCAACACAGGCTGACATTGTACATTCAGAGTAAAACAAAACAGCTCCTCTGTTTGGGATACCAGGCACGTCAAACACTTTCCTATCAGCACTCAAGATTACAACGAGATTTAGCTAAAGATAAGCATAAGCTTTGAAGTTTCCCCTTTCTGTGAAAGCTGTCTTTTACTTTCTGTTTATGAGCAAAGGAAGACAGACTGGAAGTGCTACAGTGACAACCTACCTTTAAAGCCACAACTTCCGTTCAGGTGATAGACACAGATCTGTTCCAATTCATCATCATTTGTCGCCGAGGACTCTCGGCTAGAGCTCTGTTTTCTCTCTAGAGGGGGGAATTACAAGCCTTTTTAATACATTTTGTTTCAACAAGTCCTGTTAGAAGTGCACCTTTGGGCAGGGAAGATGCCTAAAACCAGCGTTTATAGCTACATAACTGCATTCAGCTCCAGAAAGACACTGAAGTCTTCGGTATCTTTGTACACTCAAAAGTACTATCCCTTTATCCATCCTTTCTAAACTTGACTCTCCTGTAACTGCTGAATTCCTCAGATGCAGTTTTTAGCTGTCACTGCAAAGTAAGAATAGAATCCAATGCCTTTGCATTTCTAGATGGACTTGAATTAAGCACACATTCCACATAGCTGTTCACATTGGCAGCTATAAAATCTGAAGTCTCCAAACTTGATACTGCCATAAATTAAAGCACACCTAAGGAAACAAGGGAAAAAGGAGCTGCAGAGAAAATAGCAACACGCACACACATGGATTTTCCATTCTGTTATCCTGTTCTTCCCTGCTAAATTAACTTACAGTTCTAAGGAACTTCAAAAGAACAAACAAAAAATTACACCTCTGAGAAGTAACTAGGATACCGTTGACTGTGAACTCTTATGCTAGACAATCACTACATGAAAGAAAAAAGGGATAAATAATTTGTAATCACACAAGCAGATGCCACACCTATTCTTAAACAGTTCTTTACCCTTGCTTATGTTTTTTACCAAGAAAAAAATTGTAAATCTCCTTTTTTTCCAGTTCCTGTTACGCTTTTCTAATCCCAAATTTAAGATTTTTATAAACATCAAGCACTTCATTTCTCAGGAACCCATAATGCCTTGAAATCCACTTCACTTGTCAAGACACGAATCTCTGTTAATGAGATAGGAGCAAGGTCCCTCCTAAAAGGCACATCGAGACACAAATTCAGCTTTCTTTTTCTTAACGACATCTGGAAATGTTACATTCACTATAATGACTCTTCTTCTGATGTTTGCAAAAGATGGTATCATTTACCTTTGCACAGTGAAGACTTGGCATCTTCTGTGTCATACATGCTCTGGTTGCCATTCTTTATATCATACATATTCCTATAAATGGAGGGTAGTTTCTCAATAATGTCTGAGCTCATTCCCTGTCTCTCCAGTTTCTCGTAACATTCTGAATTGAATAAGTCATGGGATCGCTTGCAGCTGCTGCCAAATCTGCACTGTCCCTGCAAAAAGTACTGGCAGATATGCAGTTTGGTGCAGATCTTTTTAAAGGTACAAGATCCATAAGGTCCATCACCCTTGTTATAATGCAAGCAGACCTTGGGTAGAGAGAAAAAAAAAAAAAAAAGAATTTAAATATGCTCATATAGACTGTTTGAATTCACGACTTTTTTGGTTTTTTACAGCTACGTGGTCTACATTTTCCAAACGGTTACTTGGTAGATTTTCCTTTTCCCTGCTAATGTCTAGAAAGATCTTTCAACACACAACAACTACCTTACAGACACTCTCAAGCAGATCAGATTTTATTCTAAGTCACACAAATGTAGGGTAGCAGATTTTATGGTGTCACCATCCAAACTCTTTAGTTTTCTAGTTCTGGCACAGTGAACTTTTTTGACGTGAATTTGATGGTAAGAGGTACTGGATCTGGCTGGGGTGGAGTTAACTTTCTTCATAGCAGACCACAGGGAGCTATGTTTTGGATTTCTGACCAAAACAGCATTGATGACACATCCATGTTTCAGCTACTGCTGAGCAGTGCTTGCACAGTGCCCACAGCTTTCTCTTTTTCTCCACCTGCCCTCCCCCTGCCTCCCTGGGTAGGCTGGGGGTGGGCAAGAAGCTGAGAGAGGACACAGCTGGGACAGTTGGCCCAAACTGGCCAAAGGGATTTTCCACATCATGTAACACCACGCTCAGAAATAAAAAAAAAAAATAAAAAAATCAGGGAGTGGGGAAGGTGGGTCCTTCCTACAAGGCAGCCCTTGCTCAGAGACTTGCTAGGCATCAGTCTGCTCGTGGGAGGTGGTGATTAACTTAGAATCATAGAATGGTTTGGGTTGGAAGGGACCTTAAAGATCATCTGGTTGCAACCCCCCTGCCATCAGCAGGGACATCTTCCACCAGACCAGGGTGCTCAGAGCTCCATCCAACCTGGCTTGGAACGCTTCCAGAGAGGGGGCAGCCACAGCTTCTCTGGGCAGCCTGTGCCAGTGCCTCACCACCCTCATGGTGAAGAATTTCTTCCTAATATCTAATCTAAATCTGCCTTCTTTTAGTTTACAGCCATTCTCCCTTGTCCTATCACTACACCCCCTTGTGAAAAGTCCCTCTCCATCCTTCCTGTAGGCCCCTTCAGGTACTGGAAGGCTGCTATAAGGTCACCCCAGAGCCTTCTCTTCTCCAGGCTGAACAGCCCCAACTCCCTCTGCCTGTCCTCATAGGGGAGGTGCTCCAGCCCATCTTCATGGCCCTCCTCTGGACCCGCTCCAACACATCCATGTCTTTTTTATGTTGGGGGCCCCAACTTCCTTTGCAACACTTGTTTTCCACCCCTCTTTACTCCAGTTGCTAAACTGTCTTTATCTCCATCCACAAGTTTAATCACAGAATCATAGAATGTTTGGGGTTGGAAGGGACCTTTGTGGGTCATCTAGTCCAGCCCCCCGGCCGAAGCAGGGTCACCTACAGCAGGCTGCACAGGACCACGTCCAGGCAGGTCTGGAATATCTCCAGAGAAGGAGACTCCACGACCTCCCTGGGCAGCCTGTTCCAGGGCTCCGTCACCCTCAGAGTGAAGAAGTTGTTCCTCATGTTCAGACGGAACTTCCTATGCTTCAATTTGTGCCCATTGCCCCTTGTCCTGTCACTGGGCACCACTGAAAAGAGTCTGGCCCCATCCTCCTGACACCCACCCTGCAGATATTTATAAGCATTTATAAGCATTTATAAGGTCCCTCTCAGCCATCTCTTCTTCAGGTTAAACCAGCCCAGCTCCCTCAATCTTTCCTCGTAGGAGAGATGCTCCAGTCCCCTCCTCATCCTCATAGCCCTCCACTGGACTCTCTCCAGTAGCTCCTCATCTTTCTTGAATTGGGGAGCCCAGAACTGGACAGAGTACTCCAGATGGGGCCTCATTAGGGCAGAGGAGAGGGGGAGGAGAACCTCCCTCGACCTGCTGGCCACAGTCCTCTTAATGCACCCCAGGAGCCCATTGGCCTTCTTGGCAGCCAGGGCACACTGCTGCTCATGGTCAACCTGTCGTCCACCAGGACACCCAGGTCCCTCTCCACAGAGCTGCTCTCCAGCAGGTCCACCCCAAGCCTGTACTGGTGCATGCGGTTGTTCCTCCCCAGGTGCAGGACCCTGCACTTCCCTGCATCAGGTTCCTCTGTGCCCAACTCTCCATCCTGTCGAGGTCTCGTTGAATGGCAGCACTCATCCCAGTTTTGTCTCATCAGCAAACTTGCTGAGGGTACATTCTAACTCTTCATCCAGGTCATTGATGAAGAAGTTGAACAATACTGGGTGAAGTACTGACCCCTGCGGGACACCACTAGTTACAGGCCTCCAACTAGACTCAGCGCTGCTGATGACAAAGCATTAGTGAATTTCAGATAACAATCAAAATGACTCAGTACTATAATGACTGCTAATTTAAAATGCACCAGCTGCACCCTCAAGTTCAGTCACTATGTGTGTGGGCTAGACTGCTCATAAATTTGGAAAACTGAAGTGCATATTAGTCTGAAGAAGTCAATTCATGAGTTGTCTCAGTATCAGCATTATCTCAGTATTTTCAACACTATTTGATACTCTTAAAAGCAGAAGAAAAGACCAATCTCTTTCTGCATTTATGACCTCATCCATCACCTCAGAACTGCCTCTTGATTACATTATCACCAGAACCCATACAGTAACCATGTCAACAGATGCATTTCATTCTTAACTCCTCCCAGCAAAGGATAACCTAGGATAAGCTGCCTATGAAGATCTTTTCTACAAAAGAGGTTCTGTCCAGTAGTGCAGAAAGTTCTCTGCCTAGTACCTCGACAGCTGATGAAAACACAGCTGACGTGCAACAGCACCAGAGATAAGGCTAGCTGTTGTTTTACTGAAAAACAATAATTTAGAATTAAATACTATCCAGGTTCCATTATACAATGATAAATAGCTGTGCAGGCAGAACACACCTGCCTTTTTTGGGTGCCAAGAAAGCACATCCAATCCAGACCTTCCAAATCCATGACAGTGTGAGGAAAATATCTTCTAGTTGAACGCTCCCTCTATACCTGTGCACTGTGCTAGATAATTCTCTAGGCTCTGGGCCTTGCAACTGTGCTTAGAACATTTGTCCAAAAATATCCGTGCTACTTAATTCTTCCTGTTGCTCATCAGACCTAAATTAACAGCACAATATAGATTAACAGTGCTTATTCAGACAGATATGTATGAAAAGATAGAAGAATCAACGATGAAGCATGTTAGTGGATGTTAAAAACAAAAGAAAACAGAAGAAACCCCACCACTGATTACCTGAAGTAACACTGATTCACTGTGTTGGATTACTTAAAAATGAGACAAAATATCTACAGGATTGTGCTGACTGGAGCTGGATTCCTGCACAATTTCCATGCAGACTCCAGGTTTCAATAGTACTGAATTAAGCACATCCAATGTTGTAAGAGACAGCTAAAATCTCTGCTACTCAGGCAACTGAGGAGCAACCTGCTGTGGAAAATCATTCCTCATATACTGGTAAGGCCTCACAAAGTCCCTGAGACATCATAAACTGAATGTGGTGCTACCAAACCCACAAATATTAACAGCTCTTGCAAAAAACCAAACAACCAAAAAACCCCTCAAAATGCCCCAAAAGAACTACCCCCCCAGCTCTCTCCAGAACTCATTACTACGTTTCCTACTATAGCAGTATTTGCACTATTTTACTAACTGTTAGTACTAGCTATTTTTCTTTTTTCATGCAGCAAACATCACCTCCCTACCCTGTTTAGTAGTCACAATTATCGCAGGTGGCAAGGAGAGAGTTGGTAGGATCCTCCCTTTATACATTTGAACTAGTACTAATTTTTTCCCCAGGGCGAGTTGTCATCCCCCCCTGGGGCGGGAAAACAAACCAAAACTCAACAAAAAGAGGCTTTAAAAAAAGTATTTGCCAGAAAACTACTATGAGATGTTAAAACCCACCCAGATGGAATAGTAAAATCTACCAAGCAAAAAAGAAAATAAATTGTAAAGAAGGAGGCAGTGACTCACAAGCCAGACGGCTACCAGGCTTACCGTTCTCACCAGATGAGTATGGTCTCTCCTTACCCACAAAACCACCACCACCACCTTTGGTCCAGATGGGTAGTCAAAGCATTAACACAATTTACACTTTAAATATACTTTAGATATACACACTTGGACAATATATACACTTTAAATATACACACTTGGAGAAGATCTAACACAATCATCCACCCACCTGTCAATAAGCATCACTTCTCTTGTGGTTAACAATATAGACACACATATATACTTACAGTTTTCCTCTCAAATGTGTCAGACATGATACACAAAGGGCACTTTGAACTGATACCCGTAAATGTAAAATTTCCACTTTCTAGAGTGATTGTAATTAAGCTAAAGTAGATCCTTGCTGTTTTGAGAAGACAGGAAAGCTCTAAGATAAAGAGGCTCCTAAATAAGGCTAGTTCGACAAACTTGACTTGCTGCTGGGGGCGGGGGGGGGAGGAAAGTTCTAAGACAGAGAGACTTCTAAATAATGTTATTTGTTTGGACATCTCAGCCTTGGGAGGGCAGATGTACCAAACTACAGAGATAAAGAAGCACCAAGAGGGCAACAAGACCGGAGCAAAACAATCTGGAAGGACATGGTATACGTGATCTTAGAACTGAGTTTGCGCAGAAAAAAGGTCAACCAGCGGACACTGTGAGGAAGAGTAGAAGCCTTCATCTGAAGACCCCCGATGACCACTCGGGGATGCTAACAGATATGCGTGAAAGACATTAACATATGCTAAGTAGTTATCAGAAAAGTCATGAATATGCTAAGCATTTCTGGGAAATACAATGAATATGTAAGTTGTGATTGTATTTAACCTGAAATGATACCGTGTTTGGCGTGCACGTTTGGAGGAGAGATCCCCCATGTGCCCGGCGCCGTAATAAAGAATATCTGCTTAATAGCCTTCCGACTATTGAGTCTTCATCTCCAGCTTTTCATGGCATCAGAACTGAATGTAAATGGAAACATCTTGACCCTCAAAACAGAACGAAGACCTTGGTTTTCACTCCACTCAACTTCTAGACACATTTCTTCCCTAAATAATTTCTTCTTTATACAATGCAAATACCAGAGGCAGTGAAAGTGGATAATTTGCTGTATATTGTAAGAAAAAGCATTTAAAATGTATTTAAAGGAGAGATACTGATTGCTTCTAAATGTTAATAGGACTTCACATCAATTTAATACAATCTCAGTTATATTTGATATTTTCTACTTAAGTACTTCTGTCTTAAAAACGAGTCATACTTAGAAGTGAACGTTCTTCATCTGAATCTAAGATTCACTCCTAAAATCAAATAGCTTCATCCAGTTAAACAATATGAAGGTATTTTTTTCCAAACAGGCGGAAAGATATGCATAGGGCTAACTACTGAAGGAAAAGCAGGTATGTTAAAACAAATCCCATGCCCTCAGAATACCAATAGCCAACAAAACAGAAGTGAGGACAGAAAGAAAACAGTGCACAGTGGACAAACCCTCAGGAAGACATAATGATTAAATTGCACCTGAGATCTTTTACTTTCATAATTTTTGAAGAAAGGATGAAATAAGCACCATCAATAACATGCCCAGTCTCGGTGCTCTAGGAAGCCAGTGGAGAGACACTCACCAATTGCATTAACCCAGTTCCCAGACACACTTTTATTTTAAAATTTTGCTGCAGTGTGACAAGGTTAAATGCCTACTAACACTACTGATTCCTCTCAGCTCGTTTGGCAATATACAGGCTGAGTGCAGAACGCTCTTGTGTTGAATGCTCACGCTGCTTGCATTTTTGGTTGTGAAGGCAGAAAGACCCTGTTTGTGCACAGCTCCACACTTTAAAAGTAATTCTTTCTGACATGCCATATTTGACAGAGAATGTCATGGTTCTACAATCTTGACAATATCATGAAATTGAACAAATGCACCAAATAAGACCATTTGTTCTTAGTGAAACATTTAAATATTTTGAGCTCAGGATGTGCAATTTCTCATTATTTTCTCCATGCAAAATGTATTTACTTACAGTTTCACAGAGACTTTAATTTTTTAGTAAGATAGAGTGTTTTTATTTGGTTATTACATTTCTAAAGCTGCTCTGCTCCCCATTAGATAACGCTTTGCCAAATGTTCATATACAAGATAAAAAAATATTAAGGGAAAAAGTGTAATTAAACTATCAAATCCATTAGAGAAGATTTGTTTAGGAGGGGAACATCAGATTAAAGGGAACTGGTAGTTAATGTAGGGCCTCAGCTTTTCAGCTTGACTAGTAGGAATACCATGCATATGCAAGAGTAGTTAATTGTTCAAAGCATTTGTTGCCCAGGTAAAAGGTGATTAAATATTAAGATACAGTACCAATTTGAAATATAGAAAGATAATTCTCTGCCAAGAGTAGCTGAAAGGAATGACACTGAATTTCTACTGTTTTTGCACCAATGAAGACACACACAATCTTGTCAATACTGTAGTTTGTCTACAGGAAGACTACCTTATTCTCAACATGAAACCTCTCCCTACCATTTATTTGGGCTAACTTCAACATTATTCAACATAATACGACCTCAATTCAGTGAGCTTTTCATATTCAGAGTAACGCTTCAATCACGCTTTGTTTTAGTGTTCCCCTGAATAGCTGTGGACTTTATGTTTACATATATATTTTTTTATTTCTGTGCAGATATAGTCAGGTCTGCATCCAAGATATAGATGGAAAAATCAGAAACAATTACTCATACAAACATTTCTGCTTTCCAGTATTAAAAGTGAAACTAGAAGGTAAAAACAAAAGACAGATGTTGGCAAAGCCTTTTCTGGAATACTGTGAGCAAGTTCAATAATTTGTTTCAGAGAGATCACCTCAGACTGAAACAGGTGAAGTGAAAGGCTACAGATCATTAGAAATTAAGTGTTTTATCTTACGACAAGTCACTAAAAGAGCCTGGATTGCAGAGACAAAGAAACAAGGTTGAGAACTGGATTGAGACTGCTCTTCATAAACATAGCAAGCCACCAGTAAATACAGTCCGGAAATAAAGACACAGCTTCCAGTGACAGAAGTGCTGGGAACAATCTTTCCTTACAAGCTGGGGCAAAAATACTAAATTATTTAAAGTAGAGCTACCTAAGTACATATAAAGTACAATACAACCTTCTGCAGTGATAGGAAAACAGACTTAAAAAATGGGCAGTTTTCTTGCAATCCTGTGGCCTGTTTTTTGACACTACTGAATAAGCTGTTTTTAGGAAACCCTTTTAGGGGTTATTCTCACTGGGCAATAGAATCAGATGGTCCTCATTGCAATATTGAAACAATTTCTATATGACAAAAATTTGTATTGAACCTTTTCCCTTTCTGTCTATAATTTGCACTTGGAAAATTACATAAATGATTTACACATGTGTAGGAATTTGCTTACTCCTGTAATAGGACCTAATACGGATGAGGTTTAGATACAGATGCAAAGAAAATATCAGAAGTTTAAAAGTGAAATTATTCCTGGAAACAAGTTTATGCAGTAATTTACCCTGGTGAAAAACAACACCTTAAATCCACAGCAGTATTTTATAGCCCCTTTTCAAAGTTCACAGTGATCATACGTGAAGAATTAGCATAAGAACAAATTGTGTCTCTAGAAAAAAAGTCTTCTGCTCCCTAGTGTCTGGTTTTCTAATAAACAAACATGTAACGTATGTTAAAATACAGACTATATTATAAATGTTTATCTTCATATGCAAATATTAAGAATATAATACATTGTATCAATGAAAAGATAGGTGATTGCCTAAACAACATAGCTGACCTATATTTTTAAAACTTACACTCAGTTGGTAAAACATATAAGCACTAGCTATAGGAATTCACACATCTTGACTAAGCTGATGATAATTATACATCTGATAAGAGGTTTCACTAAAAAAAAAAAATTATTAGAAAAACCACACCAATATATGACCACAATGCTAAAAATATAACCACATTTAGGTTTTCTGCTGTGGAGCAAGCATGGCAAACACGTACATGTTAAAGTGTTAACAGCTCACATCAAGGTAGCGTTATTGTCTACATCTACAATTTTCTGCCTTTCAAAGGAACTTAATGGCAAGTCAATGTCATTTTCTAGAACATTTGTCTTGTTTTGTTCCCTGTCAACTAGACTGCTATTAATTTTTGGCAGGAAAGGAAAAATTAATACTTTGTTCAGGGATAAGAATTCCGTTTAAAAATTAAGACTCCAAATTCTAATAGAAATACTGGTTCAAGACACCAGACACTGAGGAAACATGGAAGAATTCCCAAAGAGCTAAGCAAAATATGTGCAATGGGAAAATTTCATTGATGTTTTATATAATCATAACAGCATGATGTCAACTGTAAGTGTATATTAAGCCACACTCATCCAAAGCACTTCTATACAAATCATTGTAGTGGTTCAAAAACCCACAGAACCAAGTGCTTAGTATTAAGCACATGCCAAAATCCTGCCCAGATCAGAAATAAAAAGACTGTGCTGCTTTGGTCCCCCAGGCAGTGTGAAGGACCAACTGCTACTGATTTGAATCACCTGCCTTAGCATTTCTCCAAGAATTTTACAAGTCCCGAGTATCCTTTCAGAGGATTTAAGAGTTTTTTTTTCTTTTGTTTGTATTTCCCTCCAGTAATGAAATCATATCTGTTCCGCCACAGCCTGCATCACTGCCATTCAGCCCAAATTTCAGCAATAACTACCTTTCCCAAAGAAAACAAAAAAAAAAGAAATTAAAATATTTGTCTTGAAAGGCATATATTTTTGCATACAATTTTCTTCTGATTTTTTTTGTTGTTGTTGTTATTGATTGGTTGGTCTTTAACGTATGACTGTCGTACTTCATCCTAGAGGCATGATTTTATTTTTTAAGTCAGTTAAAAAATAATTAAGAGAAAGAACTCAATTTCAGAGAAATTTCAAAGCAGAAGCAACATAATGTAAAGTCTTTTAAAATTCCAGCCTAACTGATGACAGCTGTGTATGGTTGTCAAAATTAAAAAAGGAGAAAATATCTGGCAAATTACTCAACAGCATCTCTAGCTATGTGAAGAAAGGTGAACAGATTTGTAATTCAGTTTTATTTATTTATATACCGTAATCCAGTAATTGGAAGGAGGAAAACAAACACATGGGGTACAGAGAAAAATTATGTCGAAGAGGAGAAAGCAGAGGTAAAACATGACTGCACAGTCTAATAAACCATGTAGAAATCAATTCAGGCAAATAAAGGTATGTAGCTAGCGCTAGTCTGCATCTCACACAGTATCTTCTGGGTTTCAGCTGCTGCTCCAGAAGTGTATGGGTCTGCATCATATTTGCTATTTCCATGTGGCTATCTCAGACAATACAGAGCTTTCAAAATGGCAATACACATCAATGTGTAAGTAAGGTATCAGAAATCACCTATTCCTACCTATAATACTTATCAGGTGCATATTTAAAATATGACATACCTGAACTACTGAAAGATCCAGGACTTCGGGATTATTTATTTATTTACTTAAAAGTTCACCTTAATTTGTTGACTGTACAAGACCATAAATAAATACAAACAAACAGACAGAAATTCTGACATCACATTTTCCTAGAACTTTAGTTCTCAGGATAGTTTTTTCCTGGACACGATGACTTTAGTTGGAAAGATGCACAGTGTTACAACAAACACTTTCAAGTAGAAGCTTGCTCTGTTTCCTAACAGAAATAGCCCTCAGGTGTCTGAGTGACAATAAAACTGACTGCAAAGAAATATTCCACATCTTTTGTTCACTCAGGACTTCCTAGCTCCCTCTGCAGTGGTTTTACTGCTCAGAGATTCCAGGTCTTCAACTTCTACAAAATCTCTCTAGTATTGCCCTAACTTGCATGGCACTGATGCTGCCTACCAGCAGGATATTCCAGCCCACTAGAAATTCAAATTTGACTGTAAATCACTGGACACAAGGCAGCTTTTTCATGCAATGCATTAAGCTGCTTAAGCCAAACACTCAGGAACAGATTTCACAGATCATAGCAGACTTAATAATAGTAGTTGAGTGGATATTTATGCTCAGACTCCTATAACACAGAATTTTAAAGGCCAATTAAAAGAAAGCACCTCTCAAGTATTTTGCTTTTACACTTCGTATTTATCCCATCCAAATTAGATTAGAGATTACTTCAGCAGCCTTGTACCTGTTTTGTTTTAAACAGACTACTATCTTCAAATAGCCTCCAGTTTTAGTTGCCAAGAATATAGAGGTGAAAGCCAGTTTTCAACCTCGCAGTCACAAGAACATCTCCCATAGAACGAAATGTATATTATACACTTTTATTGCAGATGAAGTGGACCTAAATTTTGCAAACTGTTTTGTATGACTAAGCCCATGCTGCTCTCAGAACTCCAATAAAAGAAACAAAATATTATTCAGGAAACATACCTGTACAAACTTTACCATTTAAGCTACTGAACACTTCACCAAAATGCTCCTTAAAGCCTCTGTACTGGGCTAGGAAGACCAGCTCCTAAATCATACAAGCACATTTATCTGACTCCATTCAAATAAGCTCCATTTCATGGAGTTCTACTAGAATGGCAAATCACTCCATTAAGAGGCATTGCATAATTACATTATAGAAGGGACATGTGGTCACAACTTATTTGCAATAATAATTACCCAGTTCTGCAAAATCTGTAAAAAATGCTTTAAAAAGCTGCTGGATGGATAAGATCTTGACAGCAGATGTAGTTACAGTGATGAATTAGAAGGCATTAGTTGAAGCAGCCAAAATGATGGTAACAACCTAACAAAAGGTAACATGCAGTAGACCTGATGGCAAAGTGGGGTATTTACATGTTAATTATAAAACGTGGACTCTCCAAACATGTAAGATAACAAGACAACATTTAGTGACTAGTAGAATTATGGGCCATCTACCTTCTCAAGTAGAAAATACCAGTGTTAAGTAAGAAGAAAAATAAAAGCTCCAATAGGGCATTATTACAAAGGTTTTATCTATACAATGGAACTCAGGAAAATTGACCCAAATTAATTTAACTGGATTTGTCCATGTCCATTAAATTCCTTTGAAAACACTTTCATCTGGGAATAAAATGTGGCCTTAATTTGGTTTGGCTCATCTTGCCTTTGAAGTGAATTAAACTAAATTCACTGGAGGCTACTTCAATTACGAATGGCAGACTGCACACAGAGACTTGGTGGGATTTAAGCTGCCCTCTTTAAATTCCTACATTTAGTTGACTTGCATCAATGTTCCTCAGTATCTTGTGTAGACAAGTCCTGAACTGCTACATTAGACACAAGTGAAAAAACAGAGAATGAGGGAAGCTATGCTGAAGAATCCTCAGTCAACACACTAAACCCCTGTGGGAACCATAGAAGAAGAGCTACTATCCAAGAGAAGAGAATTATTCAGCTATTTGGAACCATAGAAGAAGAGCTACTATCCAAGAGAAGAGAATTATTCAGCTATTTCAAGTTCAGTTCTAGGAAGAATACCACCTAATTTCAGAGACTAACTGGGAAGTATTTTCAAAATGCGGCTACATTTCAGTTATCAGAAATGCTATTTATTTAAAACATCTACTATTTGGTAATTTATTTTAATTATTTGAAGCTAGAACTATTGATAAACACCACTAAATAATCTTTTGAAGTGATTTGTTTAAGAATTAGAAGTTATAATCTATTATTGGAGCCTAAGAAAGTAGAAAAGAAAAATTGAAAAGATCATGCTTTGGTTAAGAGCTATGGCACACTCCCACTGGAGAAACGTTATGGAAAGCTAGAGACAATCAACAGCTTAAGATACCCGAGTCCCCATAAAATGTTCTGAAACACCTACAGTCACTGATAACAACAAAGAGGTTCTTTACTTGTGCTCCACCACTGATGGCAGCCTAGGAAAAAGCACAACACCAGTCTTACGAGATGCACATGCCAGAGGATTAATTCATCTGCTCAGATGTTCTGCTGGAACATTTTTACAACTGTATTTTCATGGAGCTTCAGAGGGTTTTCATACCACTATTGTTCTTACTCAATAGTGATTAAAGTCTCAGAAGGGAAAAAAAATGTCATCAATAAACGAGAACTCCACAGAAACAGGGGTCCAGAATGGAAATAAACTGACAAGCAGGAGACAGAGCCTTTCCAGGTCAGGGTCCTCCACCTCCCTTCATCAGTACTTTTTCAGGATAAAACAGCACCACTGCTACAATGTCTTTGCTTTCATACAGGACAACAGATAAAGAGAATGAATCTAAGGCAATTACAGGGTTTCCCTTATTTTATTACAAGGGCTCTCATAGTGTGTTAATTATATTGTTGTAGAAAGCAGCAGTGCAAGAGACAAATGTAATGCCACTGATAAATTTGGAATTTCCCTAAAACAAAGACAACCACTTTAAATCAAATTCAAGTATCAATTATTCTTTTATCTGGGAGAGTGATAAAGAAGTAGGCAGTATTATACTGTACTGGAAATATAACAATTAGGGTTTCAAATGTTAATCTGAGGCCTCTTATTAAATGCACAGTTTAATTAAGTAACACGCATCTGTTCCACTAGAATGTATCTCCACAGAAGCAATATGATCAAGCTAGATTTTTTCCTCATTCAGAATTTTCTCCTTTTTTTTCCCCTCATTTTCCTCATTTATACATTTTTCGTGACACTGCAAGAAGACATTGTTTCCAAATATTGAACATATTCCTCCACATGTCATCCTTCTTTCAGATAAAGAAGGTATGCTGGCCAAAACTCTAATCTTAACACAGTTTTCTCTCACAAAACATATATCATATACTCTGCAAAAACACTGCATGCATAAATTTACTTCACTACATAAAAAGCAAGATGTCTGAATAACCATTACTGGATATATATAATGTGGGGTTTCATTAATTTTTTCAAGTTTGTGTTGTGTTAAAAATGAAACACTTGGGCCTACAGGCACCATGAAACGCATCCAGCTCAACCACCAACACAATGAAGACCAGCTTACCACTTGCTGTTTCTCACATTTTGAGTTATTCAGCCTCCTATTTCTACATTGCAAATTCTAAATTAATTGTCATAGCAACAGGAGTCTAAGTCTTCATTTACAATGCAGATGATCTTTCTCATCATGTTATTCATGTATAACCCCACAGCTTCTGATTTGAAATGTATCACAGTCAGCTTTTGACGGGGGACGTGGGGAGAGGAGCAGAACACATGTATGACACATTGGCATGCAGTGGTCAGGAAACAGCTCAACCTCAACCTCTGCTCTACAGCAAATTACTTCCTCCTATACTTTCATTTAAGAACAAACAGCTGCTCCTGAAAAGCCAGACTGCTAAGATTAGCTCTCCTGTGAAGGCTGCTTATTCTTGAGCTGTAAATAGATACACAGCTGATTAAAGCTACCTTTAAGCAAGTTCTTAATTTGACTTACAAGAGACTTTACATAAGAGTTCCTCGAGGCATGTGCCAGATAGGCATTATGCTGCTGGTTTTTGATGAGGAAAATAATCCATTTTTGCCACAGCAGAAGATATGAATAAGCAAAATTTTGTCCCCTGAGAAATCTGGAAAAAAAAGAATTAGTATATTAATCATGCTTATTCGATCCTATTTGAAAAATAATGATAACTGGCAAAAATGAACTTTACCTTTGAGCTTAGGAGCCTAACAGATACTACTCTCAATGCAGATAAATTACCATACACAATAATTTGCATTAAGAAGATTACTTGGGCACAACCTAGACAACTTAGAAAAAAAATATGAATTATGAAGGTACAAAAATATCCTTATGGTTATCCTATGTGAAAATGGTAATTCACAGTTAAAAATTCTTCTAACAGTTCTCTTTCTTAAGATGTATCAAATTACCTTTGGAAGTTTTTCTTCTCATAAGCTATCAAAATCTAAGGCATTGAACTAGTGAACAGTTATCCAGGAGAAGACTCCATTAGGATAGCCATTTTCCTTCATGCAAAAAAGGGACAAACACATGAAGAAAGAAGGAACACTATGTTCTTTTACAGGATTTATTTATTTTTAAAAGAAACAACACTTTCCTTTGCATATAATCTACTTCTATCTCTAAAGTATAAGTCCTGCTGCTTGCAAATACATAATCACAGAATGGTAGGGGTTGGGAGGGACCTCTGGGGATCATCTAGTCCAACGCCCCTGCCAAAGCAGGGTCACCTACAGCAGGCTGGGGAACCACTAGTTACCGGCCTCCAATCAGACTCTGCGCCGCTGATGACAACCCTCTGAGCTCTGCCATTCAGCCAGTTCTCAATCCACCTCACTGACCACTCATCCAGCCCACACTTCCTGAGCTTCTGTAGGAGGACGTTATGTGAGACAGTGTCGAAAGCCTTGCTGAAGTCGAGGCAGGCAACATCCACTGCTCTCTCCTCCATCTACCCAGCTGGTCATGCCATCATAGAAATCCCACTACTATAAACTTCACCTTCTTATTTTAAAAGGTGCTTACAATCAGTTTCACTGTTTCTGGATTTTTAATCCATTCACAACACTCATATGCTTGTAACTGAGCCCAGCCTTATCAAAATCAGTATTTAACAGATATCTGCCCAAACCCTTTTATCAGGGAAAACATCCCTTCCAATAACGCTTTTAAAACAGGCAGAAGCATAACAAGGTCCATAATTTTTATGAAATTGTGAGAATTAGGACATGAAAACAGAACTTTATATTATTTCTCATTATTTCCTAGAATGCATATGGAAATAACCAAATCTCAGTAGATAATAGTCCTTATGCAACAAATTGCCATTGTCTGTGTAACAACTCAACTGTAACATGAAGTTTTTGTTAGTTAATATATAGTACTTCATAATTTTCATAGACTTTTCCTTCACTGTAATACATTTTCATGCAAGAATCATATATCCGACCAAAGAATTATCTTCCATTCTTTGTTGGAACTTACTTACGAATGTACCACATCACAGATATCCTCATACAGAAGTAGATTATTTTAAAGTTCAGAATAAAATAAAAACAATCGTTTCATATATTGCAAAGGAAATACGAGCAGCAAACTGTATTTGCCTATGACCCTCATCTTTATCACCCTGACAGAACCTAAACTACTGTAAACCCCTCATCAACTTACAGAAGGAACTTTTAATAGCTCTAACACTTTTAAAGATACTTCAACTGCAAGGGATAGAAACAATCATCAAGTGTGAATATGCCTCAACATTTCCACATATACCACGTTAACAAACAAATATCTACAGTGTGAAACTCTTATTAGCTATGGGGAAATATCTAAAAACTGCTATGTAGCCTTCAAAATCAAATGACGAAGTTTCTGCTGAGGAAATGTAACTTACAGCACTACCCTGGAAATAATGAAGCCGTCAACATACATTTCTTTTTCAGCAAACAACTTAAACACTTTCACGTTTTTGTTCAACACGTCAGCTGCACAGAAAAATAAACCCCTTCCATCCAACATTCGACCACGCAGCTAGGCAGGCGCAATCCAGGAGGTTCCTACAGAGCATCGATGATAACTTTCTGATGCAAATGATGGAGGAACCAAAAAGGAGAGGCGCTCTGCTGGACCTTGTATTAACAAACAATGAGGGACTGGTGGAGGATGTGAAGGTTGCAGGTAGAGTTTGCTGCAGTGACCATGAAATGGTGGAGTTCAGGATCCTGCATGGAGGAAGCAGGGCAGTAAGTAACATCAAAACTTTGAACTTCAGGAGAGCTAACTTTGGCCTCTTCAAGGAGTTACTTGGAGGAATCCTGTGGCGCCAGGGCTCTCAAAGGCAGGGGGGTCCATGAGTGCTGGTCGCTCTTTAAACGTCACTCCCTCCACGCTCAGGAGCGGTGCATCCCCCTGAGAAAGAAATCTAGAAAAGGAGGCAGAAGACCTGCATGGTTGAACAAGGAGCTTCTAGAGGAGCTCAGGTGGAAGAGAAAGGTCCATGGAATGTGGAAAGAGGGACAGGCCACTTGGGAAGAATACAGGAATATTGTTAGAGCATGCAGGGATGCGACGAGGAAGGCCAAGGCCCACCTGGAACTGAATCTGGCAAGAGATGTCAGAAACAACAAGAAGAGCTTCTTCAACTACATCAGTAGCAAAAGGAAGGCTAGGGACAATGTGGGGCCGCTGCTGATGAGGTGGGTGTCCTGGTGACGGAGGATGCAGAGAAGGCAGAGCTACTGAATGACTTCTTTGCTTCAGTCTTCAGTGCCAAGGCAGGCCCTCAGGAATCCCAGGCCCTAGAAGCAAGAGAGGAAGCCTACAGAGAGGATGACCTTCCCTTGGTTGAGGAGGACTGTGTGAGGGATCGCTTAAGCGATCTGGACGTCCACAAATCCATGGGCCCCGATGGAATGCACCCAAGAGTGCTGAGGGAGCTGGCGG
>Ga0065711_1038193_pt1 | contig 19040 bp, 13 predicted proteins | sample Hoacrofraction12_FD_59098 | JGI IMG/M metagenome (GOLD analysis project Ga0065711, IMG submission 59098) | Hoatzin crop microbial communities from Cojedes, Venezuela - Epithelial fraction 12 v2 (version 2) | ecosystem: Host-associated > Birds > Digestive system > Esophagus > Crop | place... | reverse complement strand
CCTCTGAGGGTGACGGAGCACTGGAACAGGCTGCCCAGGGAGGTTGTGGAGTCTCCTTCTCTGGAGATATTCAAGACCCGCCTGGACAAGGTCCTCTACAGGCTGCTGTAGGTGACCCTGCTTCAGCAGGGGGTTGGGCTGGGTGACCCACAGAGGTCCCTTCCAACCCCGAACATTCTGTGATTCTGTCTCTCCAAACACACCGCCTCGCACTAAAAAATAGTCCTGACTTGCACCACCAGGTTCTCCTCCCCATACAAAGGGTTCAAACAGCCATGGCATCCACTTCAGTAAGCTACACAGAAACACTCAGGAGACTGATGTTCTTCTGCAAATTATCCTGTTCAATAGATTCACAAGTAGTAACTTTATTCATTACATTTTCAACGATGTTATGGCCTGTTGGTCCTGCTGCCTCTCGTTCAGCCACCGGAATGATGGCAATGTTCAATGGCAAACGTTTCTTTCTTTTATATAAAGGCAGGTATGTTCCCTTGAAAAATTCAATCCTGCAATTTGGTTTTGCTTCATGCATACCAACTCTCAGGAAGAGACTCTGGGGGAAAAGTCTTGAATCCTGCTGTGGGAAAGACAAGTTGCTTTTTCTGAGAGATGTTTAGAGCCTAGGGAAAGTGAGTGTGAAGAAGCATACGATCAACAGGGAAAATAATTCAAAATAAGAGAGCATTTAAAAATCCTTTCTTTGGCTAACACTGGCAGTAAATGTCTTACTTGAAATACTGCAAGGAAATTCAGCTTGCCTGCATGGGAGAGCTACAGCAGGGCAGGAAACTAAATCCAGTAATTAACAGTGAGATTTTAGCTCAGACAACACAAAACATAGCACAGCACAAGGCAATTTCCAGCATTTTGCATCTCTGTATAAGAATGAGGACACAGTTTAAAATAATCCAGGGGACTTGGGTGAAAGTTAATCACTCAACAGCAGCTCCCAGCAAGGATCCCCTGACCCTCTTTTGGAATGACGGTGGACTCTCTGTGGGCACTTGGGTCTACATGAGTAGATCACATTTTGCAAAATTGGTGCCTGACGTCCTGGCTAAAACAACTCAGCCTTATTGCTTATGCAAAGAGCAATCTGAAGTTGATACAACAGAAGTACACGGGAAGTGATACAGGACTTGCCTGACCGTTCAACCGTAAGCATGTGCTGAAAGATTTCTTTCTGAGCCTCCTCCGGCACAACCCCTCAGTGAAAGCTACTGCGCCGGGTCTACAGAAGTCTGATTACTGTGCACACCGCGCACTAGCTCGGCAATGAAGTCATTCAGTAGTTTGATTAAAATAACATCTTCTAATTCCCTTTTTGTTGTAATTTACAGTCTCTCTCCTTTGGCTGAACCTGCCAGCCATCCTGGAGGTGAACAAAGAGAATGTGCTAAAGTTGCCAATTCTGGGGCCTGATGTGAGAGAAAGCTTTTGTTTCCAGAGGTCGTATTTACTCTGGAGACAGTTAATCAAAGCTCCGCAGAGCATTGTAATTCTTCTGTTCCTTTCGTACGGGTATGAACTCTCGGTGTCTGATCCCCGTGATGGTCTTTCAAATCCCCACAGTAAGCTCACTCCAATGCAACTTACACTAGGCTTGGTTAAGAAATATTCAAGCTTGTTCAAAATGGCTTTAGATGATTAAATTACCTCACTTGTGTTGTTGTATTTCATATTAGCACCATGGACACCAGCTAACTTTCCTACACGGCTGAAATGAGTATCAGGACTCTTTCAGCAGAAGGACATTTAACACTCACAGCCCAAAAGAGGACTTGGATGGAGCCAGTTCCATTGAGGAAGTGAACATTTGGGACAACACAGTCAATTTGTCAAATGCCTAATGTAAAATCAAGGGACAATCCATGCAGAGACATCCAAAATGAGCAGGTGATAAAGCTGTGTGTCTTAGATCTTCTGATCTTCTCAATTTGTTGTTAACCCTTGTCTAATAATCCACAGTGCCTCCGACCATACATGAAGACTGCACATACAGAATCATTGTCTGATACGTCTTTTGTCTTTCATTTAAAAATCACACAGAAAACTCTCTCTGAAGTCCTCTGGTGAGTCCAGTATATACCATTTTTTTTCAGGTACAGCTAAACAAAATAATAGATTATTTCAAACAGCTGGGTTCTTGATTTGATCTCACACCAAGTCTGGAGTGTACAACAAAAGACTCTAAGGCAAAGCAAAACTACACTGCAGCTACTTGTGCTACTGAGACAAATCTAGTTGAAAGCTTTGTTCCAAAGCACGACATCCTCTCTTCACCATAGAATTATATACAGAAGAAACTTTCTCGATAAAAGAAATAGTGTGCTGCTTAACATGCAAATGTTATAAGCCTCTTTTGAAATACAGATACTTGAATAAACAGATTCATAAAGCCAGTTAAGGGTTTTTAGAATGGACATGGATGCCAGTTATCCTAGATAAACATTAACTATGAAGATCACTCATTTATTTTTAAACTGTTGTTTATTTTTTAAATGGTTCCATTACACAAATGCAAAAAAAAGCACACCAGAAACACAGCGCTCTGAGAAAAGTCCCCTGAGCACTGCCCGTGTGCGTATATCCAGCTCAGAATATGCCTTATGGGCAGTGAACTCCAAATAATTTCAGCCTGTCTCCTTGGAGAGGATGCTGCTGTATCTAGGATCAGTTCTGGGTGGTCTCCAGTTGCACTGGAGAGACTGTTTTAATACAGATAATTTAACACTGTAAAGTATTTTGTGACTCTTTGGGAAATGATGATAGTGAGAAAACTGTGGTATTTAATGCAGTTCCTTCACCATCTCTACAAGATGAACCACACCAACACCTACCCATGCCACCTTCAGTATGTTTGGACTGAACTTTAGCCAACTCATTCCAGTGTCAGCCAGATGCTGAAGCTGGGAAAGGAGCACCGTATGCCAATCCATGGAGTTTGCTGGACAGGGCATTAGACTGGGACACAGAGCTATGGATTTGTCCTGAGTTTACTGCTGACTTGTGACCTTGGTCCACTTTGTCTCTGCTTCAATTTTAGCTTTGGTAATCTTGCAGCACGCTTTTGTAGAAATATCTGCAACAGTGGGCAAGCTAGGGTTTCTTCTGTGCCACAGTACCAAGTGCAAACAGCAGTAGCAGAGCACCAAAGAGGCTGTGCCATGAACTCCTAACGAGAGGTTGCCTACACACCAACGCTCAAAAAGAGCTCAGGAGCCAGCCGCCCCTCCATCCCACCAACCAATCATCGGAGTAGTGCAGCTATACTCCACACTCCCCAGACTATGGTCTGCTGAGAATTGCCTCACCACGTGGCATTTGCTCCTTGACTTTTGAGCAGTGGAAACCATGAACTGATGATATATAATATCTTTTCTGCTTTCCCAGTATCATGTTTCTATTAAAATCATTGCAACAGATACTACAAAAGCACAATCTGTGCTCAGAAACGGCAAGAAAGGTGATCTGTGATACAAGCTTTACGTTAAAATGGAGTCTACCACACAAATGAAATCAAGCCTCTGAAAGGCAGCAGAGGAGAGCGATACAACCCCAGCCCACAAGCCAGTGCATTCAGATGCATTAACAAAAGATCACGGCCAGCTGTAAAAAAATACTTGAACACAAAGCCCTTTTGTATCTTCTGAAGATGATTGTGATCTAATAAGACCAGCTCAATATCTGCCTGAAGCACTCTCAATTTGCTCCTACGCTTCCTCACTTTTACTTTCTAGCCTTAGGTCCACATCAACATCTGAAAGGAAGCTGCTTTTAACAAAACAAGCAAGAAAAAATTCTGTGTACTTCATTCACACTGTGGTAACATACCCAATGCTGATAAAGCAACAGAAGTGATTCTAAGCCACCAATGGTTAAACACGGGCTAATTTCCTTTGCAAATTGTTGCTCTTTGGAGTGGCAGTGTTTTGACTTGTTCTGTCTTTGTTAGAAGCTAAGATTGTGCCACTGAAAATCTATGGTGAAATTCGTCCCCTACTAAATGGCAAAACTCCCAGCAACTTTAGCAAGGCCAGGAACAGTTTTCATCCCCTGTATCTATAGCAACTCAGAAGCATAAATTGCATCCACGGGACCTTAAAAGTCAGAAAGCAATGGGTGGCAATCATAATGAAGCTGTTTTTCCCAGGATTCTTAGAAAACAGAAGACAAATAAATAAAACTCCAGAATATTTTAACATTTCATTTCCCCAACCCCTGTTCACGAGCAGCTACAAGTCCTCAGAGTTTCCCACTGCCAGTGGTCAATGATATCATTCGCAGTGATTTTTCTACACCCTTCATTCGCTGGCCTTTCTTAGGGCTGTTACGGTTTCCTGTGGGCTTTGGTTTGATCTCTGTTGTTCTTGGCCGTAAGATGACCCAAAACTATGAGGCTATTTCAGGCAAAAGCATCGAAAATAAAATAAAGTATGCTTTTTCAATTCCTATGGCCACACCCCTATGCCTTCTGCCATTCTGCCCAGTTAGCATTTTTAAATCTATTTATTTATTATTTATTTGTGCATTCAGTTGAAACTGCAGGAGTACTTGAGGCAACCAGAATATACTTACGTGGGCTTTTATTTGTCATCAGAAATCTGGTTCTTTCAAAAAGCGCTTCCAGTTCTTGCAAAAAGACACTTACAGAAGCCATGGGGTGACCAGCACCTTGGTTTCTCCCACCATCCAGCACAGGCCTCCTCTTGCCACAGGATGCCACTTCATGCCACCGCGAGGCACAGGTTCGGGCTGGGAAAGCAGCCCTCGTCCTGATGACCAGCAGCACCTTCCTGCACTGCCTGGGTGTTCCTCTGGGGTTTTCTTTCCCATCGCCTTCCTCGTGAGCAGGCTCTGATGAGATGGCAGGATTAGGCAATGCTGCAATGAATGCTAAAGGCTGCACTTCCAGCCTCCCCTTTCCTTCTCAGGAAACCTTCCAAGCTCACCATCGTACAAATTGACATAGTATTTTAACAGACTGCCTGTATCTATGTGGACAGCCAAACATACAATTGAAGGAATATTCTAATACTCAATTAGTCACATTTTTCAACTGGTAGGAGTCTAACACTGTAATCATAACATTACAGGACACTTGGATAGTTTGATATGGCCTTTTTATAATAATATACAAGGCAATGGCATCATTTTATCCATCTGAAAATCTACATGGTGGCATTTAACCTAGGTTTTTCCAGTTGCTGAAATGAATCTCACCATTCAAAGAACAAGAGAAGAAAAAGCCCCCAAGTGAACTGCATTCGTAATTTATTGAAAGTTACACATAAAACAAAACAACCTCCCACCCAGAACTGCATCGATTTATCCAGTCCCTCTTGCATGTTAAGGTGCAGTCACGAAGCAAGTGTAACTTATGGGTAAAACTACAGTCACTGCGATGGATGCTACTTAGAACTGCATTCCTTCTTACTGAAGAAAGACACACACTGAAGTGCAGACCAGTCTAAGTGCTGCACAACTACTTTGAAGTAAACGAAATAAGGTTATTCAATAAAACCGGAAACAATTTTGCCAGTGGGATGATGGAAGTGCAAAGACAGTCTGAATTTTGTGCACTGTCTTCTGATAGATATGCAGGGGAAGTTATTTATGCTCCGATCCAGCAAAGCAGGTGAGAACAAGAACCACTGTCTGATGCAACGGAGCTCATCCAAGTCATCACTACCCAGGGGTAAAGGTGGGAACCATAGAAGGTATTCACAACCTGGGTGAACCTGGAGAATTTTAATCCAATTACTGCTTTGAGAAACATCCAGTTGGTGGTTGTAACAGTCTACCCAAGCTTACTCTAGGACCAGAAAACTTGTCAAAGAGCTATTTGGACAAGGCCAGTGAGACAAAGGTCACCCCTTACAGCCAAATGGGTATTTGGCAGTCCCACAGCCAGTCATCAGAGACGCACATCCAAACGATACTTCTTGCTGCTGCTCTTACTGGCCTGACTTCTGTTCCCTATTCCCACTGTGCAGCAGAGGAATCAAAGGTTTAACACTGGGCCACAACCGTGTATCCAAGTCACCCCCTCACTGAAGAGTCCATCAGGTCCTAAGGTCAGAAAGATCTCCCCTGTAACACAAGCCAATACCGCTCAAATCCCCAGCACCAGAGTTGGTAACTTATGTCTTGTCGATGCCAATCTTCCAGAAAAGGTTTTGTCTGAAGACATCAGGAGACTGAGGACACCCTGCTTCCTTTAGCATTTTGTTGCAACACATAATTACCCTTCATTTAATCATTTGCTCCAACTGCTCCAATGACTCATTAGAAAATCACTGATACTCACCCACGTGTAGGCAAGCTCACAGGACTTCAGAGAAAAATTTGCAAAGTCTTTTATCTTTGCTTTTCATCTGCAGCTGACTTCTCTCCAGCCTTGCTACCACTGCTTTGATCTCATGTTGGCCAGCTTCCATGCCATCTTTCATTTCTGTTGGGGAAGATTCTACTGTTTCATTGCCAGGGTTGTTTTATGCCAACCTCCTTCTGTTTGGAAATGAAATTTCCCAAAGTGGTGCCTACTTCGCAGTTCCTAAAACTTCATTGAGCACTTTGGTAATTTGCTTTGGTTTTCTAAGATCTGGAGTATAAGTCATCTTCTGACAGGAGATATCAGATATAACAGGCCTAACTTTATGGAAAACATAGATACTGTTTTCATGACCCTAAATAAGAAATTAGAATTATAAGTTTTCATTTGTGGGCTTAAAGATCTTGACAAGAATGCCTACCCACTGGTCTATAATTCCACATCATTTGGCAGCAATTGCTCAAGTTGTCATGAAGAGTTTAAATCTCCACGAGTCACACAATTTGCTCATTAGGAAGCAAGTAGCTAGGTAAAAGCAGATGTCGCAGAATCAAAATGTTAAGAGATGTCCACATGGCACAAAGCTGGCTCTAAGGGAAATACTTAGAAGACCTCTAAATGGTACCAGCAGTAGGTGCATGCCACATCACGATTCTGTAACTTCATCAACTTGCTAAGTGTTTCTGGACTGTAGCGTATTACTTCATAATGGGATTCCAAACTGTCATCTAATATTTGTATGTTCCACCATCACAATGATCTATTTAAAAATATTTCATATATTTAAACTTCACTCTGTGAGACACTAACTTTTAGAATTAGCCTGGATTATTACCCTTACTGTAGAGTAAGCCCCATTGCTTCTCTGGATTTTAGGCTGACAGTTCTCCAGCTTCTAAAGCCAACAGCATTCTGCAGATTTAACAATATCAACACCCAAAGTGGCTAAATCATCTGGGGCATTATTTAGCCACAATTTGTTCTACAGATATTTAGGAAAAAGCACCTCAGTCTGAGAGAAAATGAAATATGGCCCAGTACCCATACAGTAATGTAGGAATAATATCTGTGGACAAAAGCGATGCTGTGGAAATACTTCTGCTGCAGCTACGTTAGTTTAGGGGCCAATTTCCTGGGCTAGCTTTGCTGTTCTGACCATTATACATTGATAGTGACCTCTGTGGTTACAGAGGGAATTTGTCATAAAGCTGAGACTGCAGATCAGCTCTTTCACTTCTTAACCAGTGTCCTGTCTTCTGATCTGGGCTTCTTCAAAACAATCACTGCATGGCTTCACTTCCTATCGTCAGAAGTTGCAGCCGCAGGACAGCTAAGCTATCAATTGGGCAGAAACTTTAAAACAATGGTAACCAAACTGCATTCTCAACAGTCTCAGTTGCTAACTGGACTCCAAACAGAGGCCTGGCCTCCTCATAGTCCTGCTGGATGACTTCTGCCAGGGAGAAAAGGAGCACTGCTTTGCCGTCTAACAACTTCTGTGCCTGATCTGCCCCCACCCCAAAGGGGCTTCACCGCATGGGGGCTGGCTGACTAGACAACTTTGCCTGACACAGGCTGCACCTTGACCATTTTGAGGCCTCTAGGACAATGGACAAGATCAAGACATCAATGATCTCACCAGACAAACCGGGCTCCTCTCCACTGGCCTCCTTAACACTGGTGTGTGCACAAGATGCACCAGCGGCCAAAGCCAACAGACTCGTATCTTGCTCTTTTTATGCTACTGTTGTCATTCAGACTTGGACTGGTTTGGATGGGCTACACATAACAACCTGGCAGAGGTTCCTCATGAAAAGGTGAAACTTTGTAAACATCCACAAAGATTTACCCTCTGGAGTACTCTTGTCATCATCTATGATGCAGAATGTAAGTTGTTAGGAAGCTGCATTAGGCTGATTACACAGAATCACAGAATGGTAGGGGTTGGAAGGGACCTCTGGGGGTCACCCAGCCCAACCCCCTGCCCAAGCAGGGTCGCCTACAGCAGGCTGCAGAGGACCTTGTCCAGGCGGGTCTTGAATATCTCCAGAGAAGGAGACTCCACAGCCTCCCTGGGCAGCCTGTTCCAGTGCTCCGTCAATTAGATTAGAATTCTTTCACATCCCTACCTCTCTCCTTGCTACTCTAAGGTAGCTAGAGCCAATGCACTAAAAAGTTGGAGGAAAACTTAATCTTGGTCACTGCCTGCCAACAAAAACCTGTAGGCTGACTGGTACAAGTTTAGGACATTTCCCACATGTCTGCTCAAATTAATCGCATGTCCTACAAGCTTATTCACTGGAGGCGTGATGTCAAACCATATCGCACTTCTTCTCAAAAACATTACTAAACATTTGCATCATAGAAAAAAGGAAAGCATATTTATTTTTATGTATTATTTTAGGTATCTGATGAATAAGGAATTCTAATGCTCATTTCCACTTACTAAATAAGTTTTTTTTTTTTCAACGGCAACACCATAGAGAGTTAAGTTGCATGGAAATGACCATCTCTGCTTCTTACAGTGAAATACAGGATTTCAGCAGGAGCATGCAGATTTACTGGTGGGAGGAGGGTGAAGGTATTTTGTGTCCCCTCCACAGCTGCAGTGGTCATGAAGACCATCACATAGCACAGGAATATATGCTGTATGACCCTCAGACCCTGCTTGGCCACACAGCAGTGCTGTGGTATAGTTTGTCTTTCCAGACATTGCTTAGCCAGCCACAGGTAGTGAAGATGAGAGGAAATGTTCTTCAGCGAAAATAACCTTGAACCAATGTTATGCTACAGCATCAAAACATTCCAGATGGATTATAATGACCGAAAGTACAGAATGTCAGCTATATTGGAAACCTCTGCTGTGTTTGACTGTAGATTTTTCTTCCTTACCCTCCCCCCACTTCGGTTTTCTTCACCCCCAACTTATTTTTATCATGTCCCTTTACCAGTCCTTTCAAAGATCCCCATTTGAGTTTGGTTCCTTTGGAACGAAGCCCTGCACATAAAATTATCTAAAGCAATCTTCCTTTTATTCTAATACTGACATTCATAATCCTCTAAGGATTTAAAAGAAAAAGAAGGAATAATATCAATTATGGGAAAAAGGCTTTCATAAACCGAAAAGGGGTTTTGATCTGTTAAAATAAAAAAATTCAGCCATTTGCGTAACATTTCCCAGGCTAATCCCCAACATAATTCAAATGAGATGGTTTAGCATACAGAAGATAATAGAAATTCTTTCTATGGGACAAAACCACAAGGTTTTGTTTATTTAAAATAATTGCAGCTGTGGGATTAAGAACTTTGGCTGTACCAAACAAACAATCTTCATTCAGATGTTACAAAAATTGCTTCTCCTCTTCTTTCTCCTTAAAATACAAAGGAAAGGTGATTACAAAGAAAAAGAAAAGAAGTCCAGCAAATTCAGTCATTGACTGTTTCAGATCTTTGGAAGACACAGGGTCACCTGTACTCCCTTCAAGGGTACAGAAAGGGACAAAAAAAGATGCCTTGCACAAGTAAGAGGAGAACATCCTCCTCCTCCTTCTTCCCAGACAAGTGTATTAATAGCTCTCTGCAAATGTCTTCTGAGAGCAGGTTTATCTCACGCTGATCCCTGATGCTCTAACTCCAGTCATGACATTAGAACCGGGAAGGTGCTCTACGTGTGGTAGGTACGATCCGCCGACATATAAGACATCTTTAATTAAATGTAAAGTTTTGCTCTAAACCACTACTCAAAACCACATGTATTTTAGAAACAGACCTAAAACCTAAGAACCATAGTTCTTCTGCCCAATTCTATCTCCACTTTCTCTCCAGCACATATCAACATACAACCATCAGATTTGCAATTTCACTTACAGGTTAGTATTTGGGAAGATTTAGCTTAACTCCCTGCATTGTTCAAATTTCTACATTCCTCCATGTTCACTGAAAGAATTGTCAAACAAATAAACAAAACCTTCATCTTTTTCCACTTCCCTGAAGAGCAAACTAGGAGAAATCTTGAGGTCTGGCAGCCATATGTTTTTTAAACTGGGACAGCTCTAGGAATCATGAATCTAAATGATACTTTTATGTCGTGGTTTTCTTGTTTAAAGTAAAGAGCAGAGACCTAATCCATCCTCTGAACATCTGCAGTTAGTGTCAGAACTGGGACTAGGATTAACATTTCTCCAATTCTTGCTCTTGCTGTTCCTCTACATCAAAGCATGTCTTACAGTTGTGCATTTGCTGTCAGATCAGATACTTTCCCAAAGCTCATGGATCCTTCAACTTCGTCTCTCTTCTCCACCTGAAAGACCCCTCAAGCCCAACTTGGAGAACGCACGTGCAGTTTGACACACGACGAGCGATCTGAATCAACTGAGTTCTTCTGCATACCAATTTGAGGAAAATATGGGAAGAGATAAAACAGACACAGACGAAAGACTCCGTGATGCACTCAGCAGCATCTAATACAAACTTACCACCAGCTGTGGTCAGTGTACACGGGATAGCATCTCTCTTGCTGTCTGTACTGCACTAACTCAGAACAATCCTCATAGAAGGCTGGACAGCTGAGATGCCCTGGGAACGTGGGTCCACGTGGTACCCTCACAATATCTTCTGGCTGGACTGCAGTGTTGGCTGGCAGGGGTAATGGGGTAAAACAAAAGTTGAGGTTTTTCCATTTCATGCCTTTAGGAAGACTGGACTCCTAAGGGATAAAAGAGAGAGATTGGACTCCTAAGAGATAAAAGAGACTGGATAGTGTCCTTTCCTATCAATTAAGCATCAATCCACCAATGTCCATTGATAGTTGTCATTTACTCTATCCCTCTGTTATTCCCAGAAAAATATCGTGGTCTTCTGCCGTATCTACTTCCAGCTGAAAGCCAGAGTTTCCGAGGCACACACAAACTGAAAAGTGTAGAGGCGATGTTACCACTAGCTTTCCCAAAGAACAGTTCATGCTAAGCTATCAACAGAACAACCAAACAGCAGCTGAGGTGAAGACAAGACTGATGCATTTGCTTTCCATTAACAGCTTTCAAAACAGTCAATTTTTTTTGAAAGGATAATGTAACAGTAGTTCTTTAAATCACAGGGAAATAACATTTGTCACATGAGTATACTCTAATAAGTTATTATAAAGTGCTTTCCTATATTCAGGTGAACATGAACTGCAAAGCTGACAGTAAAACAAGCAAAGTTTTTTGCCTTACTGTGTTTCTATTGAGTTGTATTGATATATATCACAGTGTTTGACGTTGATAAATTTTACTGCAACTAGGAATACGGACCTCTAACTTTTGAAGAAAAATGTGTTACTGAACTGGATGGCTGCAAAAAATAGCTAGAAAGTATAACCAGTGTGTGTTTCCAAGGTTCAACCTTCTCAGTTTCATTTCATTTCAAATTTTTAATCCAATCATATTATTATTACACTCATAATTCCTGAACACTTACGATCCCACAACGGACTCACAAAGCTACTTGACTATGGAATTTCTTCCACATCTTTCTGCTGCCTCAGAAACCAGAAAACTCTCTTTCCTCTGTTGTGCTACTGTGTACCACACACAACACAGTATGAACCACAGACATAGTCAGGCTGCTTCTTTCTCCCTTAAGTTCAGCACATGCAACACATTTAACTTTCAGGTCTTTAGAGCACACTGCTCTCCTATTAGTTTCATCTATAGATACTTTACAGCCTCTTGCACCAAAAAAAACCCCATAAAACCTTTAGACAATTTTAAATGCTTAAGCTTTCTGTAAGACTCAGGAGTTCAACAGTCTCGGGAACGTAAGCAAGAGGAATTGTCCCCATCAAAGGCAAACAGATGTTGCTATAACCTTTTAAAAAAACCTGCTCTTGGAAGTGTTATAGTAAATATGTAAATATACTTTGAAATCTAATATCCTTCCTGAAGTGGAAGCCCTGGAGTACAAGAGCTCTTTGAGAGTATATTTTGGTTTCATGGGATCGTATATATGTGATACTCAGCTGTGACCAGCAAGGGCAAGAGTCATTGCTACCATACCCTCTCGTAAGAAGGTTCCAGGGAAGAAAGCTGCCCCAGTGAAAGGAATGAATAATGAATGCATTTTCACTCTGACAGCATAGAGAGGCCTCTAGCCAGGCATTAAGAATCTATTGTCCCAACATATAGCATGAGTAGTTGGTTTCTGCCTCAATATGAAATATTCTGAAACATTTTCTATGTCCCTTCCCACCTCCTTCATGCAGGATTCCTTCACTGCACACAGCGTTTCACCTGCCTGTTCATGAAGTTTCCGCTTCCAGCAATAAAAGGTCTTAGAGCTGACGGAGATTGCATTGTCAGAGCAGTCGTACTGCTCTGCATCGGCTGAGTGCCTGACGTCTCCCCTTCCTTTCAAAACAATTAATCTCACCACCCCTTTCACCACAGCAGTCCACACAGGCTGGTGGCTCTGACGGGTATCCCAGGAAGGGGGATCCACAGATGAGTCCCAGAAAATGACTGGCTTTCCCCGCCAGAGTTCACACTGCACAATATTTCCTCCTCTAGCTGTACTGCACTATTGGACATTCGTTGCGATTTCTTTCCTTCTCTACTCTGAAAGAGAAATGAAATTTTTGTTCTTGTCCCTCAAAGGGTTCTGGCTCCAGCCCACTGATACACTGAAGAGGACTGGGAAGTAGAAGCAGCCACTGGGCTTTGCCCTCAGGAGACAGTTTCTAGTTGTGGAACACGGGCTGGTGACGTTACGGTGAGCTATGTCCCAGCTGTGGTGCAGAAAAGGACCCTTCTGGGCCAGAGGAAGAGTAGAATGAGCTCAGAAGTTTCACAGGCTTGGGGGATTCAGCAAGAGCAAAAACACACACACCACGTGGAGGAGACCACGTGGCGCTGGGTCCAGAGGATGTAGCTCTCCAGCAGGAAGGCACAGGTTGATGATAAGCTGCTTTTTGCCACGCCAGTGCGCTGAATAAGTACTCAAGGGTGTGATTTCGCTCTCGCAAGCAGCCAGTCTGAACAGTGGGTAGCTCATGATCAGCTTGAATGAGTGAAACCAAATCATGTTACAAAGTGTTTCATCTTCTGTCCAATTCATGTCTCATAAATTTGAGGCAGGGGATTCATAAGCTACCCATTGCTTGTGAAGTATCTTCCACAAATATTCCCTTGGACCACCTCCAGGGGAAAGAGTGCTCCCTCTTTCAATTCTGTCTGTTAACTCCTTCAGAAACCTACAAATGGCATCTGGAGAGTTCATATGCAAAAAACTGTAACACCCCCTTGCTTTATGGGTGCAAGCCCAAAATTTCAAAGGGCTTTCTCCCCCGAGGAGTTGATGAAACTCCCTCTATTCCCAGACAGGGCTCTCTGGATTGTGCAGTAACATTCATACTGGTGCCTGCAGTTGCAGGACCAAGGGTGAGGGCTGGGCTGAGATGTGACCCCTGAGCAATGTGGGGAGGCTCCCAGCAAGGCTCCCACCATGGTTCTTTCCCTGGTGTCTGCCCCATGTCAGAGATGACCTGGAGCACTGGTGGCCATGACCTGAGGAGGAGCCGGGGGAAGCAGTTGCAGAAAAAGCATGAGGAAGAAAAAGCTACTGTTTGGTTTTGCTTTAAGAGAAAGCACAAGCAAGATAGGAAACACTTGATTTACCTAATCATGCTTCTAATTTTCATTATGGAAATGCAGGGCACATTGGAAAATCCCTCACAGACCAAAATCACCCAAATTCCAGCCTCGTCCTTTACTTTCGCCTTTTCTGCACTCATACAGGGGCTGGAAGTTGATTGTGGGGGAGGGCCCTCATCTGCACTCTACTGATTTGCAGAGGCAGTCGTCCAAAAATAATATTCTGGGTTGAGTTCCTGGAGAGGGACGTTGGGGTTTTGTGGTGGGGAAAAGCTGGCAACCTTAACTCTGATCTGTAAAAATCTTCCTTCACCCCTCACACATTTATTGGCTTGTTTTCACACCTTGCCCTCTTTGAAGGATTATATACAGTAACATGATGCTGTCTGGAGCTTCAGATTTTTCAAAGGTGCATTCAAGCTTGAAGCAATCCTTGCCCCCCCAAAAAATCCCCCAAAAAAGGTTGGATCTGCCTTGATTGCCTTTCTAAATTTTCCCTGCCTTTTTGGTTTTGAAAGAATGGTGCCACTTATGTGTGTTCTAGCATATCCCTCTTAACTCAACAAAAATGCCATATCTAAAGGTTTAACTGCCATATGTCCTATATAGACATATGAAGCATATTTCTTTTTTATTCATATTTTATTGGAAGACTTACAAAGCATACAGAACAGATGCCAGTACATCAAATTCATCATGCCGAGCCTTGATTATACAGACCCCGAAGCCCCAGCACTGCCATACAATCCTTCCTTTCAGGAAATAAAAGCCAAAGACCAGTTTTCCCGCAGGACCACTTGTGGGTACAAGCTGAAGCCCTTATTACCAGAGGTTCCTTGGATACGATTTAAAGTTTGAAAGTTCCTCGTATAGCTGTTCACTCATCATAAGGTACCTCTCAAAGTCTAGGCATACTGCTAAAAGTAGGAACACCCGCCCAAATCCAGGGAAGCCAAATATCTGCTTCCAGCTTAGTAGCAGCAGCCTTTCTCTTTCTCTGAGCGAGAGAGCAGCAGATGAGGAGAGAGATAAGAACACAGAGAGTGCAACATCCCAGATATCCACCACCAGAAGCTTCTACTACATGCAAGGAACTGTCACTATAGTCACAATGAACCAGGGTTGTCACCTGAAGCAAATCTACTTTGCGAGGAGGAGATAAAATAGTTCCCTGAGAGCTTGATGTGCTATGCCGTGACAAAATAGCAATTAAAAATAAATGAATAGAGCAGATTCTCATTGGCCCAACATTTCCTCCTATACTTTGTGGTGTAAATCAAAGCAGGCATGACATCCTCTGAAATTTTAGACTTATTTACACGTGTTTGGGCTGACCATGTTTACTCACTCGGGGTTTCAGTCCACCACTTGTTAATGCATTTGGCATGCTCTCGTGTAAATACATCTAGGATTTCAAAGGAAGGTCATTCTCTATTCCTCCCTCCACACAGATGGAACATGCCAGAACTATGCTGAGGATATGGAATGAGATCACTCAAGATCACAGTCGCCATGGGTGGGTAACGATGAGGTTACCCCTATGGCGTGGGTAGATGTATTCCAAACCCTCATTATAGTTATGATATATTCACAGGATCACAACAAATCCATCTTTGAAACTGTTCTTTGATTTTAAGTCTACTTGCTGCTTTATGGAAGCCACTAGTGCAGTGATTTTCTGCTGACATAATGCTAAATAGCAGCAAACGGGGGGAAAAAAAGATGGCGGAGGGTGGGAATGGAGGAATATAGCAAAGGGAATGCAAGGAAAAGCCACCAGAGGAAAATGATAGAAAACCAGGGCTCCACCCTGCATTTGAGGATGCAGCTTCGGAACAATTCTAAATTCCTGTTTACAAATCACTATTAGGAGTCCGCTGTGCATGCAGATCCCAACACTTCCATGCCTAGCCAGGTCGGGGGAGACTCTCTCATCAGCTTCGCTGCACTCAGAATCAGAGCCTGTCAAGCCCCTGCTCGTATTTTGTTATTTAGCGTTTTTTTGGTCAAACAAAAGCTTCTTGAAGCTCAGCCAAGCACCGGAACTTCCAAAAAATTCATTTTCTTGACCAAAAATGGACTCAGTGTTACACAAGAGGGATGATGTTTCTATCAGTCACAAAATGCCTGCACCAATTCAGTTCCACCATGAGGCCAGACAATCACACTGCTCCTTGCTGAGGCAATACCCTGCAATGCATAAACAGCGGTTCTGATCCCATCTGACATATTTGTTTTCATATTTATTCTGTGCTGTTGTGGGAATAAAGTCTATGTTGGTTTTTAGAATTATTTTTTTAAACTTTATGGTAAAGAGTTTTGAATTTATTTTACTTAGCATAGAATTTTCTTTCTTTTAAATACATCTGGCTAGTTGGCATAAAATATAACTATAGCTGGCTGAATCCCTAGAGTTTAAAGGAATATTTCTGGCCACAGGGGATTTAGCTCAAAAATTTATTTCAGGATTATGCATTCAAGGATTAAGGCAAAATAGAATCCATGCAACACTTACTATTTCATACAAAATTTAGAAACTGCTTTGAAAAACTCAGCCTGTAAAAATATATTTTTAAAATTGTTAAAGCTAATTGTTAATCTTTCAAGTTTTATTGCTGAAGTTATCTTTGTAGAATCTGTACATATCTGAAAAATGCCTGTTTGCATAAAATGACAGGATTTGTTGAAGTCATACTTCAAATGGGGTTTTTTTGTTTGTTTTTTATTTCTTTTGAAGAGTGTTCCACATCGATACCCCTAACTCTTCTTCTGTACTTAGGATGGGATTTCTGAAAGCACTTAATATTGTGTCTAACTTTAGCCCAGTTCAATCCCAGTGGTGGCTTAAATGGGAGAAGAAGTAGGTCACCAGAGAAGACTTCTGAAAATCCCAATTTGATCCCTACTATTACCTCATTTAGGTTCTGATAGCTCTTTTTTGCTGGGTAACGAACTAACACTCTTGAGAATACAGATTTTCAGGACTCCAGAAGAATGCAAGAGGGAACTTTGACGTTTAGGTTGATAAAAGCTCAGAAATATTGAGATTTTACCTAGGCTTTGGTGTGAGAGACCAGCAGGAGAAGAGATGCCCGGTGTTGCACAGCTCGTGTAACAGCTTGTGAGCTGGCATAAGAAGCTGTAACTCCACTGAGACCAGCACCATTTTTTTCAGTGAAGCTATGGAAGCTGAGTTGCTGATGTCTAGCTTAAAAAAAAAAAACCCTCGGTAAACTCTACAGAGGTTGTGTTATTCCATAGTAGCTGGTACAGTTTGCCATCCTGATGGTCCTCAGGAGGAACTCCTACAGAGTTCAGCGGAAAGCTTGTCACTGACTTCAGTGGCTCAAAGAGAGCAGGCTTCCCATGCTATGACAAACTTCAAAGCTGCCTTGTTTCATTTTCCACACCCTTCTTCCTCCTCTGTGTACAGCCAGCTCCACAGCCAACCCCCAAACCCCAGCCATACAGTCCCCAGTCGGAGCATCACGTCCCAAACCCCAGCCATACAGTCCCCAGTAGGAGCACTGCGTCCCAAACCCCAGCCATACAGTCCCCAGTAGGAGCACCACGTCCCACACCCCAGCCATACAGTCCCCAGTAGGAGCACCACGTCCCAAACCCCAGCCATACAGTCCCCAGTCGGAGCACCATGTCCCAAACCCCAGCCATACAGTCCCCAGTAGGAGCACCATGTTCTACGCGCACTTCCACATGTCACATCTAACACGGCAACGCAAAGCAGACAGTCAGAATGTCTTTCACCTTGAGGAAATAAACAGCAGTAGATCATCAGAACAGAAAAATATTAAGTCAATAAAATTTTATAAGCGGGTCGTTAATAAGCAAAACCACAAACGTAAAAATGAGCCTGTTTCCTGGTTTCCAGCATAACACCATTTTCCCTCTACAATGTTCAGCTCCAAATATTACCTGCCAGCTGACTTTCACCCAGCTCTCACTAGCACTGACCACAGCAAAACTAACATGTCTCATGTCCTTATTGCCAGGTGCCGATTCAGCTGAATTAAATTTTTGTACGAAACTACCCAGCTCAGATGAGAGGCACTTTTAATACTTCTTTGAAAGCCCAACAGCAGTGCTAAGGGGGATACAGCACTTCCAGCAACCAGAAAAAATAGAAGAAGCTCAGAGAAATACATCACACTGGTGAACACCGTAAGACTTGACACAAAACTGTATTTAAATGTTAGTGAGAAGGAGCCATGGAGGCACATTCAGCTCTGCTTCCCTTTTGGAACTGGTATTCTATACATCCTTTTTTTTTCCTCATATTTAGCAAAGGTTTGACTGATACTCATCTTAGCCAAGCCCATTCACTCACCCACAGCTTCATAGCACAGTAGTTGTGTTTGAGAAGCACGAGTGGTTTTGCACAGGGTTTGTGGATATATCCGCCGGGAGGAGGAGAAATTATTTTTAGACGTATCCTGATGCATCATGGTGTTTGTGTAGAAAATTTAAAAACAGTTGGTCAGAGAAAAATTTACTTTTACCATGTTAGCACATGAGTGAGAGCTGACTCACAATTTTATTATCTGAGTGGGTCTCATCTACTGGAACCCTCATTTCCAGTAGTCATATCTTGTACTTCTCACATCATCAGTTCTTCCTCTGCGTGTCTCTCCCACACATATTTCAATTTTCAACTAGCAAGAACAAGGGAAGTGGGAACACCCTGTTCGTTCCACTATGCAAAACAAACCACCATCTTGGGGTCAAAAACTGAAAAGCAGTTGCAGGACATAGACACCAGCCAGTTCGCATCTCCCAACTGCTTTGTGCAAAGGTGCTCTGGAAGACACAAAGAGAAGCCCCAGCAAGCAAACGCTGCCATGTTTTTACCAGAGAAGGCTTTGCTAAACTATTCCAAATAAAATAAATTATGAGTGACCTTTAAGGGACAAATTTCACAGAATCACAGAATGGTAGGGGTTGGAAGGGACCTCTGGGGGTCTTCTAGTCCAACCCTCCTGCTGAAGCAGGGTCACCTACAGCAGGCTGCACAGGACCTTGTCCAGGCGGGTCTTGAATATCTCCAGAGAAGGAGCCTC